>JAABUS010001909.1_pt1 | contig 42183 bp, 43 predicted proteins | sample 5560161 | NCBI WGS metagenome assembly JAABUS01 (sample SAMN10711885, study PRJNA513376) | rock metagenome | isolation source: Antarctica rocks | place: Antarctica: Victoria Land, Trio Nunatak nord | collected 2016-01-04
CCCCCGGCCCCGCGTCCGTTCGGACAGGATATGGTCTAGGCGCCGAGGACGCGCTTCAGCTCGTCCTGGCACTTTTGGGCCGCCGTGGCGACCTCGTCCTTCGCCGGTTTGCCGTTCTTGACGATGTTGGAGAGCGCGTCGGTCAAGACCGTCCCCATCGCCGCTGTCCACTCTGGCGGCGTGATCTTGCCGTGGTCGTTGAGAATCTTGACTGCCTCGGCGGCCGGGCCGGTCTTGAGCGGCTCGGCGGCGGCGGCGGCGCTCTTGCGGGGCGGCACGTGGAAGCCGTAGGAGAGGCTCCAGTCCTGCTGATCCTTGATGTTGTCGAGCCAGAGCCACTTCACGAACTGCTTGGCGGCGTCGACGTTCTTACTCTTGGCGTTGACCATCTCCGACCAGCCGCCCCAGAAGGTGACCGGGGTGCCCTTGGCGTCGAACGCCGGCCAGGCCACGACGCCGAAGTCGTCGCCGACCCCCTTCTTGATGCCGGGCATCGCCCAGAGTCCCGTCCACTGCATCGCGGCCAGCCCCTGCGTGAAGGCCGAAGGGTCCCACCAGTCGGTCGGCGCGCCGACGAGCAGGGAGCCGGAGTCGTTCAGCTCCTTGACCTTCTCGTACGAGGCGACAGTCCGGTCGTTGTTGAAGACGATCTCCTTGTTGACGAGGAAATCGCTGCCCGCCGACCAGGGCGCGATGTTGAGCAGGGCGCTGATCCCGCCGTCGTTGCCGAGGAAGAGCCCCTTGACGCGGCCGGTGTCGAGCTTCTTCGAGGCCGCGATCAGCTCGTCCATCGTCGTCGGCGGCTGGACGCCAGCTTCCTGCAACAGACTCTTGCGGTAATAGAGCAGCCCCATATCGTCGATCATCTTGACCGCGTAGATCTTGCCGTTGATCGTGTTGGTCGCCAGGTTGGTCGGGTTGAAGTCCGCCTTGACCTCTGGCGTGAAGATGTCGTCGAGGGCCACGATCTGATTGGCCTGGACCATCGCCACCGTCGGGTGACCTTCAAAGACATCCGGGCCCTGGTTCGTCAGGAGCGCCGCCGGGAGCTTCTGACCCTCGTAGTCTCCCGGCTCCCAGACCATCTCGACTTCGACGTTCGGATTGACCCCCGAGTATTCCTTGGCGTAGCGGGCGGCCGCGTCCTGCGTCCCCTCTTCACCGTACTGGTGGTACCACTGCGACAGCTTGATCTTGTCTTGAGCGAGAGTCCGGCCGAGCTGACCGGGGCCGACGACCAGGGCGCCGGCGGCCACCGCCGATCCGGCCAGCACGCGGCGCCGGGTGAGCGAGGACGCGAGCCACTTCTGGCGGCCCGCCGTGAGATGGTCCGTGAAACGATCCGCTGTCATCGCGGGGTGTTCCTTCCTGCCCTCTTCGCCGAGGACCGTTCTGTATCAGATGCCACCGTCGATTCAGTCGATGCCTGCATCGATGCGCGTCAATCTAGGGCCGGTGGGGGGGACCTGTCAATAAGGGCGAGCGCGCGGTAGATCCGTAGTCGCGAGGGATTGACGCGCCCCTGCCGGCGGCGTACGCTGGCCGCCCTCGACAACGGGTGGCCAGCTGGTTCGCCGGCTTCGTGGCCAAGGAGGTGGGGGGAGCTACCACCAGCCGTCGCCGTGAAGGCGGCTGGTTCGTCCATTTCTGAGCGACGCTCGACCTCGGACCACGTGGTCCCGGAGCGCGGGCGTTGGAACGAGGAGAGGAGCGATCGTGGATTCCAAGGAGCGCGCGATCTCGCGACGGCAGTTCCTCGGCGTGACCCTCGGTGCGGGTGGTGCTCTCGTCAGCGCCCGCCCCGGCGCCATGGCCGTCACCGGTGGGCGGGCCTTCGCTCCGGCGACCGCGGAGAAGGTGACGCTGCAATGCTGGGGCTTCTTCCCGGAAGAGCTCAAGGCGTTCCAAGCGATCATGGCCGACTTCTCCAAAGCGCAGCCCGACATCACCATCAACGTCAGCATGACGCCGACGGATCAATGGAAGGCGAAGATCAACTCCGCGTTAAATACCGGCTCCGGCCCCGACATTTTCATGGCCAACAGCCGGCCCCAGCTCGACATCGACGTCAAGACTGGCCTGCTGCTCGATCTAACGAACGACGTCGACATCTCGCGCGTGACGCCGATCGCCCGCGAAGCGGTCACCGTCGGTAACAAGGTCTGGGCCATCCCGACCGGCCGCTACACGGTCGGCATCTGCTATCACCAGGATCTGTTCGAGAAAGCGGGCATCGCCGCCGAGCCCACGACCTGGACCGAGATGCGAAAGGTGATGGACCAGCTCAAGGGGAAGGGGATCACCCCGTACTCGATCGCGGCCAAGGATGGCAGCCTGACCTACTTCAACTACATCGGCCTCGCCTCGACGGTGCTCGGCTTAGAGGGCTTCGACGCGGTCCTGAAGGGGACCAAGAAACTGACCGACCCCGATCTCCTGACCGTGCTCCAGGAGATGCGCGATTGGGTGCCCTACTACCAGCCGAACTTCCTCGGCACCCCGTACGCCGAGTCGAAGGCGCTCTTCGCGACGAAGCGGACGGCGATGATGGACTGCGGCTCGGCCGACCTCTCCGGCTACTACCAGATCGACCCGGACGCCAAGCTCGGCTTTTTCTACTGGCCGGCGCCCGATGCCAGCAAGAAGCAGGTCACGAACACCGGCATGAACGTGATCTTCGGCTTCAACGCCAAAACCTCCCACAAGGATGCCGTTCTCGCCTTCGCTCGCTGGCTGACGACCGCCGAGGGGGGCCAATCGGTCACCACCCACAACAAGGTCTTGCCGGTGATCGAAGGGGTCGAGCCGGTCGGTGACCCGATTCTGACCAAGATGATCGACACCCCACTCGATGTCCCCGTCTGGTACGAACGATGGCCGACCCTCAAGATCGGCGACGTTTGGGCCAAGGACGGCAACGCCGCCTTCGACAAGGACCGGCCACCGGCGGAGTTTGCCACGAAGCTGCAGGCATCGGTGGACGCCCAGCGGGCGACGCCTCCCGCCTAGACGCGCCGGCGGGCGCTGGCGCGCGGCGCGGCTAACTCCCGACCGTCGCGGCCGCGCCGCGCCGCGACGGCGACGGATCGGGCGCTGCCGCCGCGCCAGGCGTGGCGATGGGGAATCACAGCATGGCGATTGCGCTGACCGGCGCCCAGCCGCGACCGCGGCGCGACACGGCAACCGCGGCGGCGGGGCTGGTCGCGCTCGGCACCTTCGTGACGGCGCTGGTCTTCATCAACCGGACCAACAGCGCAGGGGCCTTCCTCGCCCTGGCCGCCTGCGGCGGCGCGACCCTGCTCTTCCTGGTCCTGAGTTACCGCCGCCGCCCCTATCTGGCGTTCGTCGTGCCGGCGCTCGCCGTCTATACGCTGTTCGCCATCTTTCCCACGATCGAGGCGTTCCGCTTCAGCCTCTTCAACTGGAGCGGTCTCGGCGAGCCGACCGACTACGTCGGCCTCGCCAACTACCGGGATATCTTCGGCAACCGGGAGTTCCTCAACGCCCTCTGGAACAACACCCAGTTGTTCCTGGCGGTCTTCGTCATCCAGAACGCGATCGGTCTTCCCCTGGCGCTCGCGCTCGATACGAAGCTCCGCTTTCATGAGTTCTACCGCGCGGCGCTCTTCATGCCGGTCATCGTCTCGCTCGTCGCCACCGGCTATATCTGGCAAATCGTCCTCGGGCCGAACATCGGCATGCTCAATCCGCTCCTCGTCACGCTCGGCCACCCCGGCTGGCGGCGCGACTGGTTGGCCGACCGCTTCCTGACGTTCAAGCTGATCTGGCTCGTCCAGGCCTGGCAGCACCTCGGCGGGCCGATCGTGATCTACCTGGCCGGGCTGCAGGCGGTACCGGCCGAGCTCAAGGAAGCGGCCCGGATCGACGGCGCCAATGGCTGGCATGTCTTCCGGGGGATCATCTTTCCCCTGCTGGCGCCGGCGTTCACCATCGTCACCGCGTCGACGTTCATCACGATGTTCCGCGCCTTCGACATCCCCTTCATCCTCGGCGGGCCCGGCGGTGCGCCGGATGGCACCACCGACGTCCTCAGCCTGGTGATCTATCGCGAAGCGTTCGGGCTGGGCGGGGTCATCTCCAGCGTCTATCGCCAGGGCTACGCGGTGGCCGCCGGCGTCGTCATGTTCGCCTTCCTGATGCTGGCCGTGACCATCCAGGTCGTCTTTCTCCGCCGGCGGGAAGTGGCGCTGTGACGACGCGGGCCGTCATCCGCTCCGCGCCCGTAGTCGCGGCGCCGACCGCACGCCGCGTCCAGGCCGGCCGACTGGCGTTCCGCGGCATCATCCACCTCTTTCTGATCGTCGCCGTCGTCCTGGCGTTGCTCCCCGTTCTCCTCACGGTCCAGGCGTCGTTCAAGACCCTCTACGATTTCTACGACCAGCCATTGGGGTTCCCGAAGGTCTGGGCCTGGCGGAACTACGTTCAGGTCTGGCGGGAGGCCCGCATCCCCGAGTACGCTCGCAACAGCGCGATCGTCACTGGCGTCTCGGTGCCGTTGATCGTCGCCCTCTCCGCCCTGGCGGCTCACGGCCTGACCCGGTACCGGTTCGCCGCCAACAAGTACCTCTACGTCTACTTTCTGGCGGGTCTCCTCGTTCCTGTCCAACTGACCATCCTGCCGACGCTCTTCCAGCTCAAGACCCTCAAGCTCGTCAACACCCACGCCGGCCTGATCGTCACCTACGTCGCCCTGGGGTTGCCCTTCTCCGTCTTTCTGATGACGGGCTTCATGCGGACGTTGCCGCGCGAGCTCGCCGAGGCGGCGCAACTCGACGGGGCGGGCGAGTTCCGGGCCTTCTGGGACGTGCTGCTGCCGCTGATCCGACCGGCGATCGCGACCATCGCCATCCTCAACGGCGTCACGATCTGGAACGAGTTCTTCGTCGCCCTCATCCTCGCGCCGGACGTGCCGACGCTCCAGGTTGGGGTCAACAACCTGCGCGGCTACTACTCAACCGAGTGGGGCTACATCTTCGCCGGGGTGACGCTGGCGGCACTGCCGGTACTGATCGCCTACTGGCTGCTGACCAAGCAGTTCATCCGTGGTCTCTCGGCCGGCGCCCTCAAGGGCTAACCGGCGGGAAAGGGCGTCCGATGGCTCGACGTTCCGCGCTGATCGTTATCGCCATTCTCGGTCTGCCATTGCTGACCGGAGCGGCTCCCGCGCCCACGACACGCGCCGCCCGGCTCGGCGACCCGGTGCGCTCCGCGACCTGGCAAATCGTCGTCCGCAGTCTCGAGCGGAGGCCGATCGCGCTCGGTGCGGCGGGGGCCACTGTCGCTGAAAGCGAAGCGGGCGTGCTGATCGTCGTCGACGTCACCAATCTGACGTCGCGCCCGCTGACCCCACGGGCCTCCGACTTCGCGCTCCGGTCGGCGACCGGTCGGGTCTTCCCGAACCGGACCGATGCGATGGAATCGCGGGGATTCGCGTTCGGAGAGAGCCCGCGTCGATTCAACACACCGATCGCGCCCGGTGCCACGATGACGGCCCACCTTGTCTTCGCGATCGCGCTGGAGACCGGTCCCCTCACCCTCCGCTTCGCCCCCGCCTGGTCGCAACCGGTGCGCCTCGACGAATGCCACTGCAACCTGCCGTCCCCGACCGACCCGCGACCGCAGTGGTAGGGGAGGTCCAGAACGACTGGCCGGGGCAACCAGCCACATGATCTGATCGGTCGCGGTCACGGCACCGGCACGGCCACCGGCAGATCATCGGCCGTCCAGCGCAGCGCCGCCAGGCACATCTGGCGTTTCGCCTCCGGGGCGCCGAACCGGGCGTGGAGCATCAGGTACTCCTCGCCGTTCGCGCCGCGTAGATAGCTGCAGTGACCGGGGGCGAAGAACCCGCGTGCGGGATCTGGCTGGACGACGAAGTTGCGCTCCCCGTCGGTGACGTCCCGCAAGCGTTCTCCGTCGTCGATCAACGCGCCCACCGCGTAGAAGCCGAAGAAACAGCCCCCGCTATAGAGGTAGACCGGCCTCCCGCCAGGGGAGACGAGACCGCCCAGCGGCGCCTCGACCGTGTTCCAGCGGACGGTCTGCCGCGCCCAGTCGACCCCGGGAATCGTCTTCCAGGGCATGACCCGAGCCGCGTCGTAGACGTGCCAATCATGCGTCGGCCGGGCCAGGAGCCGGGGAGTGAAGCGGAGCGCGGTCAGGTCGTCGCTGACATCAGCCTCGACGATGCCGGTGCCATACGGTTCGTCGGCGACGAAGTCCATCGCGAAGGCGAGCTTGAGACTGCCGCCGGGTAGCCGGTAAACGTCCGGGTCGATCGCGAAGTCCAATCCCGCCGTCAGCTCGTGCCCCGAGTCGACGAACGGCCCTTCCGGTCGGTCGCTGTCGGCGCGACGGATGACGTGCCCGACGTGCCCCATCTCGCCGCGCCCGATCGCTCGCGAGTAGAGCATCACGTAGGGGCGCTTCAGCTCCGGCAGGTAGGTGACGCACGGCGCCCAATGACTACCTTCCGATCCGGCCCGCAGAGCGTCGTCAAGCCGGCGCCAGCTTCGGAGGTCGTTCGAGGCGTAGACCGGAAAGGCGCGTCCGCTCTCTGAGTCCTCGCCCGTGGTGTAGACGTAGTACCGCCAGGCGGCTCCTGCCTCCGGCGGCGGCGCCAAAATGTATGGATCACCCTGATCGTAATCCTCGGGGAAGAGAGGACTGCAACCGTCATGCACGAGTAATACCTGCCTTAATGTGATCCACGGCCCGAGTATCGTCGATCCGACGATGCGCCGGGAGCTCGTTTGTCTATGTGACTCAAACATGGTCAGCTGTGCTGCCTGACCACCAACCCGAGATGCCCATAAAAGACGAAGATGACGATCGGAGGCCATTATGCTTCGAGTCACGGGACCGCTTGTGATGCTTGTTGCCATGCTGCTGGCCGGCGGTTGGGAGCCCCATTTTGGAACACAAGCCGACGGCGCCTCCGCCGCTTCCGCGCCCACGTGCTCGACAGCTGGGTTGAGAGCATCGGGGACGACGGGCGACGCGCCGGTCTCCACGCTCTCCTTGTCAGGCACGTCGCTGGATCGCGCGGATGTGGTGGTTGTTGAGGCCGTCGATCTAGCATTCGACCCGTGCGAGATCACGATTCCCGCCAACACCCCGATCACGTTGACCCTTCGCAACGAAGGGGCGGCTATCCACCGCTTTGTCATTGACGCGCTTGGCATCGACGAGCGCACGCTCCCCGGAGAGACCACGACAGTCGTTGTTTCCGCTCCAGCGGGGGTTTATGAGTTTTACAGCGACGTGCCCGGTCATCGTCAGGCGGGGATGGTGGGACGGCTGACGGTTGTGACGGGGGAGCCGGTGGCGATCGCCACTGGCTCCCTCGCCGCCGGCACGCCATATCCCGCAACGGGAATGCCGTCCCTCGGCGCGTTTCGCGTCACGCTGGCGCCGGGCGCCAGCATCGCGTCCCGACGGGGGACAAGCCGGGGGCAGCGTTCGGTCTACGTCCAGACAGGCGGTCCCGCAACGTTCGCTCTCGATGGCCCGGCCACCGTGCTCCGACCGGCCGGTAATCCCAGCACCCTCCCCGCGAACGGCGGTGTCGTCGAGCTCGGACCGCTGGCCGGCATCGTCATCCCCCCAACGACGGGCTACGAGTTGCGCAACGATGGCCAGGAACCGTTGGTCATGCTTTGGGTAACCGTCGGCACGCCGGAGGCTGCCGCGAGCGGAGAACCGGTCTTCGAAGCCCCCGGCGTTTTGATACTACAGCTCGTGCCAATCGAACTCAGTGAGGCTCCAGTGGCGACGCCTGCGCCGTAGGGACGTGGACTATGCGCCCGTAGTCTGATCGAAAGCGACAAGCCGAGCGCCGGCCGGCTTGCCCCGGCCGCTGATTCGTCGTACCGTGCTCCCGAGGAGCATTGTCGTGCGAAGCAGGAGGCGATTCCGTGTGGCGGCTCAGCGCGTTCGGGGACGAGATTGACCCCGACCTCGATCGCCAGCTCGATGTCCTCGCCGCCGAGTCGATCGGCCTCCTCGACCTCCGCGGGGTCTGGGGCAAAAACGTGCTGGCGTTGACCGACGATGAGCTGGGGCGGCTGCGGCGCCGGCTCGACGAGCGCGGTGTCCGGGTAGCCACGATCGGCTCGCCGACCGGTAAGATCGGCGTTGGGGAGGATTTTGCGCCCCATCTCGACGACTTCCGCCGCGCCCTGGCGATCGCCAGCGCCCTCGATGCCCCCGCCGTCCGCATCTTCTCCTTTTTCGTGCCACCAGGGGATGACCCCGCCCGCCACCGGAATGAGGTGCTGCGGCGACTCGACCGGCTGGTCCGGGAGGCGGACGGGACGGGGGTGATGCTGCTGCACGAGAACGAGAAGGGGATCTACGGCGACACGCCGGAGCGCTGCCACGACCTCCTGACCGCCGTCGGCTCGCCGGCCCTGCGGGCGATCTGGGACCCAGCCAACTTCGTCCAATGCGGGGTCCGGCCGTTCACGGAGGGGTACGCGCTGCTCCGCCCCTTCCTCACCGCCGTCCATGTCAAGGACGCGCGGCTCGGCTCCGGCGCGGTGGTGCCGGCCGGCGAGGGGGATGGCGAGTGGCGGCCGACGATCGCCGCCCTCCTCGCTGATGGCTTCGACGGGGTCTTCTCCCTGGAGCCTCACCTCGCCGTCGCCGGCCCCTCCTCCGGCTTCAGCGGTCCGGAGCTGTTCCGGACGGCCACCGCGAAATTCACGGGGCTGCTGCGGGAGCAGGGGATCGCATGGGCGTGAGGTGGGCCGCCAGCCGGCCCCGGCGGGGGTGCGGCGGGCGATGACGGAACCGTTCGGGGTCGGGATCATCGGTGCCGGCACGATCGCCAAGGTCCACGCCGAGGCGATCGGGTCCCTGGTGGAGGCGTGCGTCGTCGCGGTCGCCGATCCGCGGGAGGAGGCGGGGCGGGCGCTGGCGGCGTCGCACGGCGCCGACTGGCACGCCCGGTCCGAGGCGCTGCTGGCGCGGCCGGACGTGGACCTCGCCGTGCTGGCCACCCCCTCCGGGCTGCACCCGGATCAGGCGGTGCTGGCGGCACGGGCGGGCAAGCACGTCATCACCGAGAAGCCGATGGCGATCACCGCCGAGGGGATCGACCGCATGATCGGCGCCTGCCGCGAGGCGCGGGTGACCCTCTCGGTGATCTTCCAGAACCGCTTCACCCCGGACGCGGTCCGCCTCAAGCGCGCCGTCGACGCTGGCCTCCTCGGCCAGCCGGTCCTCGGCGGCGCCGTCGTCCACTGGCGCCGCACCCCGGCCTACTACGAGGGGTCGGGTGGCTGGCGTGGCACCTGGGCACTGGACGGGGGCGGCGCATTGATGAACCAGGCGATCCACACGGTCGACCTCCTCCAATGGCTGCTCGGGCCGGTTGCGGACGTTTCGGCCGAGACGGCGACCCTCGCCCACCGGATCGAGGCGGAGGACACGGCGGCGGCCGTGCTGCGCTTCGCGAGCGGCGCGCTGGGGGTGATCCAGGGGACGACCACCGCAAGCAAGGACTGGCCGGTCCGGGTCGAGGTCATTGGCACGGCGGGCCGCGCCGTCCTGGAGGGCGGCCGCCTCGCGGTCTGGGAGGCCGAACGGCCGGCGGATGACACCCTCCTAACTCCCCGCGATCGGGAGCTGACCGCCGGCGCTTGGCCCGACGAGCCGTTTGGCGCCGCCCACCGGCGGCAACTGCGGGCCATCTTCGCCTCGCTGCGGGCGGGCGAAATCCCGCCTCTACCGGGCGCGGAGGCGCGCAAAGCGGTCGACATCATCCTCGCCATCTACCGGTCGGCGGCCTCGGGCGAGCGGGTCGCCGTGTCGCCGTCCCCCCTGGTGCCATCCGAGGGAGCAAGGGCTAGAGCGTAAGGACTTGCCGGCGCCGTTGCCGGGTGGAGGGTAACAATGCGCGTCGCCGCCTTCACGGTCGGTCTGCCGGAGTACACGCCCGAGGAGGCGGTCGCGGCGCTGGGGGAGCTGGGCTACGACGGCGTCGAGTGGCGGGTAGTCGACCAGGCGCCCGCCACCGACGGCCAGCCGGGCTTCTGGGCAGGCAACCGCTGCACTTGGCCGCTGGCGACTTTTGCGGACGACGCGCCACGCATCCGGCGCATGAGCGAGGACGCTGGGTTGCAGACTCCAGTGGTGGGCGGTTACGCCCGGTGCGACGACCTGGACGGGGTCGAGCGGGCGATGCGCGGCACGGCGCTCCTCGGGGCGGCCGCGCTCCGGGTCAACGTGCCGGCGTACGACGGCACCGCCGGCTACCTCCGGCTCCGCGATCGCGCCCTGGGACAGTACCGCGAGGTCGCGGCGCTCGCCCGGCGGCACGGCGTTCGGGCCCTGGTCGAGCTCCATCACGGTAGCCTCCTCCCGAGCGCCAGCGCCGCCGCGGCCTTCCTGGCCGGCTTCGACCCCCGCGACGTCGGGGTCATCCACGACGCCGGCAACATGGTCTACGAGGGGCACGAGCACTACCGCCTCGGCCTGGAGACGTTGGGGCCGTACCTGGGCCACGTTCACCTCAAGAACGCCCGCTGGCGCCCAGCGGGGCGGCGCGACGACGGGAGTCTGCGCTGGCATGCGGAGTGGGCGCCCTTGACGGAGGGGATCGTCGATTTGGCCGAGCTGTTCCGGGCGCTGGCGGAGGTGGGGTACGACCGCTGGGTCTCGATCGAGGACTTCTCGACCGAGCGACCGCTGGCCGATCGCCTCCGCGACAATCTCGCCACTGCCAGGCGATTGGCGAAGGGGACGGGGGCGTAGCACGTCGTCGGGGCCGATCGCGGACAGCGACAGAGGCGGCGTGGCCCCATCGTCGTCCTGCTGCGCGGTCAGCCGATGGACGGCGCGCCGTGGCGCGGGCAGTGGTTCGCCGGTCTCCTGACGCGGGTTTGGCATGTCGAGAGCTCCGACAGATGCACTCCGGTCTCCGGCGTCCGACCTGGCAACCTGGCTCACCTCACCCGACGGTTCCTCGCCGATACGTTGGCGACTTGCCCTCCTCCTGATGCGCGATTGGTTCCGGGTCTCGTCGCGACCGCGTGCTGGTCCTGGTTGACGGCGTCTCCCGTTGGCCATACCCTGAACGGCACGGTCGGCGTCGCGAAGGCAACCAGGGCGCCGGCGGGTAGCCGCGCGAACCATCGTCGGCAGTGGTGCGAATCGTGCGGCGAGATCAGCGCCGACCGGTTGCGCCGACGGCACCGGTCGGATCGGAGCGAACGCGTCGGAAACGCCGTGAGTCTGGGTCCCCGAGAAGTGCCGGAGCGATGCCGCTCGGCCGGGGTCGCGGGCGACCAGCGAACGTGTCAAGGAGGACACCCGATGAGCGATGATCGTGCCCAGGCATTGATTCAGGAAGCCATCCGGCTTCGCTACTCCCGTCGCGGCGTGTTGAAGCGCGCCTCCGCGTTGGGGCTGTCCGCGACGGCCCTCCGTTCGGTCCTGGCCGCCACCGGCCGCGCCGCGCCCCTACGCCGCGCCCCCGCCTTCCTCCAAACCACCTCGCTGACAATCCTGGCCGGCACCTACTTCGTGCCGACCGCGCAGGATTTCTTCGACCAACAGGTGCAGGAATGGGGCAAACAGAACGGCGTTCAGGTCAACACCGACTACATCAACTGGCCCGACATCCAGGCGCGGATCGCCTCCGCCGTCGAGGGCGGCGACGGCCCCGACGTGATCGAGATGCGCGAGACCTGGCCGTACCTCTACTACGAGAACATGGTTCCGGTCGATGACATCGCCACCAAGGTGGGCGAAGCGTCGGGCGGCTACTTCGACTGGGTCAAGAACACGGTCGCCGTCGATGGCAAGTGGTACAGCGTCCCGGTCGGGGCGTCGAGCGCGGCCTTTGCCTACCGTATCAGCTACTTGGAGAAGGCCGGCATCGCGGATCCGAAGAACAATTTCCCGAAGACCTGGGAAGAGCTCTTCACCGTTGGCAAGAAGCTGAAGGAGATGGGCAAGCCGATCGGCCAGGCGCTCGGCCACAGCACCGGCGATCCTCCAGGATTCGCCTACGCTTACATGTGGGCCTACGGGGCGATGGAGGTTGAGGAGGACGGCAAGACCGTCGCCTTCAACAAGCCCCAGTTCGTCGATGGCATGGAAAAGTTCATCCAGGCCTGGAAAGACGGCTTCGACGAGACCGGTCTCTCCTGGGACGACAGCGCCAACAACCGGGCCTTCCTCTCCGATCAGATCGGCGCCACGATCAACGGCAGCAGCATCTACCTCTCGGCGCAGGAGGCCAAGGCCGGCGCCTCGAAGACCGACTACAAGATCGTCGTCGACCCGGCCGATATCTGGCACGCCCGGCTCCCAGCCGGACCAGCCGGCCCGTTCGTTCAGCTCGGCAGCTGGTCCTACGCGGCGATGAAATACTCGAAGAACCAGGACGCCGCAAAGGAGCTGATCGCCTGGTGGACGGCCAAGGATCAGTTCACCAAGTGGCTGGAGGCGCAAAAAGGCTACATCATCCCGATGGCGCCGGGATACGCCGATCTCAGCGTCTTCACCTCCGACCCGTCCCTCGCCCCCTACCCCGAGGTCGCCAAGATCGCCCGCAGCCGCGGTTACGCTGGTCCCTCCAACCAGAAGGCGGCCGAGGTCTCCAGTCGCTACATCGTCGTCGACACCTTTGCCCAGGCGATCCAGTCGGGCGACGCCAAGGGAGCGATCGAGCGGGGTGCCCAGCAGTTAGAGCGCATCTACGGTCGGTAGCTCACGTGGGAGCGGGGGGAACGCTCCTCGTTCCCCCCGCTCCCACACCCCGCCGGCAGGAGGTGCGTCGTGAGCGTCATCCCAGCCCAAGCCATCCGTGAGGCGGCGCGGCCACGGCCGTCACGTGGTCGGAGCTTGCTCGAGCGCGAGGGGATCCTCGCCTATCTCTTCATGGTCCCCGGCGGGCTGGTTCTCCTGCTCTTCATGGCCTACCCCTTTGGTCTCGGCATCTATCTGTCGCTGACCGATAAGATGGTCGGCTTCGCCGACTTCAGCTTCATCGGTCTCGCCAACTACCGCTACCTGCTGAGCGACAGCATCTTCCGCCAAACGGTCGAGAACACCTTCGTCTACAGTTTCTTCACCGTCCCCTTCAAGCTCCTGCTCGGTCTCGGCCTGGCGCTGGTCCTCAACCAGCAGTTCCGCTTCAGCCGGGTCGTCCGCGCCGGACTACTCTTGCCCTGGATCGTGCCGACCGCGATCAGCTCCCTCGCCTGGCTGATGCTCTTCGACAGCGTCCTCAGCCCGATCTCCTGGGAGCTGAAGGATTGGGGATTGATCCACTCCAACGTCAACTTTCTCGGCAGCCACGTCAACGCCATGGCGTCGCTCTGCACAGCCAACGTCTGGCGCGGCATCCCCTTCTTCGCCGTCTCGATCCTGGCCGGGCTGCAAGCCGTCCCGCACGAGCTGAACGAAGCGGCCGCGCTCGACGGCGCTGGTCCGTTCCAGCGCTTCCTGGCGGTGACGCTGCCGACGATCCGCAACATCGTCCTCATCTCGACCCTCTTTTCGATCATCTGGACCTTCTCCGACTTCCAGCTGATCTACGTCCTGACCAAAGGCGGCCCCGCCAACTCGACCCACGTCTTCGGCACCTACGCCTATGACACGATGCGCTTCTCCGACCTCGGCCAAGCCGCCGCGATCGCCCTCTACATGTTCCCGATCCTGGCCCTGTTCGCCATCATCCTGCTCCGTTACGTCCGCGCCGAGGACTGAGGACTCAGCACTCAGCACTCAGCACTCAGCACTCAGCACTGGAGACTATCCTATGGTGGGGAGTAATCAGCTCCGGCAGCGGATTCTCCGGCTCTACCTGCCGCTGGTGTTCTACGCGATCTTCTTGCTCTTCCCGTTTCTCTGGATGCTGATCGTCTCCTTGAAACCGGACAACGATCTCCTCAACGTCAAGGCCAACCCCTTCCTCCTGGCGAGCGTTACGTTCGACCATTACCGCTACCTCTTCGAGAAGACCGACTTCTTGCGGTGGACCTGGAACACCTTTGTCGTGACGGTCGGGGCGACCGTCGTCTCCCTGATCTGCAGCGTCCTGATCGGCTATGCGCTGGGGCGGTTCCGCTTCCGGGGCGGCAATACGCTCGGCGTCGCCATCTTCCTCGCCTACCTGGTGCCGCCGACCCTCCTCTTTATTCCGCTCTCGCAGGTCATCTCCCGCTTCCACCTCTACAACAAGTATTGGGCCCTGATCTTCACCTACCCGACCTTCCTTATTCCGTTCGCCGGCTGGCTCCTGATGGGCTACTTCCGAACCATCCCGATCGAGCTGGAGCAGGCGGCGCTGGTCGATGGCGCGACCCGCTGGCAGGCGATGTGGCGGGTGGTGCTGCCGCTGGCGTTGCCGGGGGTCCTCTCGGCGGGGATTTTTTGCTTCACACTCGGCTGGAACGAGTTTCTCTACGCGCTCGTCTTTATGGGTTCCGGCCAGATGAAGACCGTCCCGGTCGGTGTCGTCAGCGACCTCATCCGGGCCGACGTCTACTTCTGGGGCGCGTTGATGGCGGCCGGCATCCTCGGCTCGGTCCCCGTCGCCGTCGCCTACTCCTTCTTCGTCGACAATTACATCTCCGGTCTGACGGCGGGCGCGACGAAGGGATAGCGACGGCGCAACCTGCCGTTACAGCTCCAAGCGCCGAATCTCGGGTACACGATCGAAGTCGCGATCGTAGCTATAGATCGCGTCAAGTCGTTGCCGGATAACGTGCTCGACGGATAGACAGTCTTCAAAGTCGATATTCGACTGTTCCCAACGGCGGAGGGCCTGGAGGATCGACCGCTTGTGATCGATCCGCAGCCCAGGGTTCGCGAGAACGGGCCAGAGGGCAGCCGCGACGCGGGGGCGCGGCGTTCGGTAGGTGACCGGCGACGAGAGGACGAAGACAACCTCGGCCACCACCGATTCGCTCGTCACGAGGTCGAGTTCTCCCCGTCTCGCCCGTTGGAAAAGCAGCAGGGACTTCGCCGCCTTCTCGGCGTCATCTGCGGTCAAGAGTCGGATGAAGACACTGGTGTCGACAAATTCGCTCATCGCAGCTTCGCGACCAGGCGCCGGGCTCGCTCCTCCTTCGCCATGGCGATGGCTTCCTCGACCGGCATGCCGAGCGCCGGTAGGCTACCGACCACCTCTTCTAATGAAAGGTGAGCTTTTCGCATCTTGGTTTCACCATTCTCGATGTAGAACTCGACCATATCGAATGGCTTGAGACCCATTCGATCGCGAACCGCTTTCGGTATGGTGACCTGTCCCTTTGACGTGACCGTCGTCGCACCCATCGCGACCTCCAATGTCCTGAATGTCAGTAATACTAGATTCGCTGCTACTACCACGATGGCTTGTTCGCCTCTTCCGCGACGTGAACCCCCGCCGTCAGCCAGGTAATCACTGGCTCAGTGATGAACGCGCCATCGTTCCAGATCGCCTGCCCGGCCTGGAGCGTCCGCATATTCGCCGGGCGTGTGAGGACCAGCAGCGTGAGCGGCGTGCTCCACTCCGCCCGAACAGTCATGATGACGACCGAACCAAGCGCGATCTGTCAGGCGTGAGGCTCGTCGACAGGCGCCGGCCGCACAAGCCACGTGAGCATCGGGTTAGTCGAACAGCCGGTCCACCAGCACGCGGAAGCCGGGCAGCACCATGTCCCCGTCCAGCTCATCGTCCGCCGATAGCAGCCGATCGCTCCCACTCCGCGTCACGACCCGCGCCGTCCGCCGTTGCGGATCGAGCACCCACACCAGTGGAACACCGGCCGCCGCGTACTCCGTCAGCTTCTCCGCCACCAGCGCTGGGGTGTTTGAGGGGGAGAGGACCTCGACCGCCAGATCCGGGGCGAGGTCGGGATAGCTGTCCTCGTCGTCCGGCAGGCGATCGGCGCGGACAAACGCCACGTCTGGCCCGAGCAGCACGTCCGGATCACGATGCAGCGCGAAGCCGCTCTCCGTGTAGACGACCCCGAGACCACGCTCGCGCACAAACGCTCCCAGATGGAGGACGACACTGGTAGTGACTCGCCCATGTCGTGGCTTCGGCGGTGGCATGCGGTACAACACCCCCCGGATCAACGAGTAGCGGTAGTCATCATCCGGCAGGTGCTCGACGTCTTCGATCGTCATCAGCTTGGTGGTGGCCATGGGCTGGGTCTCCAGGGATCATCGACGACACTGAGGGGCAGGGCGATCCTGTCTGAGGGCGGGTGCCTCATCCGCGTGAATCTACGCGAACAACCGGGCGATGGGGACGCGCAAGCCGGGCAGAACCGCGCCACCATCGAGCTCATGGTCCGCCGTCAGCAAGCGGTCCGTCCCGTCCGCCTTCCAGACGCGCACCGTCTGCCGCCGCGGATCGACGACCCAGACCAGCGGGACGCCAGCTCCCAGGTACAAGCCGACCTTCTCGTCGACCTCGGGTCCGGTGTCGGACGGGGACACGACTTCGACCGCCAGATCCGGAGCGAGCCGGGCAAACCGGTCGGCCTCCTCCTCGGCGGGGAGCCGGTCGGTACGCACGAACGCCACGTCCGGCGCGAGCACCGTGTCGGGATCGAGCTCGAGCACGAATCCCCCCTCGCCGCCGACCACACCCAGGCCAAGGGGGATCACATAGTCGTTGAGCGCCCAAATGAGGGTTCCAGAGACCTTCAGGTGCCGAAAGCCGGTTGGCGACATACGCTTCAGCACCCCCCGGATCAGATCGTACCGGTACTCGTCCTCCGGCATCCGTTCCAGCTCTTCAGCCGTCATCAACTTCGTCGTGACCATCGCCTATGTTCTCCATGGTCCCAGATGCGCCTCGCGCGCGAAGTGGCGTCTCCGGCGGGTCTCCTATGGTAGCACCGGCCTCCCTGCCACCCGGTGCCGTGGTCCCGCCCGGTTCACCGCGTCTCTGGCCGAAGGCAGCCGCGACGCGGATGAACGTCACCGCGCGGCTAGGTCGCCGGGAAGACGTACTCCGGCGTCGGCATTTGGCGCGGCCGCGCGATCGCCTCAAGCACGCAGCCGGCGTCCCGCTCCGTGTCGAAGTAGGCGTAGGCGCCATCGCCATCGACCCCGAAGCCCCGCCCGCTCTGCAGCAGCGCGTATCCCCGACCGGCCATCGTCTCGATCGCGGCGTCGATGTCGTCGACGTAGTAGCCGAGGTGGTGCAGACCCTCGCCCCGCTGCTGGAGGAACTCCTCGTAGATGTTCGGGCCCGTCACCGGCTCGATCAACTCGTACATCGTCGGCCCAACGTAGGCGAGCGCGAGCTTCATTACGTAGGGCTGATCCCGACCGCGAAAGGTCATGATCGGCAACCGGTGTGGACCGTAGGTGTAGACATCCCAGGGGCCGATCCCGAGCTGGGACCAATAGCGCGCCATCGCCTGGTCCAGGTCGCGGACGACGACCGCCACCTGATCGATCGAGCCAATCCCCGCGCCACCTAGCCTCTCCATCCTGTCCTCCTCTGACGACGGCACCGCGGCGGTCACACGCTGGTCACCAACCGGCACGGCTGCCAGCAAACCATCCTCGTCCGCATCATGGCGTGGATGGTGTGGCGGGTCAACGGTGATCTACACGACAATTCATCGCCAGCCCACGACAGCAGTTGACCAAACGAGGGTTTAATGGGTCCATGCGGTATGCAGTGGTGGAACGCGCGGCGACGCGAAGTCGAAGGAGGCAGATGATGGTAGCGGAGACGATGTTGGCCGTACGCACCTATGGCCCGAAGGACTACCGGGTCGAGGAGATGCCGGTGCCGCGCCCCGGGCCGGGCGAGCTGCTGATCGAGGTCGGCGCCTGCGGCATCTGCGCCTCCGACATGAAGTGCTTTCTCGGTGGCGAGCTCTTCTGGGGCAAGGAGGGCCAGCGGGGCTACGTCGAGCCGCCCTGCGTCGCCGGGCACGAGTACGCCGGCCGCGTCGTCGCCCTTGGCGAGGGCGCCGCCGAACAGCATCACGTCAAACTCGGAGATCGCGTCGTCGCCGAGCAGATCGTCCCCTGCGGCGAGTGCCGCTTCTGCCGCAACAACCAGTACTGGATGTGCCAGGTCCACAGCATCTTCGGATTCAAGAGCTTCCTCAACGGCGGCATGGCCAAATACAACCTCTACCCCGCCAAGGCCCTCGTCCACCAGGTGCCGGACTCCCTCTCCGACGGCCAGGCCGCCTACATCGAGCCGATGGCTTGCGCCTGGCACGCCGTCGACCGGGGTGAGATCAAGGCCGGCGACACCGTCGTCATCTGCGGCGTCGGCAACATCGGTCTCTGCATGCTCCAGATCGCCAAGCTGAGCCAGCCGGGACAACTCATCGCCCTCGACACCAAGCCCTACCGGCTCGATCTCGCCCGCTCCTACGGCGCCGACGTGGCGATCAACGTTCTGGAGGAAGATAGCGTCGGGCGCGTCCGAGACCTGACCGATGGCTACGGCTGCGACGTCTACATCGAGGCCAGCGGCAACCCGGCCGGCATCCGCCAGGGGCTGGACATGATCCGCAAGCTCGGCACCTTCGTCGAGTTCAGCGTCTTCAACGAGCCGGCGACGATCAATTGGACGATCGTCGGCGACACCAAGGAGCTCAATATCCACGGCAGCCACCTCGGTCCCTTCTGCTACCCGAAGACGATCCAGGCGCTCGCCGATGGCAGCGTCGACGTCTCCCGCCTCCTCGCCGACAGTTACTCCGTCACCGACTTCGACCAGGCGATGGACGCCTCCCTCTCCGGTGATGTCCTCAAGAATCTGGTCGTACCGGTGTAACGAGAGGGGAAGAGGGAGCGACGGTAGACCGCAGAGGGAAGAGGGCAGACGGCAGACGGCAGAGGGCGGCGGGCGCGAAGGAGAGAGACCAGGTTGGCCGAGCCACGAATGACCTTTTTGCTCGACGTCGACAACACGCTGATCGACAACGACCGCGCCAAGGAGGTCATGGCGGCCCGTCTCCGTGACCTCCTCGGCGACGAGCGGGCGACCCGGTTCTGGGAGTTGTATGAGGCGGTCCGGCGGGACGAGGGGATGGTCAACATCCCGCTCACCTTAGCCCGCTTCGAGCAGAACCAGGGCGTCGCCGCCGGCGATAGCACGGTCGCCGCCGATCGGGTGACTCGCGAGCGCCGGTTCGCCCTCGCCGATCTGCTGATGGGGTTCCCGTACGAAGGGTTCCTCTTTCCTGGTGCCCTGGAGGCCATCGCCCACCTGCGCCGCTTCGGGCGCGTCGCGATCCTCTCTGATGGCGATCCGACCTTCCAGCCGACCAAGATTTGGCGGGCCGGGCTCGATGCTGCCGTCGATGGCTACGTCCTCGTCTTCGGGCACAAGCAGGAGCATCTGGCCGAGGTCGTCGCCGCGTTCCCCGCCGATCACTACGTCCTCGTCGAGGACAAACCGGATGTCATTACCAAAGTCCGCCAGCGACTCGACGCCCCCCTAACGACCGTTCTCGTCCGCCAGGGGAAGTACGCGGCGACCGCGCCCGCTGGCGCCTGGCCCGGCGCCCACCTGACCCTCTCCGCCATCGGCGACCTGCGCGGGTTGGACGCGGCGGCGTTCATTGGCGCGGCCAGCGACGGCACGGCCGCCGCGCGCTGAGCGACCGCCGGCCTCCTCCCGATTATCCCTGCCCCTTTGCCCATGACCTTTGGGTGATGTTCAGCCAACGCGGTTCGGAGTACAGTCGTCAGGATGACCGTGGCGCTCCCGGCGCACCGGCCCGATCACGACCCGATCAACCTGAAGGACACCCGCGTGCAGCCCACCCGCTTCGACGCCATCGCCAAAGCCTGGTCTGGTGCCGCCTCCCGTCGGGACGCCCTGAAACTCCTCGTCGCCGCCTCCCTCGGCGGCACGCTATCGACCCTGGCGGGGAGTGGCGCCGATGCCGCGCGCTGCCGCCATGGCACGACCCGCTGCGCTGGCCGTTGCCGCAACCTGAAGACGGACGCGCGGCACTGCGGCACCTGTAGCACCGCCTGCGGATTGGGCGAGACCTGTGTCGGCGGCGTCTGCACCTGCTCCGGGGCTGGCTGCGGTGGCGGTGGCGCCGAAGCCCAGCGCCCCTTCCCCCAGCACGTCACCTACGCCACCGGCACGATCCGCCCCACCAGCCGCTCCCAAAACGAGCAAGACGCCGATGTCCGCGCCGCCTACGACCGCTGGAAAACGCGCTACCTGGTCAAAGCGGGCACGAGCGCCGGCGGCGACCTCTACCGCGTCGCCTTCGGCAAACCCGGAACGAACGCGCACGACGTGACCGTCTCCGAAGGGATGGGCTTCGGCATGGTCATCGTCCCCCTGATGGCCGGCTACGACCCGGACGCCCAGCTCCTCTTTGATGGTCTCTGGCGCTTCGCCCGCGCCCATCGCAGCCGGATCGACGGTCGGCTGATGGGCTGGAAAGTTCCAACCGCCCCAGGTGACCGGGACAGCGCCTTCGATGGCGACTGCGACATGGCCCTCGGTCTCCTCCTCGCCGGCGCCCAGTGGGGCAGCCTCGGTGCGACGGACTACCGGGCCGCCACCACCACCCTCCTCGCCGGCATCCTCGGCTCGACCATCGGCCCCAACAGCCAGCTGCCGATGCTCGGCGACTGGGTCCAAGCCAGCGGCGCGACATTCAACGAGTACACCCCCCGCACGTCCGACTTCATGCTGACGAATTTCCGCGCCTTCGGCCGCTTCACCGGCGACGCCGTCTGGAACCAGGTCGTCGCCGCCTGCCAGGACGTCATCGACGCGATCCAAGCCAACTTCAGCCCTGATACCGGCCTCTTGCCCGACTTCATCACGTCCAAGAAGGACGCCGGCCACACGCCGGAGCCCGCCCCGCCGAACTTCCTTGAAGGCCCAGACGACGGCCACTACTCCTACAACGCCGGCCGCGACCCCTGGCGCCTCGGGACAGACGCCCTCCTGACCGGCGACGCCGCGTCGCTGCGCGAGACACGGAAGATCAGCGCGTGGGCCCAGGCGAAGACCGGCGGCGACCCGCAACAGATCAAAGCCGGCTACGACCTCGCCGGCAAGCCGCTCTCCGGCTCGAACTACTTCACGACCTTCTTCGCCGCCCCCCTCGGCGTCGCCGCGATGACCGTCTCCTCCCAGCAGACCTGGCTGAACGCGATCTATGACGCCGTCCGCTCGCGCAATGAGGATTACTACGAGGACAGCGTCACCCTGCTCTGCCTCCTCGTCATGACCGGCAACTTCTGGGACCCGACGGCCGCCTGATCGTTCCCGCCGCCGGACCCATCCACGGATGGCGAGCTCGCGGTCGTGACACACCCCCGTTGGCGACCGCGTCGCTGCCGTTCCTTGATCGACGGTGACCCGCGCTACGCCCTGGAAACAATCGTCGCCTTGAGCGCGTCAGGATCAGGCATCGGGTCATCCCACAGCCACGACGGATCGAGCCAAAAACCGGGAAGCGTGGTCGCGTGGTAGCGTCCGCCGGCGTCCGCCGGCGTCCGTCGGTACCTCGACGTACTGGCCGTCGTCCCCCAGGCGATAAAAGCTCGCCCGCCGCTCGCCCGGACGCGGATCGACAATCCAGTACTCCAGGACACCCGCGGCCTGATAGTCCCGGAACTTCTCGCGCCGGTCACGCCGCGCGCTGTCGTCGGAGACGACCTCGATCACCAGGTCGGCGGGTCCTTCGATCCGCCGTCCCGTCCGCCGTCCAGCGTGTTCCCGGGCGACGAAGAGCAGATCGGGCTCGCGCGAGACGCGTCCCCCCAGGATCTTCATCTCGAACGGTGCCAGCAGCACCTTGCCGAGATCGAAGCGGCGCGCGTACCACGCCAGAAGCACGTAGAGGAAGCCGACCACGTCCTGGTGGAGCTCACTCGGCGGCATGAAGACGGTCACCTCGCCATCGACCCACTCGGCGTGGACGTTCTCCTCCGTCCGATCGAGGAATGCCTGATACCCCATCCTCAGCCGCGACTCGCCGGTCACCGCGGGCGCGACACGTTGTTTGACCATTGCGCGTTCCCCTTGTTCGTGCTCCTCATTGGCGATGCGGTCCGAGGCTCACCCGCGAAGGATAGCTGGTCGTCGGGGCGCCGCCGCTCCCCGATGTTGGCGGCCGTGATGATCGCGCCGCTACGCCTCCCCCGGTCCCGGCGCGACGCGGTGGACTACGATACGCTCTTCGATCTGGCGGCCCGGGCCTGACCCGGTCGCCACGGGCCTGGCGGACGCTGGAAAGGGGGCGGAGTGCCCATTCCTTACAAATACGCGGTGGCGTTGACCGCGGCGCTTGGTCTCTTCATGGCGGTGCTCGACAGCACCATCGTTAACGTCGCCCTGGCGACCATGGAGAAGGACTTCCACACCAACATCAACTCGATCCAGTGGGTCGTCACCGCCTATACCCTGGTCCAGGCCGCCGTCATCCCGGCGGCCGGCTATCTTGGCAACCGCTTCGGCTTGAAACGCCTCTTTGTGGTGTCGCTCACGATCTTCACCGTCGGCAGTATTCTCTGCGGATTGTCGCCCGACCTCGCTGGACGCGACGGCGGTGACCAGTGGCTGGTCGCCTTCCGCGTGCTCCAGGGGATCGGCGGCGGCATGCTCTTCCCACTCGGCACTGCTATCGCCTTCAGCGCCTTCCCGCCGGAGGAACGAGCCGTCAGTTCGGCGGTTATCGCCGTCCCCGTCTTGATGGCGCCGGCCTTTGGTCCAACCATCGGCGGTCTAATTGTCGATAGCCGGTTCGGCTGGCCCGCCATCTTCTTCATCAACGGCCCGATCGGACTGCTCGCTATCTTTCTCATCTGGCGGGTGATGCGGCCGGATGTACCGGCCAGACGCGACGGGACGAAGCAACCTGGCTTCGACATCCCAGGGCTGGTCCTCTCGATGATCGGCGTCGTCCTCGTCGTCTACGCCTTCGTCCTCGTCAGCCAAACTCGATCCGGCACCGTCACCGCCACGAACCCGAACGGCGCCATCAACGGCTGGGGCTACTGGCCGGTCTGGGCGGTGATGGTTGCCGGACTGGCCCTCCTCGCGGCCTTCGCCATCTGGGAGCTCCGGTTCTCGCGCGACCCCGTCCTCGACCTGCGTCTCTACCAGACCTACGACTTCTCCGTCGCCTCGCTCGTCACCTGGATCACCCGGGGCGCCGTCTTCGGCGCCTTCCTCGTCGTCCCCCTCTTCCTCCAGCAGTTCCAGGGACGGAGCGCGGTCCAAGCCGGGCTCTTTCTGATGGGCCAAGGTCTCGGCGCCATCGTCGGCATCCAGACCGGCAGCCGTCTCTATGACCGGATTGGCCCTCGCACCGTGGTCGTCATGGGCATGATCGTGCTGACGGTCAGCACCTGGTTGCTCGCCGGGGTCTCCCCCAACAGCGATTGGCACTTCTTCGAGCCGATCCTCTTCCTCCGCGGCTTCGGCTTCGGCTGGACAAACCTGCCCGTCCAAACGGTCGCGCTCCAGTCGATCACCGGCCGCGCGCTCCCGAAGGCGAGCTCCCTCTACAACGCGACCGCCCAGGTCTTCACCTCGATCGGCGTCGCCGTCGTCTCAACTCTGCTCGTTGCCCGCACCACCTCCCACGCCGCCGGCATCGCCCGCGCCGCGCTCGCCGGCGGCGGCACCCCGCCGAGCGATCTCCTCCTCCGCGCCGGCACCGCCGCCACCGGCGACGTCTTCCGCATCCTGACCGTCGCCACCGGCGCGGCGATCGTCGCCTGCTTCTTCCTCCCGCGCCGCAGCCTCAAGCAACAACTGGCCGCCGGCGACGTCGCGCCCACCGGCGGCCCCGAGCCGGCCCACCTCCCCGTCGAGTAGCGCCGCGGTCCGCCCCAAACCGCGCGGGTCGGGTTCGCCACCGTCCGGGACGCGATCCGGTTGTGCGTCCGCTCGCCCCCGTTGGGTGGCCCATCCCTGACGAACGTCCGACGCGTTCCAGCCTCAACGGGCGCGCGCTCCTCGTCCTACCCACCGGCCGTCAACCTTCGTGCCGCCGCGCCGGCGGCGTCCGCCTACGGGACAGTCACCACGAGCTTGCCGACGGTGTGCCCGGCCGCGCTGGCCGCTTGCGCGTCCGCGGCCGCCGCGAGAGGAAAGGTCTTCTCGACGGGGATGCGGAACGCGGCCTCGGTGAAGAGCCGGGCCGCCTCGGCGAGGGCGCCCGCCTTGTCGACGGACGTGACAGAAACCTGCGCACCGTGCTCCGGCGCGGTGAAATCGGCGATCGACAGCACCTTGGAAGGCTCGCCCGTCAGCTCGATCAGCTCCGGGATGACGCCCGAGCCCGCGATATCGAGCGCCGCGTCGATCCCGTCCGGGGCAAGGGCCCGCACGCGATCGACGAGACCGTCGCCATAGGTCGTCGGGACGGCGCCGAACGATCGGAGATAGTCCTGGTTGCGTTCGCTGGCGGTGCCGATGACGGTGATGTCACGCTGGCGCGCGATCAGGAGCACGGCCGAGCCGACACCGCCGGCCGCTCCGCTCACCAACACCGTCTCGCCCGGCTGCACCCCCACCTGGTTCAGGATCCGAATCGCCGTCTCGACCGGAATCGGATAGCCGGAGGCCTCCTCAAACGACAGCCCCGCCGGCTTTGCCACCCAACTCGAAAGCAGTGCGTACTCCGCATATGTCGCCGACCCAGACCCGAACACCGCGTCGCCGACCGCGACGTCGCCCACCCCGTCGCCGACTTCGTCGACCACCCCCGCCGCGTCCATCCCGGTTCCCGACGGCAGCGAGAGCGGCATCTGCTCCCTCATGTAGCCGGCCCGGATTTTCCAGTCGATCCCGTTCACGCCGGCGGCACGAACGGCGATCCGCACCTCTCCGGGGCCGGCGTGCGGCTCGTCGACCTCGACGAGCCGCAACACCTCGGGGCCACCGTACTCCGCAAACCGCACCGCCTTCATCCGCCTTCTCCTTATCGCAACGCCGTCAGCGGCCCAGCCGGTGACCTCGTACGCTTAGCCCACCACGCTCGGCAGGTTGCCGGGGACCGAGATGCTCGTTCCTTACGAATCATTAGAACAAACACGGCAACGATAATCAAGTTCGCCAACCCAACCCGCGCAGCCGTTCAACCGGTCGCGGTCGACCGTGGACCAGACCGCCCAGCCGGATATCCGCAAGACCTCGGGCGATGCAACCCCCGATCGAGATCGCCACCCCCGTTCGCACCGGGACCGCGGTGGCGCCTTGGATGCCTTCGCCAGCGCGGCCGATCGACGGTTGCGCTTCCCTGTTCGCGCGCGGCGAAAAGGCCCACTGGCGGTCCGGCCGAGTGATCAGGCGACGCTCGACGTCGGCGAGAACCGGTTGGGGCGCGAGGGCCGCCGCTCTCGATCCGGCTCCCGTTCGATGTCCCGGTCGACTGTTTGGACGCGCCAACCCCACGTCGTTCGCCCGTAGGGGATCTCCTCGCCCGGCTTCCCGCCTTGGCCCCACCCGGAACCTCTAGTCCGCGCCAAGTTCTTGACCTCGACGGCGCGTCGCGGACGACACCCGGCCAAGAGCCTCGGTCAGCGTCTCGAGAAGGTCCGCCGGCAGATCGACCGCGCGCTAAGCCACGTAGCCATCCGGCCGGACGAGCGAGGCGCCGGTCGTCGCCAGACCAAACGCCGTCCGGAACGCCTCTGGATCGTCTGGCCGCACGTCGACGCCGACGCGCAAGCACTCCAGTTTGATACCCAGCCGCGCACTGGCTCCTGTCGCGGCCGCGGACCAGTGCTCGTCCTCGGCCAGCAGCACCCAGCCGCCCTGGAACAGGTCGAGCGTAGACAGCCGTTCCTCGCCTCTGGTCACCCACAGGTGCGGCGCCCGCGTCCCCGGCTGGCCGGCCCACTGCTCGGGCCGCAACGCCGGCGGCAACCCGTCGCCAGCTCCCAGCACCGCGGTCGATCGGTAGATCTGACCGAATTCCATGGCGGCGTCGTCGATGATTGCCACGTCCCCGGCGGTCGGCCCCGCAACCTCCTTGAAATCTTCCCGGGCGAAGATCTGCTGATGCCTTAACCAGGCGATCGGGCGCCGCTCGGCGTCGTAGGAATCGAGCAGGTGCGGCGTCGACGCGCCCGAGAGGACCGCCGACAATTTCCACGCGAGATTGTGGGCATCGTCGATGCCGGTGTTCGCGCCAAAGCCACCACGGCTCGGCGGCAGCGTGTGGGCGGCGTCTCCGGCGAGGAACACCCTTCCCGCCGCGAAACGGTCCGCGATCAGCGCGCTCACGTCCCACCGGCCGGTGGTGACGATCTCGATCTCCAAATCCGACCGGCCGATCGCCTTGGTGACCAACCCCTGAGCGACTCCTCGTCGCGCTCTTCGTCATCCGAAAGGAACAGCACCCAGCGACCATCGCCGTAGGTGGTGAGGAATGCCTCGAATCCCGGCTGCGCGATCGAGAACTGCGCGATCCCCGTGCGTAGATACTCATCGAGAGGGGCGCGAAACAGAACGCTGCGCACCGTCCGCATCAAGCCACGTCCGTCGCGACCGATGCCCAACGCCTCGCGGATCGGGCTGCGATGGCCGTCCGCCGCGACAAGATAGTCCGCGCGTAGGGTGTATTCGCTGCCGTCGCGGTTGCGCAGCGAAGCCACGACGCCAGCGGCACCCTGCTCGAAGGAGGTCATCTCGGTGTCGAGCCTGACATCGGCGCCCAATTCGATCGCCTTGTCCCGGAGGATTGGTTCCAGACGATCCTGCGCGATCGCGGCGCCCGTGCAGGGTGAGTACTCGATCTTGGGCGTCTGCCGCGTTTCCGGTGTCCAAGGGGTCTCCACGCCCCACGTTCCGGCAAGGCTCTCGACCTGAATCCGGCGTAACCGGAGGCCGGGTGGCACCTGCGGAATGACCGCTCCCAGCCCAACCGCGCGATAGAGCTCCAGTGTCCGCGGCGTAAAGCCGATGGCCCGCGGATGGGGCGAGCTCCCCGGGTGCCGTTCGACCAGCACCGTCGGCACGCCTTGCCAAGCCAGGAAGACCGCCGCTGACAACCCGACCAAGCTGCCTCCGACGACGAGCACCGACGTTGATTTCGATTCCATCACTGCTCCTTCTATACGACGTACAACGAGATACACTGTATTGTCCGAGACGGGCTGTTGTCAATCCCCGCTCGTTCGGTGCAAGATGTGTCGTCATGAGAGCACGACCCAACCAGCGCGCGACTGAGCCCCACCTTGTCTGGGACCGGCCGGAGCCCATAAACCGCCCCGCGCCCAGCCCCCTGAGCCGGGAACGGATCGTCCGGGCCGCCATTGCGCTTGCCGACAAGGACGGCCTGGCCTCGGTCTCCTTGCGGAAGGTCGGGGCCGCGCTCGATGCCGGGCCAATGCGGCTATACGGCTACGTGTCCTCGAAGGAAGAACTGCTCGAGCTCATGGTCGACGCGGTCTACGGGGAAATCGCCTCCGCCGGACCGATCGACGCGGACTGGCGCGACGCCCTGCGAACGATCGCCCACCGCACCCGGCAAGCCACTCGGGTCCACGGGTGGTTCATCGACCTGCTCGGTGGCCGGCCCCATCTTGGGCCGAACGCCCTCGCGCATCTGGAGGCGTCGTTCGCCGCCCTGAGCGACGCTCCGGGATTCGAGGACATCGACGTCGTCCTGCGTGCCCTAGGGACCGTCAACGCCTACGTGATCGGCGCCATCCGGAGCGAGGCCAGTGAGCTGCGTGCTGAACGTGAAAGCGGTATGAATGAGACGGAGTGGCAGAACGCAACGGGCAGTTACATGCACCGGATGATCGCCACCGGCCGCTTCCCCACCCTCGCCAAGGTGGTCCGCGACGCCACCCACCCGCCGGCCGACGTCGTCTTCGACCAGGGCCTGGAGTGCGTGCTCGACGGCATCGCGGCACAACTGCGCCGCCGGGCGGGGAGCGGTTGATGTGACGCGAAGGCGTCCAGATCGCGGCTGCGCGATCTGGAGATGAAGTCCCTACGACGAAGGCGCCGGCCGAAAAAGGGCTCCGAAGGGTCTCCACCGCCGCTATCTTCACCCAGGGCCGTCACACTCCCATCACGAGAGCCGTCAGAGCCCACACACGAGTCCAGGTGGGCGGTTACCGCGGAACGTTCTTCCTCACCTTCTCGGCGGCGATGCCGCGCCAGAGGTTGTCCAGGAGCGCATCGGCGAACCCGACCGTGATCGGCAGGTCAGGGTTCAGCAGGCGGTGGTAGCAGGCTCCCCAGAGTTGGTCGACGACGACGTACGGGTCGATGTCGCGACGTAACTGACCGTCGGCTTGGCCGCGTTTCATCGTCTCGACCCCCAGGTTCCGGCGCGGCGTCGTGTAGTGCTCGATCAGTGCCGCTTGCAGTTCGGGGTCCGTCTGCGATTGCCCGATCAGCTCCGCGAGAACCCGCCCGGCACGGGTTTCGGTGATGAGGCGGACGAATGCGTGGAGTTGCGCGCGCAGGTCCGCCTCGACATCGCCGGTGTTGGGAAACGTCAGCACGTTGGCGACCGATGCCCGATAGCCGTCGAACGCCAGAGCGCCCTTCGATGGCCACCACTTGTGAATCGTCATCCGGCTCGCCCCGGAGAGCGACGCCACCCGCTCGACGGTGAACTTCGCCATGCCCTCGTCGAGCAGCAGCCGGCCCGCCGCTTCCAGGATCTCGGTCCGCACGTCATCAGCGGGTCGCCTGCCGCGACCACGCCGCCCCGGCGGGCTTTCGTTGCCGCTCGCGCACATCCCTCATCGTCCCTTCTGGGGGTGTTGGCACAACTCCCTGCTCCGATCGCCGGAGTCTATATTGACACAATGTCCATATCTGTGTAGCATATAGACATTGTGTACACATCGATCGTGGAGGTTGACCTGACGATGTTCGAGAGGAACGTATGATGACCTAGACACTCATCGTTACCGGAACTGCCATCGGAATCAGAACGCTGACCGGACGTACCCTCATCGCGCCGGGCGTCAATGCCGATCCGCGGGCCGTTGCCGCCGAGACCGCTCGCATCCGCGCGCTCCCGCCGGGCTACAAGGCCCTGCGCCGCGTCGTCGACGTCACCAACGCCCGCGTCGAGCACGTCAACGAGGTCATCCTCACGTGGCGGCGCGCTGCGTCAGCCGCATCGGCTTCGCCGAACTTCTGAGCGCGGATATCCTTGCAGCCGGCAATCACGAGCACGCTCATTCTTTCCATCTCAACTCGTCTCACACAAACAGGAGAAAAGACATGACCACCCCCATCGCCCTCATCACTGGCGGTAGCCGAGGACTGGGCAAAAGCATGGTGCAACGCGTCGCTACGCACGGCACCGACGTGATTTTCACCTATCAGCGGAATAGGGCCGACGCTGACGCATTGGTGGCGGAACTGGAAAGCAACGGCCGCCGCGCCACCGCCCTCCAACTGGACGTGAGCGACACGAGGACGTTTGACGCGTTCGCCGAGCAGGTACGGAGCGTCCTGCGAGGCTGGAGGACCGAGCAGTTTGACTTCCTGGTCAACAACGCGGGCATTGGCCTCGACGCCAGCATCGCCGACACCACCGAAGAACAATTCGACCAGCTCATGAACCTGCACGTCAAGGGGCCATTCTTCCTGACCCAAAAGTTGCTTCCGCTGATTGCCGACGGCGGGCGCATCGTGAACGTGTCCACCGGTCTGACGCGCTTTGTCTTTCCGGGGCGCGGGGCGTACGCCTCGGCCAAGGGCGCGGTCGAGGTGATGACGAAATACCTCGCGCTAGAGCTTGGGCCGCGCCGGATTGCCGTGAACGTGATCGCGCCAGGAGCGATTGCCACCGACTTCGGAGGCGGCGTGGTGCGCGACGACCCGAGTGTCAACCAGATGATCGCCTCCCACACGGCGTTGGGACGTGTTGGCCTGCCCGAAGACATTAGCGGGGTGGTGGCGTCGCTCCTGTCGCCCGAGATGTCCTGGGTGAACGCGCAGCGCATTGAGGTGTCGGGCGGGCAGAACCTGTAAGCCCGCACCGCGACTCCAGGACGCCCTGCGCGCTTACGCGATCGAGCGCCTGGGCAACCCGGCAACGGTCCTCGCCGTCGACGAGACGGGTGTCCTCAAAAAGGGATCGAAAATCGGCCGGGGTGACGCGCCACTCCTCCGGCAGCGCGCGGTCGGGGGCGGGGACGACCGCATACGGGGACGTCGCCCGATGCGTACGTCATCGTCACCTGTTGTCCCCTTTGCCAGGGAAGGAGGGTTAGCCGGCGGTGATGAGGATCGTATTCCCGTCCGGATCGTCCACCATCGCCATATAGGCGCCGAAGGAGGAGACGAAAGGCGCCCGGTGGCTCCGGTATCCGTGGCCGGTCAACTCCCCGTACTTGGCGTCGACCGCCGTCCGTCCATCGAGGAAGAACTCCAGGACGACCCGGTAGCCGCACGCCGGTGCCTCTCGGTCCGGGTCGTCGGTCGTGACGAAGGCGGTGTTCCAGAAGAAGATCAGGCCGCCCGCCATTGGGACCGCGACGTGCGAGCGGCCGTCCTCCTCTTCCGGAATCGCCAGGCCCAGCCGCCGGTAGAATGCTAGCGACCGCCCCATGTCCTCAATGACGAGGCCCAACATGCTCAACGACAGCGACACCTCCCGCTCCTTTCCCACTGGACGAACCACAATCTCGGTCATTGACCGCCGGCCAGGCGCTCTCCTGCCAGGATCGCGGACGCCGCGATCCTCACGACAGGGTCGGCTCTGACCTGCGCCTCACGGCTTGTCGCGCGCCTCGTCGTGGAACCATGGCGTGTAGCAGACCCCGACGACCAGACCTTCCGGGCTGAGGAGCCGCGTGATCGTCTGGGTCCACGGCTCGGTCCTGGCGCCATGGAGCAGCCGGTAGCCCCGGGCTTCGAGTTCAGTCGCCGCCTCTGCTACCGCCTCGATCGTCTCAACCTCGAACTCCAGGGACGCCTGGGGTTCCGGGACGTCGGCGGGCCACGTGGGTGCGCCAAAGCAGGCCTGGGCCGCCTCCCGCAACGGCCACAGGCCGAAGTGCTTGCAACCGCCCAGCCGGTCCGTAAACACGTAATCCCCTTCCCCGCCCTCGAAGGACAGACCAAGGGACTCCCGATAGAACGCCTGACTGGCGACCGGGTCCCGGACAATGGGCGCGACGCTGGCGATAAACGCGATGCGCATGGCAAACCTCCTGGTATCCACCGGATACTCACGGACCTCCGCGCGGGTGCCGCCCCCCTGGCGGGGCGGGCTTTTGACCGCCGCACTGACCGCCCGCGGACAGGGAGCGGGAACCCGTTGGTCGAGGGGAGGGCACGGTCAGGTACCGTTCGCTCCTCACCGGTACCGAGGCGGCCATGTCCCAACCCTACCGGACGCGCCGCGGCCCGTCTTGAACGGAACGGACGCCCGCCCACGTCTCGGCCTCAAATGTTGGAGCTGACGATCGCCGCGGGGTCGGCGAACAGCGCGCGGGGGGTGGCGCCGGCGAGCCGGCGGCATTCCCGGCTCAGGTGGGCCTGATCGGCGTAGCCCGCCGCGGCTGCCACCGCGGCCGCTGGCAGCCCCTCTTGCCCCAAACGCAAGGCGCGGCGGAAGCGCAGGATGCGGTCCAGAGTCTTCGGGCCGTAGCCGAGGGCAGCCAGGCAGCGCCGGTGGAGCGTGCGCTCGTCGGTGGCGAGGCGGCGGGCGAGCGCGCGGACCACGTGTCCGTCCGTCTGGCTGCGGACGAGTTCGCGGACCACCCACTCCACGAGCGGGTCGACCGGTGCCGCGGCCGGGAGCCGGGCCAGAATCACCTTCTCGAGCAGCCGCGCCGTCCCTTCCTCGCCGCACGCGAGCCGATCCGCGATCTCGTCCGCCTCCCGCCCCCAGAACGCGGCCAGCGGCACCCTGCGGTCGCGCACCTCGCTCGCGGGTACACCCAGGACGGCGGGCGCGGCGCCCGGCCGGAACCGGATTCCGACGAAACTCGCCCCAGGCGCGATCTCCGCTGGGCCGGTATCGGGACCGGCGAGCAGGAGCTGCGCTCCGTCCCAGACGATGTCTATGCAGGCGTCGGGCAGAACCGGGTGAGGCGACCGGGGAGTCGGATTCGCCCAGGTGCACACGACGTAGTGCGCCAAGCCGGGATGGGCCGGCCATTCCGTGTAGGCCGCCACCGCCCGACCGGCGAGTTGCTCTCCGGTGCCCGAGTCGTTGAGGTTGGCGGTGTCGTTGCCCGTGACGCCCAGATTGGGCGGCTGTTTGGCAAGGTGACTTACCTCGTATTCGTTACGGAACCGCCGCGGGGCCGACGCTCGGTTCTGGTCGGCCGGCGGCGAACCCGCCGCGACTCCGTCCGCTGCCTCAGGCAACTCGTCGACGTCTGCTACCCGGACGCCCACAAACTCGTCATCGTCATGGACCAGTTCACCATCCACTCGCCTGCCTCTCAGATGTCGCCGTTCCGCCGCCCGAGTTCACGCGGCGGCTGGATTATCGGGTGAGTAACCACTCGAAACGATCTGCGGGAGCGAGCCACGGCACGCGCGTTCCCGAGAACATGACCCGTCGCACCCGGGGCGAGACCCGCCTCACTTCACCGCCGTGACGAACACCGCCTCGCTCGGCAACCGGATCTCGCCATCCTGCCGGTAGGTCTCCAGCGTCGCGATCACCTCGTCGTGCAGCCGCCGCCCCTCCTCAGCGGAGAGCGCGGCCACCACGCCCGCCCCCCCCCCGGATGGATCGTCCAGCCGTTGCCGCCACTCCTCCTCAGGGTCGGCGATCGTATGCGTGCGCGTCTGCCGCGTGACCGCGATCTCGCGGAACCCCGCCGCCGCGACGTGTCGCTCGATCAACCCCGGTTCGCCCAGGTCGAGCGGCGAGGGGAGGCGGTCGCCGGTGGAAGCGGCCGGTGCCTTCGCCATGATCGCCCGCATCGCCACGAAATGACCGACCTTGTCCGGTGTGCTCCAGACCGCGACCCCAAGCCGCCCGCCATCGCGCAGCACCCGCCGCAACTCCGTCAACGCCCGAACGGGGTCCGGCACGAACATCAACCCAAACTGGCACAGCGCGACGTCGAACGACGCGTCGGGCAGCGCCAGCGCCTCCGCTCCCATCTCCCGGAACTCGATGTTGGACAGCCCTTCTCGGGCCGCCGCCGCGGCAACCACCTCGCCCCAGTCAGGGACCAGATCGGTCGCCACCACCCTCCCCGCCGGCCCGATCGCGTGCGCCGCCTCTAGCGCCACCACCCCCGGCCCCGTCGCGACGTCGAGCACCCGTTCGTCCACTACCAGCTTGACGGCATCGACCAGAATCTCGGCATACGGCCGGTTCTTCGGCGCCGCGTGTGCCGCGTAGTGCTCGCTGCGGGCACTCCAGTCCCGCCGCATCCGCTCCCGGATGCGCTCGTCGCGGTCGTTGTCCATAAAGCATCCTTTCGCGGCTTCCGAATGGCCCCACCGGGGATCAACTGTTATCGCTCCTTCTCGAAACAGCTCGCTGTCACCTGGCAAGCTGCTCGACGCAATGACGAACCGAGCTCTTGACACTTGCAAGCACCGCCTCATCCGCCATCTCAAACGGATAGAAAAGTTCCAGGATGACAGGGATGTCTTCCAGCCCCGCGGCTCGCAGCGAGCGTCCCAAACTGGCGACGTCGAAGCGCCCGCGGTTATCCGGCCATCCCCAGTGGGCGTCGCTCTCATAATCGTGGTTCTGGAGATGGATGACCGCGATGTCGTCTCTGAGCGCGTAGAGCCACGCTTCGATGGCGACGTCGGCGCCGTAAAGGGGCCGGTAGAGAGCGTGGCCAACGTCGAGGACATACCGCACCGGCACAGAGGTCCGGTACCGGAGGTTCTCCACCAACCACCGTACCTCGTCAATGGTGTGCGGCATCTCTCGTGGCAGTGGTGTCGGTTCGACCAGCAGTTCCCGGAGGTCTGCCGTCGCCGCTGCCTCGCAGGCCGCGACGATGGCGTCCAGCAGCTCGCCGTGGCGCTGCTGTCGTGTGGCTGGGTCGGCTGCCTCTGCAACACTTAGCGCGCCAAGTGGACCGCCCACCGCCGGTGCGCCCAGCGCTGTCGCTGTTTCGGCCGCTCGGCGCCACCACTCCCGGGCGATCTCCCGCCCGCTGGCGTCCGGATGAAGCAGCCCGTTGTAGGTGTACCAGGCAAGGCCGAGCTGCGCGCTATGGAGAGCCAGACCGTAATCGGACACGGCGCGCCGCGTCCGCTCCGCCATCGCCTGCCGCCCTGGTTCCGGCCACCAGGGATCCAGCAGGTCAAACGTGAACTGGACGAGATCGAGACCCAACTCTTCTCGCACTAGCCACGCCCACGCCTCGGGCGCGGGCCACCGTTTGAGCGCGAAACCCAGGTTGATGCCAAACTTCACGATGTCCTCGTTACTTCACGGCGCCCATCGTCAGCCCTCGCACCAGGTGGCGAGAGACGAGCGCGGCGAAAACGACCACCGGCAGCACGATCAGCGTTCCGGTAGCCATCATCGGTCCCCACCGGACCCCGAAGTCGGTCATAAAGTTAGCCGCCTCGACCGGCGCCGTCCGGGTCTGTTCCCGCGTCAGCACGAGGGCAAAGAGGAACTCGTTCCAACTGAAGAGAAAACACAGAATGGCTGAGACGGCGATTCCCGGCGCGGCCAATGGCAGGTTGATCCGGAAAAACGTTTGCCATTGGTTGGCGCCGTCGACCAGGGCTGCCTCGTCAACTTCCCGCGGCACCAGCCGGAACTGGTCAGTACACAGCCAGATGACCAGCGGCACATTGAACGTCAAGTAGACCAAGACCAGTGCGAGGCGACTGTTGAGCAGCCCAAGATCGCGCGCCAGGAGAAAAAAGGGGAGGGCGACGACGATCGGCGATATAAACCGGTTGGAGATGAACCAAAACCAGAGGTCGGCCTTGCCCCGGAAGTCGAAGCGAGCTAGCGCGTATGCGGCAGGGGTTCCAAGGACAACCGCCAGCAGTGTCGAAGCAAGCGCCACGAGCAGACTATTGAGCAGGCTATGAGGGACCGCGCCGTCGTTGAAAATCTCACGATAGTGCGTCGCCGTTGGCTTGAAGACGAAGACCGGCGGCACCGCGAAGGTTTGATTGGTCGTCTTCAACGAGGTCGACGCCATCCAGTAGATCGGCAGCACGATGAAGCCGATCACGAGCAGCAGCGCCGCCAGTTGGGCGACTTCGCGCACAGAGACGCCACGCAACTTCCCGATCCTGGCTGGACCAGATGATGGGATCTCCCGCGCGGCGGATGGGATAGCGCTCACGACTCGATCTCCCGGTAGAAGAGTCGGATGTAGAGGCGCGACAGAACGATGCAGAGGATCAGCAGCAAGACCGCCTGAGCCGAGGCGACGCCGAGATCGAAGATGCGGAAGCCGACCCGCTGCGTGTACAAGCTTACAAACTCCGTCGCGACCCCCGGACCGCCACGCGTCAGAACGTAGACCATATCGAACAGCTTAAGCGTATCGGCGGTCCGAATGATCAGGACGGCGGTCAACCCAGGGAGGAGGAACGGCAGTTGAACGTGCCGGAACGTTGCCCACCAACTGCTCGTCTCTAAGCGTGAGGCCTCGACGATGTCCTGAGGAACCGATGTCAGGCCCGCGAGCGCGACCAGCGCCACAAATGGTGTCCATTGCCAGGTATCCGTCAGCGCGATGGTGACCATCGCGACCCGCGGCCCACCGACCCAGGAGATTGGACCGATGCCGATCAGACCCAAAACCCAGTTGATGACCCCGAATTCCTGGTTGTAGACCAAGCGCCCGATGAGACCGACGACCGTCGGCGTCGTCGCGATCGGCAGCACCAGCAGGACCCGCGTCAAGGTGGTCAACGCCCTCCAGCGCGTCGTCCCCAGCAGCAGGGCGATACCGATGCCGAGGACGACCTGCAGCGGGATTGTGTAGAGGAAAAGCTGCATCGTTCGCCGGAGCGAACGCCAAAAGAGCGCATCCCGCAGCACATGCCCGTAATTGTCAAACCCAACGTAGGGGGTGCCGAGGTACGGTTTCGTGATCTGGTAGAGGCGGAAGCTGGTGTCGAGCGCACGGAGAAGGGGATAGATTCCAATCAGGAGTAGAGCGACGACCGCCGGGGCCAGCATTGTGATCGCGGTCCAGTTCGTCCGACGTCGCGGACGCGACGCGATCCGCGCCGCGGCTGAACCGAACGGTGCCGCCACGCCCATCCCCAGGTCACCGCGCGGCTCGCCCATCAATACTCCATCCGTCGTCAGACGCGCCGTGTCACGTGACCAAACTCGCCCGCGCAGTGACCGTCCCATCTTCGAAGCAACCCGTGAGGTCGCATCCTGATCGCCCACGACGCGTGGCCTCGTCATTTGGTCTTCTGCTTTCCCCTACTCCAGATTCGTGTGCCGCGCCCGCATCCCTTCAGGTGTCTGGTCGGTCTTGTCCCGGAGCAGAATCGAGATGAGGTCAAAGAAGATCAGTTCGGCAGCCTCGTAGAGACTGCCCATCGGCAGGACACTGACCGCGCCTTCGGTGTCGTCCGCCATCGTTTGCGCTGGCAAGGGAATCACCGTGTCGGCGCGGCGCGCCGCCTCACCGTCCGGCTGGGCGGTGATCACGAGCGTCCGGGCTCCCGCCTCTCGGGCAACGCCCAGCAGGGCCAGCGCGGTTGAAAATGCCCCAGGCCCGGCGCTCACCATAAACAGGTCGCCTGGCCCGATCGGCGGCGTCGTCATGTCGCCGACGACATGGGCGTCGAGCCCGAGGTGCATCAGACGCATGCAGAGCGCCCGCATCATCAATCCCTCGCGTCCCACGCCGAAGCAGGCAATGCGCTGGGCTCTGAGGATCTCGTCGCAGAGGCGCCCGGCGGCTTCCGAGGTGGCGGGAGTGAAGACCGCCGCCACCTCGTCCAGTGCCCGCCGCGCCAACGCCGGAATCGCTGGCGTCGTGGAATCACTCATGAACGATGACCTACCGCGCGTGACGCTATTGCAACTTCGGCTTGTCGCCGTCGTAGTACGGCTTGAGCTCCTCCTTCATCCGGCCCTCGATGTCCTTGACGCCGTCTTGGACCGAGACATTGCCGAGCTGCATCTCGCTGCCTACCTCGGCGATGATCTCGGAAATGCGTGGCCACTCCGGGAAGCGCGGGCGGAAGATTGGATTGCCGAACTGCTGCCACGATTCGACGAGAGGTTTGAAGAAGGGGTACTTCTGCTGCAACGCCGCATCCTGATAGGGGCTCTGACGCCCAGAAACACCACCGTTCTGGATGTACTCCTTCGCCTTTGCCTCCGACGTCAGCCACTGAATCAGGAGGTATGCCGCCTTTTTCTTCTCGTCCGAGCTCTGAGCGTTCACCCCGAGCGAGAAGCCGCCGAGCGCGGGTGATGGCTTGCCCGTTGGTCCGGCTGGCTCGACGCCGACTTTCAGGGTGTCGACGATCTTCGAGGACTCGGGGTTGGACAGAACGCCCCAGTTGGCGCTCCACTCCGTGATCATCCCGACTTCTCCCTGGGCCAGTGCCTGGACCGTCTCTTCGTGGTCACGCTCAACCACGCCAGGTGGCATGATCGCGTTGAGATCCTGCCGGAATTGCAGCCCCGCCATCGACTCCTTCGAGCTCAAGTTCGGCTCGAAGGAGTCCGGCTTCAAGAGCGAGCCACCAAAGGCCCAGACCACGCGCATGAATGAGTCGGCCGACTGCGTCTCGCCGCGCCGTGATTGCAACGTGTAGGCAAATTTGCCGCCCTGCTTCAACTTGGGACCGTAGCTGTCCTTCAACTCGGTCCAGGACTTTGGCGGAGCCGGCATCCCGGCCGCGTCAAGACTCGCCTGGTTGTAGAAGAGAAGGCCCGAATAGTTGTCGAACGGGTAGCCATAAACTTTCTTATCCCAGCTGCCGAACGACTCAAGCAGGATCGGGAAGAACCCCTCGAGATTGAGCGCCGGGTCGGCGAGTGCCTGATCCTTGGTGAAGGTGTCGAACGGCTCCAACCAGCCGGAGGCGGCGAATTCGCCGATCCAGACGACGTCGATTAGGACGACATCGAATTGGCCCGTTTGGCCGGTGAAATCAAGCACTAACTTTTCGCGGCTTGCCTCGTAGGGGGATCGCTCAACGTTGACCTTAATCCCCGTCGTGTCCTGGAACTCTGGCAGCATCTTGATGGCCGCGTCGTAGCCGATGCGGTCGAGCCAGAGCGTGCCGATCTCGACACCCTTGAGCGACTCCGCGGCCTTCGCGTAGTCAAGTCCCGCCTGTTGAGCGCGAACCCAGGTTGGCCGCCCGGCGAGCGAAAACGCGGTCATCCCGACCGCCCCCGCGGCGGCACCCTTGATCAAGTTCCGTCGAGAATAGTGATGGTCCATCATGGTCCCTCCGAGTTCCTCATCGTCGGAGCTCGCCATCTCGCTCCGACGCGGCGGTGACCCCACCATCCGCTATCGATGGCGTACCCGTACGCTACGCCCGCCGTTCCAGACTGTCAATATCCTCCCACTACCAAGCGAGCCCGGCGTTTCCCGCGACGCACTCACTATCTCGACCGAGTGGAACCACCTTTCGCGGCCAGGAACAGTCCACCATTGTGGCCGAGTGTCATTCAAACGTCTAAACGCCGGGCTCTCAATAATAGTTGGCGCGTCAGAACGAACAATGACGGACTTATCCCACCGGCAGCGTGAAGCGCATCGTCGTCCCGCTTCCCGGCCGGCTCTCGGCCCGGATCTCGCCGCCGTGCGCTTCGACCAGGCTCTTCGCGATCGCCAGACCGAGACCACTCCCGCCAGAGTCGGCTGTTTTCCAGAAGCGGTCGAAGACGTGGGGCAGCGTCTCCAGCGGGATGCCAGGGCCGGTGTCGGCGACGGAAAACGTCGCGCCCCGCCCATTCCGCCCCGCCGCGATCCCAACCGCCCCCCCACCCGGCGTGTACCGAACCGCGTTCGCGACCAGGTTCTCCAGAACCTCCCGCACCCGGACCGGGTCGATGTCCAACTCCGGTAGGTCCGTCACCGACCCCGTCAGCGTCACCCCACGCGCCGCCGCCCGCGGCGCGAATGCGCTGACGACGTCGTCGACCAGCGTCCCGACGTCGGTCGGTTCCCGGTGAAGGCGGAGGGCGCCGGCCTCGGCCAGGGAGAGAGTCCGCAGGTCATCCAGCAGCCGCGCCATCACCGTGGTCTCGTCCAGGACGGGCCCCAAATGCTCGTCATCGCGCGGGTAAACCCCGTCCAGCATCCCCTCGATGTTGCCGCGGATCACCGCCAGCGGCGTCCTCAGCTCGTGGGCGACGTCGGCGAGCAGGGTCCGGCGCTGCGCCTCGTTGGCTTGGAGGCGGGCGGCCATCTCATTGAACGAGGTGACGAGCTGCCCCACCTCGCCCGAGCTTCCCGTGTCGACGCGGACGGCGTAGTCACCACTGGCGACCCGGTTGGCCGCTTCCATCACGTCGCCGATCGGAGCGGCCGTTCGCCGCACCGCGCGCCCGATGATGACCACCAGAACGACGACGATCACGACGCCGAAGAAGGCCCCCGGCGGCCCATGCGGGCCAGATCGATAATCGTCGCGTCCGGGAAACACCCAGGCGATAAACCCGCCGATCGCGGACACCAGGAGGTAGAGACCGCCGAGGAGAAAGGCGATCCGGCGCAGAAACCGGCGGCGCGCGCCGCGCCAGTGATCGGGCGGGGGAGGCCACGCTTCCCCTTCCGGCCACCATGGGGGACGCGCCCCCCAGGAACGGTGTCGTGACCCTCGCCCCACCGCCGTTACCCCTCGGCGAACCGGTAGCCCACCCCATACACCGTCCGGATGTACCGCGGCGCGCCCGGTGTCGGCTCGATCTTCCGCCGCAGGTTCTTGATGTGGGCGTCGATGGCCCGCTCATACGCTTCGAACGCGACCCCGTGCAGCGTGTCGAGCAACTGACCCCGGGTGAAGACGCGACCAGGCTCGCGCGCGAGCGCGTGAAGCAACTGGAACTCGGTCGCCGTCAACTCCACCGGCCGTCCATCCACCGTCACCCGCATCCTGGGCAGATCGATCGCGATGTCGGCGACCCGGAGCGTTGCCGGCTCCTCCTGGCGCTCCTCCGTCCTCCGGATCACGGCCCGCACCCGCGCCACCAGCTCCTTCGGGCTGAACGGTTTGACGACGTAGTCGTCGGCGCCGAGCTCCAGCCCGACGATCCGGTCGCTCTCCTCGCCACGCGCCGTGACGACGATGATCGGCACCCCCGAAGACCGCCGCAGCTCCCGCGTCACGTCGAGACCATCGCGCCGGGGAAGCCCGAGATCAAGCACGACCAAATCCGGCTGCGCCGCCCGCGCGCTCTGGAGCGCGGCGTCGCCGTCGCTGGCGACCAGCACCTTGAACCCCGCCTGCTCCAGATAGTCCCGGACGAGCCGGGCGATTGCCGGCTCGTCCTCGACCACGAGAATCGTCTTCATCGCCCCGATCCGTCCGCATCCCACGGCGAAGGGCGGTGGTTGGATGGACCACCGCCCCCTACGTTACAACATCGTGGTTTCGGTGCCGCGCGACATCGGCTGCTCGGTCGGAGTCGGAGCCGGCGTCGGCGTTGGTGTCGCCGTCGATGCCGGTCCACCGTTTCCCTCGTGCGCCTGACGGTGCCAGTCCTCGAAGATCCGAGGCGGTCCGCCCCGGCCAGGACCGCGGCCATGCGACCACGGTCCCCCGCCAGCCTGCCGGCGACGCCACATCAGAAACAGAAACCCGCCAATCAGCAGGAGGGGGAAGGGCGGGAAGGGGAAGAACCCGACCCCGTCCACCGGCGCCACCGCCGTCACGCGCCCGCTCTGCATCAGTCCGGCCGCAAGCCCCGCCTGATACGCGTGGTTGAGCACCGCGCCTCCCAACAACACTGCCCCAGCCACGATCCCCACCCGCTTCATGTCCCCGTCGTTCACCGTTGTCTCCTTTCGTGACGGACCTCTTTCCGTCTGAGAACAACGGTAGCGGGGAATCGTGAATCCACCGTGAAGACGGCGGGGAGGTCTGGCGGAGGTCCATCGAGCTCATGGCTACGAGGCGATAGACAGGGCACGATCGGCCGTGGTCACGAGGTCGGGACGTGCCGAGCGATCCTCCACGGTCCACGCGCTCGACCGGACACGGCCACGAGGATCACGCCATCCCGACTGCCGCCGCCCGCTCCCGCAGGAAGGCCATCCCCTCCCGCGCCAGCTCGTCCGAGCTATACGACGGCGTCCGCCACATACAGGTCGCCCCCGCCAGATCGGGATTGATCGCCGCGAAGGATTCCAGCACCAGCGGCCCCTCGTAGGCGATCGCCCGCAACCCCTCGAACACCTCGTCCCAATGAACGTTCCCCTGGCCCGGCACGCCCCGGTCGCTCTCGGAGCAATGGATGCAGCCGAGCCGGCCTCGCGCCGCCTCGATCGGCCCCCGGAACCCCGGCTCCTCGATGTTCATGTGGTAGGTGTCGGCGTGAATCGTCACGTTGTCCGCGCCGATCGCGTCGATCAGCGCCAGGGTATCGGCGATCGTGTTGAACAGGTACGTCTCGTAGCGATTGACCGGCTCCAACCCGAGCGTGATCCCTTTGTCGCCGGCGTACCGCGCCACCTCCCGCAGAATCTCCGCGCAGGTCTCACGCTCCGCCGGCGTCGGCGGCACCCCGGTCAGGTAGCCGAGGTGGGCGAAGAGGACGCCGCCAAGAAAGGTCGCGCCGACGGCCTCCACCTGATCGAGCGCCAGCCGCAGGAAGCGCAACGCCTCCTCCGGGTGCTCCGGCAGGTGCGCCTCCCGCGGCAGGACCAGCGAGCAGATCGCCCCCAGACCGTGCTCGTCGAGCTGCGCCTTCGTCAGCGCCGCGTCGAACCGCTCCGGCCGCAGCATCGGGATCTCCAGCAAATCGACGCCGGCCCGCGCCGCCGCCGCGATCGCCTCTCCTCCCGTCTCGCTCGTCCAATCCCCAACCCAGATAAACGCGTGCGCACCAAACGTCGGCATGAGTTCACTCCGTTCACGAAGGGGGGACGAGGTAGGACGAGGGGGGGTCGCTGCGCTCCCCGGGGGGGGCGAGTAGGGCGGGGGCGGCGTAGGATGGGGAGCCAAGGGGCCACGAGCCCGGTCGCCGCATCGTCGCCCGTCGCGTCGCGCACGCCGCGTCGCGCATGCCGCTTAGCGTCCGCCCCCTCCCACCCAATCCCCCTCCTTCTACTCGTCCCCCCTCGCCCTACTCGTCC
>JAABUS010001910.1_pt1 | contig 42174 bp, 43 predicted proteins | sample 5560161 | NCBI WGS metagenome assembly JAABUS01 (sample SAMN10711885, study PRJNA513376) | rock metagenome | isolation source: Antarctica rocks | place: Antarctica: Victoria Land, Trio Nunatak nord | collected 2016-01-04
TCGTAAAGATTATTAAAAAATAAAAACTTTTAAAGAAATAAAATTTATTTATATTACCTCTTTTCTTTATTCTATAATATAGAGTAATTAATCTCGTAATATATACTCTATATATATATTTTATAAGAGATATAAATCTTTATAAAAACTAAGTCTATTATATTAAAAAGGATTATTATACGAATTATACTATTTTTAGGATTTGAAAAGATTATCTCAAGCTAGAATTAACAAATTGGAAGGCGGCTAGTGAAGTAAGCCCTTAGCGCAATAGACCGAGAACTTATTACTGATGGAAGAGATACAGCCTTCGTCTAAGTCGCGTAAGGATCGTAGTAGGCGATCCCGGTAGAAACCTGTGTCTGTGGTTGAGCCTCAGCGACTGCCACCTCCGCGCTCTCAGGCACAACATTAGGACCGAGAACCACCGGATTAGGACTGGCCGCAACATTTCTCAATTCTTGAACACTCTCATCCACTTGCGCAATGGGTATACAACTGCCAAAAATCAGGATAACAAAGTTGATGATTCCTTCTACGATGGCAAGGAAGAGATTGATGATGAATGCCTCAGCAGTATTTTTTGAACCTCTTTTCTGCAGATAGCCCAAGCCTGCGGTCAAGATCGAGCCGATCACGGCAGTGGCTGCTATCAGGCTCGTCTGACCCCATCCAGTCAAATCGGCCAAGCGGCTAGTATTAGCAACAGGCCCGGCGTTGGCAAGATATCCTAGGCCCCAAAGACCCCCAAGTGTAAAGAGAAAGCATTTCCATTCATTCATATTCTGGGCCTCAACCCTACGGAGAGTATATAGTAGTGCTCTCGTACCGCCTACGGGAGAGTCGCAGATAGCTTGCGCAAGTGCAGTATCCAAGGTATTCGTGGTCTTTTGTAACATGGAGGTTGTGTAATTGAATTGGCTTTCAGGCTTCAAGGAGACCAGAGACTGGTAGAGCGATGAAAGGGTGGCATCGTTAACGAAAATGCCGGTGTTGGGGTCCTCCGTGTTACCAATAACGTTTTGGGCGCAAAGCCCTGTTGGAAGGACAATCTTGAAAATACTGCCGTTCTCGTCTTCGATGGTGGCCGAGAGGGTGCTGGCGAAGAAGTTCATGTAGGCGATAGTACGTAGTCCCCCTGCCGCTTGCATTGCTAGCCATCGAGGGGCCAGGATATCGGGTGCTAGGGCACACATCGAGAAAGCATTTGGAGCTGAAACCTTCACATCGTGGACGCCACCAGTACACGACTGCACTAGCGCAGTATCGGTATTTGCAAGATATGCGGGTGGGTTGGCTACCATGTATTGTCCAATCGTGATGCTGTCATTCCATGAAGAAGTGATCGGATGTAGGCCAAAGAGAGCTAGTTTCAACTGCTGGTTTTGAGACATGAATTTATCGTTGGCTCTTTCCACGTAAGAAGAAAGCAGGACAGCCAGAACGTTAGTAAGAGGCGTTTTCGAAGTGACAACGTAGATTTGTCTTGAGTGAAGAAGTATACTGCACTACGCTCGCTTGGATAGTCATTGCTATCAGTCTTTATAGATTCCTCTGTCGCTTACAATGGTTGAATGATTCGGAATGCAGCTGATGCCACCACGCGGGTCTACATCGTAAAATTCTCAGCCCCTAGGCGCGGTGTGGACGACGTCTTGCAACATGAGCGACAATTGTCGCGCTTGGAAGGGGAGAGCAACTCCCCACAAAAGAATCATGCATACACAGCTCCCGCATACTCCGTCTACATGTTAATGCCCAAGACTGTTCCGTGGCATGGAGCTATCACTCCATTGGCCCACTTGACATCAAATGTATGCATATGTCAACGGGCGGACCGAGATGGCGTTTTGTTTCAAGGCGGCCAGGCAGGCAAGTCGGGCTTCTCACGCTCAAGCGCTTCAAATCAGCAGGCATAAAAAGGCGTCTCCCGTTGAAACACACCGATCATTACTGCATAAAAGTACCGGGAGAATATCCAATTCTGTTCCCGATATCTAGATATGCACCACGTGATTTGCTTGAAATTCAAAGATCTCATTGAATGTCGCCGAAGAAAAAGGGGGTGTAACGTGGGTTCTGGAAGACTTGCAGACTATCTTCACAAATTGCCAGTGTTATTTCACTCTTCAGAGGAGTCGCGCGTTTTGATCGAGATGGTCTTGCCAGCCCTTATCGGCCCAAGAATTGTCAAAGCTTCGATTGTCTACCACCCTGATGTGTATATTGTGTCTGGTACAACCCGCGAACTCAGGCCATCGGCTCTTAGAGACAGCGGTCACTATGACACTCTCGCTCTAATCCGTCGTGACAGCTCTTGGGGGGCTTCCAACCGAGACGGTAAGAAACTCATTTGTTCCCAATATAGCTATCCCTCCAGTCTGACCGACTCTGATATCACCAACTGCACAAGACATGATGACCCTAGAAGCCGCTAGAGCAATACTGGGCCATGAACTTCCGTCGTCACGACCAAATTTCAAGCCGACATTCACCTGACAGGAACCATTCTTGGTTGTTAATGGTAAGACGAAGGGATCCTGGTCTGGGTTACCACCCGTGTGGAACACTCCTGGCGTTGTGGTGCCTGGGAGACTCCATACGGCGCGGGCACAGTCGTAGGTGTTTGCTCGGCCGTCATGGCTGAGGAGGCGCGCTGGGTAGCATTGGTACTTGACAGGCTCGGTAACGAGGGTGGTAAGGCTGGTTGTAAAGTTCTGTGGGCTAAGAATGGACAAGGTTTGAGAGAAGCTGAGGAATAAATGTGTAGCTAAAAGTAGAGCGATTTGGATCAAAATCGTCATGATGATGTCAGTAGACCATTCGAGGTGCCAGACTTTCGAACCATACGGGAGGGCGATGAATGTTTCCTGATTCATGTGACTCTTGATAATATATGCAGAATTTTAGGAGGTCAAAGTACTGTACAAGCGCAAGCGAATATATGTATCGGCTGTCGCATGGGCGAGCGAGTTTTCCCCACGCACGGACCGTAGCTGTAGACATTCTGAATCGCGATGCACCCAGTGACAATTTGGTAGACATTATGGCTGTTTGCCAAGGGAGGTGGGGTGGGCGTTCCGCCGCTTTGCTGCTCGCTAGTGGACTACTGCTTGTATCGATGGACTCTACGAATTCCATCCAGATACTCGCAGTAAGTGTAGTTGAAAGCGACCTGCCCGCTAGGCTCGCTTCTAGCCTCCCCTCAGACCAATGCGTACGGTGCCAATGTGAATCTTGCAAGCTACATGACCGCTTGCTACAACATCCTAGCCAGTCACACAGATTCTCAATATTCGATGCTCGTACGCAAGGTCGATGGGATGATCAATCAATCTGCCGTCTTTCGAGTCGCAGGTCGCTCGTAATTTGACATCCTTCATACTCATCTACTCACTAGGCGATAGTCGTTGTGCAATTGATGATGAAACATCTCTCGAGGCCAGATGGGATGAAAGTACCTTAGGGTCATTATTTTGCGGCGGCGGAAGCGACTTGTGGCACGGGGGTCTAGACGTCCTTCAACTCGAGGCCATTTTCGAGATATCAGAATTTGGATGGCTCTTTTGCATGCCTTCTCTTGACTCTGTAGAGGGACTTTCGGAAAATGCTGTTTGGATGTTCACAGTTGAGAATGTGTTGGTAGGACTTCTTGTCGGAAATGGAGACTGGGAATAAAAGCCAGATGCTTGGCGTCTTGGCACGCTAGCGGGGTTGTCATGTAGTCTATTCTTTTCTCTTATACCAGGTTATGAATCTGTATTTCATCAATTTCGGCGCTGGACCAGACTTCTGGCCCCTTATTCCGTCGTTCTGTTTCTGCTGATATCATACTTGAAAGACCTGCGGGCAGCACCCGCTTCACAGGCGGATCGTCCGCCCTTTGGGAGCAGTTGTTTATGTCATTTTATTTTTCTCCAATATCTCGCGGTGCGTACGCCTCTCTATAATTTGCACTGGGACTCTGAACGCGAGCACTATGGTACTATATCGTCTCATTCACAGGCGCTTCTTCCCAGCTGCTTTGCAATTCTGGGTTGGAGAAAACCTTGTTTTAGCAGCTGTAACGCATATGGAATTTTCTCGTCGGCCCATTTGCGCCCAGCCTTTCGCCCCAAGCTCAGAAAAGCGCAGAACGATTGGTCTTATTTTCCTTCTCTTTCTAGGTGCCGCCTAACACCCTATGATATTCGAGCAATCAATCTGACATGAATGACGGGCTTGTATCCATTCAGTCTTGAGGGACCAGACAGCGAGGGGTACCAACTGAGGTGAACCCAATTGAGAATGGTGTTTGGTCTGGCACTGTGCTATTATAGTTGGCTGTGACTTCCAATAATAGCAATGCTATTGAAGACACCGTCTCGGAATTTTACTGCTAGCACAGCCAAGGTCCTAGTCAGACAAATATGCTATTCCAGTACAGTGCAAAGTTCTTGCAAGGAAACACCATTTCCAAGACATCCGCTGAGTACCCAGACGATGAGAACCCCTGTATTGGACACAGTCAGCATCCTTTTGGCTGCGTTTTGCTGCATCTAGAACCTCTGCCGATTTCCATGATGTATGACAAATGGATAGAAGTGCACAACACGCTCTCTTGGGTTTTTCTGCATCAAAGGATAAACTAGCAAATGCATCTAGGTCATTCGTGGCAGGTAATGCAGCACTAACACGCAGACGATCTTGGCACATCGGACATACGAGATGTTCACACCTCTAGTCACTCGGAGGGCAACACCCTCAAAGATAGCTATCCGATCCCTGCGGCCCCTGTGATACGCTCTCAACTGGATATGTCGTGATGTAAGACAGCTTGGCGTACATTGCTCTCAGAATTCGCAGCTGTGAATGAGCTATTCTATTTGGGGCGGAGCACAAGCCGTCGGGAAAGCTTTACATGTACCTCCTGTCTTTCCCATGTTCAACCTTGGTTCTCCTCCGAATACGAGACCGAAGACTCAGTCAAGTGGTCATCGAATTATCTTGCGCATGATCCTCGGGTCCACTTCTTGTGTCACTTCCGCTGAGAGAATATTGTGACCTCGACATCTGTGGACGCTAACCACCACCTGATGCAGCGTACCTTCTCATTAACTTCCTTGCCGATGGCCAACATGATTACATACATCATCACCCCCAGCTTCCATCGGCTTTGGGAATTGCGTGGCATGTTTGAAGACGTACGTGGATGCTACCAAAGTTTGTGATGCATACATTGAAGAACCTCATTTGGAGCCCATCGTCGAAGCGCTAACTTTAAGTGGTGCGGGAGCTTCGTCCGTGGCATCGCTTCTTCAAATCTGATTGTCGACTGACGCGCTGACTTCGTTTCGATGGATCTTACGTTACTTTTGAGGAGTCTGGGCATGCTTTCCAATGTTGGAAAACCCATGCGGTGTCCTGTTGGGATTCATGGAAGCCCTTGCCGACAGGATCGTAATTCCCGACTATTTGATAATGGCGCCGCACGGTAGACTTGGACCATCAATGACGCCGACCAACTTGTTGAATGATTACAAGGTCATAGAGACTTGATGGCATTCACATAGCTCCCACATCTGCCATTTATTGAGGTCTGCTTGTTCAACCCTCTCTCTCTACACCATTCTTTCCATACTTTCTTTATGCAAAGTTCTCTCTTCTCCGAAACATCACACTGCTTGAGAGCCCTTGCGAATCTGTACAAACCACACCATCAGTCCGCGTTCTCATCGCCCTCCCCCAACATGTGGTTCCTATCTTCCGTTCAAAAGTTGTTTTACAATTGGGGCCAAAGCTTGGAGTTCCAGAAACCAACGGTTGCTTCTATAAGAGCTCATACAATGGGTGCCTCTCTTTCCGCGTATCTTCGCATGAAGGTCCACCCAGACATCCAAGTCAACACCTGGTCCCGGATCATCGTCAAGGGCGAACACCAACGGGATACCACAATTGCTCGCATCCCATCCAATGAGAAGATGGACAAACCCTTCAATTGGCAGCGTCCCACCGCCTCGGTAGATGGCTCCGGGACTCTTGAGTTGCGTGTCTTCCCAGGTATCGACTACGTGGAGCATCACGCTGCCATCGTAGCTACATATCTGTCGCTGGAAGGCCGAAACCCAAGCAGCGTTCAATACATCCTGCCTTCTCCAAAAGAGCGTCTCATGCCTTTGCTGGACTCCAACCTCTCATTCATGGGCGCGGTCGATATCGTGGTCATCGGCTACGTTGATGGGGTGGACCGCTGGACTCAGGGTCCTTGGGACTGCGAAGACGATCTCTTCTCGTGGAAGATCACCACAACCAAGAGAGGCTATCGTCTAGCATTCCTGGGCTGCCGAATCTGTTTTTGGGGAGACATTGGCGGTAACGTGGTCCGAGTGCTTCAAAGACTTAATGGCGTAAACTGCGTGCTGTATGTGGGCAAGCTGGGCAGCTTGCGGGCTAAACACATCCCAAATCACAGTCTCGCATCGGGCGGCCAGAGTCTCCTCCTCGGCAAGATGGTAACGTGGAAGAATCCGCTGGAGCCGCACTTGCACCACGCTCCAAGCGTTAAGCGCGGCGTCCATTGTTCGCTGGGGTCAGTGCTGAATGAGACCAAGGCCTGGCTACATACTATGGAAGGGCGATGCGACTTCGTGGACCCAGAGATCGGACACATGGCGAAGGCTTCATTGGAAGGCGGCACAGAGTATGGATACCTACATATCATATCGGACAATTTGGCGCGCAAGTACCAACAGGATCTGTCAAATGAACGTCGCAAGGATGTGGTCCAGGGTAGGAAGCAATTGATGGGTGAGATCCAGGATGTCTTGGGCAACTTTTTTGACTCATGGTCACCGAAGTGAAGGAAGACCGAGAACTCTCATATAAGGAAGTGCTAGGTGATAGACTCCAGGGCCCTCGGGGATGATAGATTTGGTCACAGATAGAAAGCAAAAGCAACAGATCTAAATCTCACACAATCCGATGGTAGACTACGCATACTGTGACCCCTAGAGAGCTTGCTCAGCGAGTCAAGACGTTGTAGCAACACAGCCCTGGGGTTGGCACTGACTTCTTAGCTATTTTGCTATACATGCCAGAGATCTCCTACGCCGCCCAAAACTGTTGCTGATGAGGATATGCTGTCTTCCAGTATTGCTTGAGCAGCAAGGTATCAGAATCGCCTTGAATCAACTTCCAAATAGAAGTTCAAAAATAGGTTGAGCCGTCAAACCTCCGCTTCCATAAGGGACTGGCAACTTTGAAAGAGGAATTGATTCATTAGCGATTGGCTGGCAGGCAATCAATACAAGCTCTCCGTTTCCTAAGGATGGCAACCTAATTCCTAAACTGCCGTTGACGTCTAGATCGGTTGCGCATCGCCGCCATTTGCTGAATCACAGTTGCATTTTGAGCTATGGTTCAGTACAAGCACTGTAACCCATAGGTATCGTGAACCTCGATCACTACATTCCTGTCGACAATTCAAGATGACCTTTGTTCATGCTGTATTCATAAGCTAGAGGGTTCTATCGCCTGTCGCTTTTACCAAATAATTCGCATGCTCGCTTGCAAGAAAAATCCCTCGATCATTGCATCTACTCCTTTGACTGTGCCTTCACGACCTTGAGTCTCAACTTCGAATCAACTCCGATAGCGCCTGTTCAGCAGCTTTTGCCGTACCTCAGCGTATAAGGGATATGGCCATACCCAACGGCAGACCTGGACGACTGCAGCACACTGATGGTGTCTTGGTGAAAGGGTACCCCGGTTTTCACATCATTCATCGAGACAACAACCAAGACGAGGTCGAGGCCCATCTTGGACGCAAGATGAATTTGTTACTTTGGCATCAGGATGTGAGCTACGAGCGTCGGCCTCAGGATACGTCACGGCGTGCCCAGATGCTAGCGGAGATACGGTGTTTGCAGAGACCACCGACGCGTATAGGTAAGTATTTCCACATCCTGCCTTTCTTGGATTGTAGCCACTCAATTTTTGAAGCATGACTGAAAAAGACGCGTCTCGCCCGCCTTTCAGGGTATGATCAAAGGGCTAAAGGCCGTTCATACGTCCAAGCTGATGGTTGATCGTATACACGGCGTCAAAGGCTTCATTCGCAGGATCCCTGTTCAATTGGTCCACCCCGTTTTTTGTGTCCATCCAGTCACGGGCGAGAAGTCGATCTGGGGTCAACTCTGAGTTCATCACTGGCATAGCAGGCTTCAAGCAGTCTGAGTCAGACCTGCTGCTGAAGTTTTTAGTCGATCATGTGGTCATGGACCACGACTTCCAGGCCAAAGTGCAATGGGAAGCAAACTCCGTCGTTATATTCAATGGACGAACTACTATTCGCAAGTCCGTCGTGGCACTCGACTTCAATAGCATGGCGTACTAACCTTCGGCTAGATACGGCAACGGTAGACCATGATAGCCGCATTCAAGCCCGACACGTCTTCCGGCTAGCTTCTATGACGGCGAAGCCGATTCCCCTGGGTGAAGATTGACGTCCATAGCGTACTAGTATCAAGAGGCAATCGGGGTTCAGTCAGCGTGAGAGTATGTAGCAACTGAAAATTGGTCTGGCATTGGTCCCCTAAACGACTCAACGTCAAAGGTGTGAACAGCAACATTTGGCGCATTTTGGACACAGCGATGCCGTAGTGTTGGTTGTGGCCTCCAATAAAGGTCTTGACGCGTACGAGAGCCATCCCAGGAGTGTCTTGATGTGGGCCACGATACATGTGAGCCTATTAGTGATCAAAGGATTGGAAATGGGATCCTGGGATACATTGCTGCATTGGTATGCCTGCAGTCAAGGAAGGCTCGAAGGATTGGGAGGATTGAGCGTTGCTTTGAACATTGACCGCCAGTTACGGTTGGCGCACTAGATAGACCCAAGAGTAATACTGCGAGGGGAGCGTTCTCTTCAACGTGCACTTTTATCGGCACTCGAGGTGCGGTGACATGATGATTGTCAGACCAAGGGAGAGGATGTAAGATAAATCAGACGCGCCACCGGCTAGCGTCGATTAGTAATCAGCTACCTCTTGGCGCTTCAACGTAGATCCTTCCCCATGTCAAGGATATTGCGAATGAATCATGAGACTACGAGAAAGAGTCGAAGCAGTTTACGTAGATTGATTAACACTGTGCTGGAGAATGATCCAGAAAAGGTACAGAGCGGATTGTCTTTGGAAATGCAAGCCCAGACTGAATGGCCTGGTCAAGTCGTTGATTTCAAAATATCTGGCTCCACGTACCATCATCTCTGAAATAACGAATCCGTACGCTTCACAAGAATGTCCCCCTTGATGATGACAACGTCAGCCTTACTCAAGGCGCATTCCGAATTGAGATGTCCTTCGGCGCCATCATGAGTATCGCGCAAAAATCCCAGCATTTCTGTCATTGCATAGGTAAAACTTCTGAGCCAAGTCCCCAAAATTCGAGGTCACCGCAGGAGTTTTCTGCGCCTACCTGATATCAAGAAGCTTCGAGACGTGCTGTTCCGTCCAGTCGGGTCCAGATTTCTTCGTCAAGTACTGAGCAACGGGCTCTCTCAAACCCTCCTCAATTGGGCAGTACTCGGCCACAATCGTTGTCCCATAAACTCCTGCAAGTGCTAGGATTAGCGCAGCAGTGACACTGGTCCTATTCTTGCCCTCAGAGCAATGGAAGGGACAAGCTTCTGCGGGTTGTTGCGAAGAAGTAGGAAAATCTTGCGAGACGAGGCGTTTTCAGCTTTCAGAATCTCAACGTAAGCTAATCCTGCATCCTGTGCATCGTCTTAATTAGCGGGTAGTGACAATAGCGTACCAGGACAGGACCTATGTCTTGATTTGCAGAAATATACTCTCCCAAATTTTGCACGCTTTCGTGACTCGAGTGCTGCACGTCAACGACGATAGGAACATGAAGCCTGCTCACTCATGTAATTTTTACAATTGGCGCAAAGTCCACTGTCCGCTCAATATCGGTATCGGAATGTAAATCGAAGGCAGTCGTGATGCAAAGACCTCGAAGACGCTATTCGCCCTTTGGAGTCGCCCTCCCAGGATTGGCACAACGAGAGACGATATCATTTCGAGTTGTCAGAGTCACAGGTTCGACAGCTCTGTATTCCCCAAAAGTCCTGAAATTGAATACACCTGATGGAATCTTGAGATCAGCATTTCTTCTTATACCCAGAACCGAGCTGAATATTTTTGAAGAAAAGGTGAGTGGATAGATCTTGTTTCAATATCATTCTTCGCATTTTCAAATCGCAGTGTGACCGCGTTGAAAATCGCGTACCTTCGAGATCTACGAACGGAGATGCAAGTGAGTCTTTGTTCATTTTTGCTTCTGGTAAATCAATACATCGATTCACTCCAGGGACTTTGCTGCAACACATTCCGTTCAGTTGACGACCATCATGTCCACATCTACAGCGTCAGACTTATTCTCACCATCCACTAGTCCATCGTCGGTGCCAATCATTCAAGACAAGGCATTCCTGCCACGCCAATTTCAAATGGTTTGACAACTTCATATTCGAACTCAATAACGTTCTTCTAAGGCCAGCAGAACCTTTCAACGGCGAACGACGCCTAGAGTCGATCTCTACCATGGTCTAGACTCGAGAAGGTCCTTTCAACCCCAGAAGATTCCAGAAGTTAACTTCTCAAGAACTTCCAAGATCACTACAAGGACGAAGTCAATGTGGCCATGGATGCGGCTATGTCATGGGAAGCATCCCCCGTAATGCTCTCCTCGGTAACCGCCATTTCATGCACAACCAAATTCTATGCAATTGCCAATTTGCCCAAGGGCCTACTTGATGAGACCAAAGATTCAAACAAGGCCCTTTAGCATGTAGGCTTTCGAGGAGATGTTGCCTCAATTTTAGTCACACGTTGAGTCGCACCGCTGTGTCTTCGGTGCATGCAGAGGCTTTTGCTCCCGAAGTTTTTCTTGTGACCTGCACTCATCGTCCCCAACAAATGATGCTAATCCTAAATTTTCATAGGCTCCACAATTTCAAAGACATCTTCGAGTCCAATTCATTGCATGAGCGACTACCTCATCCGGCTATCTTTACCAACTTTGTGCTGTCAACGAACCACGACTAAGAAGGAACTCTCTACATAGGTAGCGATAATCGACAACGTGATTACAGCGCCATCTTGTGGCTTCTACTGTATCCAATCCAAATGCTGGTGAATGTGCTCAACGAGTCTGATCTATGTGTGGTGACCCCATCGCCGAGGCCAAAGCATAGCTCCAAGACCACGCTGGTAAACTTGATCTTGAGACAACTCTCGGAATTACCGTCAAGGACGCTTATCAGCAAAACTACATCCTCGAGGCAACCGGCGAAGAGAGCTTGATCTACTACGAGGAGGGCCTATTCAGCTAGTACTATGATCCACCATCAAAGGAACTTAAGCAGTTCCCCCAAAGATGTCGACTACAATGGCATGGCATACTCTGTCTTCCACCACGTTAGCGGCAAAGAGAGCCATCACATCATGGACCAAATGCCTAAATATGTCGACTCGGAGGGCATACCACAAGGCTATTTTACCCATGAGAAGGTCCGTCTCGACATCCTCATGTGCGTGAATAGGCTTGCGCTTTTCAACGAATTTGGCCGCGGTCACGAGCTTGCTGCAACAGAAGACTGGATCTACGAAGTCTGGAAGACTCGCTCTTTCCGAGATGGCACGCACTACTATCCGTCCCCAGATGTCTTCCTCTACTTTGTCTCTCGCATGCTTATGAAAGGGCCTCACATGCGGGAATGATTCGAGGGGATCCTCCATAACTGTGTGCTGGAAATATTGGAAGCTGCCGGCGATTCTCTTTCTCTTGTCTGTCGTCTAATTGCTGTTGCTATATGTAGAGTACGCAATGACTATGGAATAGAGCGCCATCTCGCCCTTCAGAAAGATAAAATGAAAGCAGGGATGCTAGTTTGATATATCACATCACAAGGTAGTTTGATTTGGCCTATCATTAAGAATTGACAGTTTCGTTGGCAGTGTTGGCGATTGAAAAGTGGGAATTTAAGAGGAAGAAATTATGAAGGCCATCTCACAAACAGAGCAACCTCAAACCTTGGCGCTTGCAGAATCTTGCACTAAGAAATGAATTAGTCTTTAGTTCTCTTCCTCGCACTGATCTCCTTTCCCACGCACTCAACTTTGTACCAGAAGTTTCACCGCCAGGCTACTCCTCCTAAAGTCTAAACCACTTAAGATGTACGTTAGTGGAACAGATTCTCAATGTGGTACTGCCCTGTACAGAGGGTTGAACCGTGATGAATATATTATTCTTTCAGCCACGTGAGGGAGTTCCATGCAACGAATTCGTGGGTGGCATTCATGGGAATCGTAACCTTACAGAGGAGAAAGACCAAAATGTGAAACTTCGCGCATATCAGGTTAGACACTTCGCAAATTTTGCTCAAAATTGCAACGTAGACACTCCACATAACAACAAAGCAGATTATATGTTTAACCAAGAGACTCAACATTAATAGTCATCCTCCAGGAGGTGCCATTCCTGATGCCCTTCATGCGGTTCTTAGGCCCGAAGGCATTCAACTCCGCCTTTGCGAGCCCACGTTCCAATCTGATCCTGGCACATGCAGCAACAACAAAAACAAGACCAGGAATTTTCGAAATCGGGCTTCCATCGTTCGCCCACACCAGACATCCCAAGATTATCTCCACTACGGTCATTTTTTCCACTTAAGAAAGGACCTGGAACCAGGGTTGGTCTGAATCGATCTGTGGTTTCAGCTCTATCAATCACATCCTGTGAAGTCCTAATGTGGACAGGGACATTCTGTATTCCGTTCAAGCCTATGTCTTCCCCAAAATGCTGCCAAACATCCCGACTCAGAGCGTTGTACGTGTTGGGTTTGGCCAATAGCTTCTAGCCATCGGCATGCACCCATCGTCAACTGCGAGAACCATGGAATTGAAACAGTATGCTACAGCGTAGTCTACAAGCTGAGATGGATAAGGATCGGGTGTCCCGGGTTTGGTGGGCTGTACTTGCAGCATTCTAGCGGTATTATGATAGGGGCAACTGTCAATATCACACTCTACTCAAAATCCTACCCATTCTCTGTCTCTTGCGACCATTACCCTCCTTATAAAATACCAAGAAACCGTTATGTGCGCAAGATAATTGCAATGAATCAAACCTCACGCCATGCGTAACCAAACAATGCGAAAAGGTTGTTTTGCTTTCCAATGAATGTCATTCAAATCTGATTCTTGCTAGAATTGGCACTAAAAAGAATTGTCATGCAGTCTCTGATAATCCTGCGACACTCGGCTGGACATTAGCGATTATTGAAGCCGCGCTGGCATTGGTGCTTTGACTGGCCGACCCAGCCACTTCCGGTGCTTCATAGACGTTCGGTGCCAACCCAAGTAATTCCAACAGCTCTTGCTGAGCGATTGATACTGCCAAAGGATCATCAGAATTTCGAAGAATATGAACTTTAGAGTAGACGGAGTTTGCCCCATAAAGGACGACTTCAAGATTTTGGCGATTGCCTGCAGGAGACCTGAGTTAAGTAGGCTTCTATTACTTGGAAGGCTTCGAAAGTACGAACCATGACGAACGAGAACTCCTCCCGTTCTCTTTATACGGGCACATTGTCGAAGTACATTGCGTAATGGGCCTATAAGTTCGATCCAGGTGGTCTGGTCATGCGGCACATCGTTGAAATTAGTCGCCAATAGTACCTGCGCTGTACAGCTACCTGGCGATGAAGTCAGCAATTTTTGATACCATCTTCGTTGCGGGGCCTACCATGGGTTTTCTCGAGAGGCAACAGTACGTTTGGCATAGTGCTCGACTCGTCACCCGGTTTGGTGTAGAAATTGCGCAACACAGGTTGACCACGCGGATCACGTGGGAAAAGACCGATGGCCGCATCGCAGTCGTCGTAGTTGACAACACCCATCTGACTGTCACATGTGGGCTGGCCGCCAGGGGTTGACAGAGATGACGATTCGATAGAAGAGATGTTCAAAGAAGCAGGCATAGCCGGCAAGCCAAGGCCACTATCAGCCAACAATAGCAGGCTAAAGGCCACACCAGCCAGAACAGAATCACTGTATGAGAGCCTAGGGCGCATTTTCGGAAAGTGGACTCGACTTCTGCACGAAAGCCACAATGGAAGACGTGATGTCCAATCGAAAAAAATTCTTGCCTCGTCAGGGCATGGGATGATTGAGAAAGGATCTCCCCCGTGTTACAGTCACGCGTCTCGCACATGACTGTGCGGGGCCGTGGGTGGCCTGCTGAATGTTTTGTCTTTGTTGGTCTCACATCGATCGCATAGTTCTGCCGTCGAACTCTAGGCAGGAAAGATCTTTTGAGACAGTGATAGCCGACAGCCGATCTTCAGGCCGTAGTGTGGGAGACCAAAAGACAGCCTCGCCAGTCTATCAAGAAGCTTAAGTCGTTCGCGTTTTCTGCGCAATTGGCGATTCGCGCTATTCCAGAAAACAAATGATCTAAATATCCGTACAATTGTGTTCGCGGAAGCTGTATAGAGATCGAAGGTTTGACAAAAGAGTGCCACGGCAAGGTCTCGATGCTTCTAATCTCAGGGACACCGAGACAACGCTGCTCTTCTATTCTGGCAAGCGTTCCCATTGTCTCACATCACTGAATGGCTTTAAAACGTGACTATTCGGGTAGGCGCTGGCTGAATAGGCTTAAAGTCTTGAGCTTGCGGTCTGTTGTGACCGAGATGTGCACTCTACCCAAAGAGTTGCAGTTGACAATTTGATTGCCTATCAAGTGCAAATATCATCCTACTAAGGACCGAACATTGGCTATGGGAGAACAGCTGATGGCAATTTGGGGCTACTTATCACCCCAACGTTGGCTGCATTTAATGCCGTGGCCATGGTAGTCGGAAGACCAATTGAAAACCAATGCGCACTTGCGGGTATCTGGTCGCGTGCAGTAACGAGCCCGACAGCAGCGGATTTCCAATAGGCTGCGGCTTCAAGCATCCACTGATAGCTCCAGCAATCACATCGCAGTTAGGAGTCGCGCGGCCGCAGCCACAACCTGTCCACTTCTGTAAGGCCAACGAGATAAAGCTTGACGATGCTAGCATCCTACCATTGTCTCCAAAGGTGGCGACACCTGGTGGCGCAGAAAAGTCAATTTTCCCATAGCTGCCTCTGCACCTTTCAAGCTCTATCAGTGGTAGACAGTTTGACACAATAATCCAACGACCTACATTTGCGATTAGACTTCTGAGTCCAGACGGTCAACGCATATGGAGCCCTTTAAACGGCCGGGGTTTCAGCTCAAACAGGAATTAGCTCCATAAAATCTATTTGTAAGAGTCTTCCGAGATGGTAAAAAAAGTGAAAGAGGCCTATCTAGTATAGGTCAAACATACTGCACACAGCTTAGACCCCCAGCCTTGTGGCCAGCATGCGAATGCGCAACGAATAACAACTGACCAGCGATTCGTGGGACGAGGCTTGCAGCTGCTGCTGGTGTCACGTTTGCACATCCAGAGGCATTCGGGGAACATTTTGCTCTTGTTGGGCTTGCTAATTAAGCTCCCGCACAGAAGGCTTTGTTGATAAAGCTAGAGAGGATGGCAAGCACGAGTATGCCAGAGCATATCTTTAAAGGTCACTTGGGCCTGTTAAACACAGACATAAAACTGGAAAAGTCAAGGAGACTTCGCGAGACTGTCACGTTGTACTTTATATCTGGTGACAAAGTGTATCCGATGCCTTGAGGGGCCCTATTCGCTGGCTCGATCTAAATCTCCGAGTAGACGTTCGTCACCGTTCCGATTATAGGCCCCAGCTGTAAAAACCAAGCGAACCAAGAATACCGGTTTTAGATTTTAACAGCTTGACATACTTGCTCTGGTAGTAGAGTGCCTGAGTGGTCCATAGACTTCGCGAGGAACTACTATGTATCAACTTCCACACATCTCTTGTGCAGTAAGGCCCCTGGGAACTTGTAAGGTTGTTTAGACCCTTATTCTCTTGCGCATGACAGTTCGTGAGTGGGTTCAGGCGCGATGCGCCATTTTTGCAGACTCCGCATACACAGGTATATTCCACAGCAAATCATTGTTATCAGTTCTCATTTGCTGTAGTTTGACCACCATCAATCACGAAAGCGCAGTCTGGGATGCATTCGCATGTATGCAGGTACAAAGATGAAACATATTATCCTTGCGACAACAGAAGTCGCTGAAGACTATATGTATACACAATGGTCATCTGATGCACCGAGCCTGGTAGACTTGATAGCGGGGAAAGGGCGATCAAGAGGTCCAACCTTTGTCCCTGGCTTGCGTCTTGTCCCGTATGTGACTGCGCTGCCTTAGTGCATCGAAGTATTAGCTCGACTATGAGCGAGTTGCTATGTGGTTCGCTATTGTCGTCCCGTTCCATACGCTTCTGACTCGTGGGGCTCAATAGATCCCATGTGTTCCCCGGCGTAACGGCTAAGGGCATGTCGGAAGCAATGATGAACCTTCCTCGGACCAAACACACTCTGCAAGTCATGGCATGTGCATCCGCTGAGGGGCTGCGATATTAGTAGGAGTATGCACAAGCCTCACCCTCTTCCGCGAGATCTAGTCAACGCATCAAGCAACAGAAAGCTATATAAGTACAATCCCTGTGAAATCTGCATTTGCCAATTATTTTAGTGCCCCTTTTGGACTTCTCACTTACTGCAAAACTGTTTCAGCATTAGCCATGCATTTCGTGACCGTTTTGTCCTTTTCGTTGACACTCCTTGGCCTTAGTCAAGCCCAGACACTGAGTATAGCTGCTCAACCATCCCAAGCCGCCAACGTCGTCACCCGTTTCTGTGGTAAATGGGCTGGCTCGCCTAATCCCGCCGACGTACCAGTCCAACAACAGCTTCCAATCTCCGACTTTGTGAAACGATTCTTCATAGAGCCACAGCTGACGAACCCTCCATACAAGCCATTCATGGCGACAGAGGAGAAGGTCCAAATACCGAAAATATGGGGCAATAGTAATTTATAGCCCTCAAGGAAATAACACAGCGAGTGTTGATATTATTGCTGACAATTCTAGACAATTTCCGTCTGGCGCTGCTGAGTTACTATGAGGAGAAACCAGCAAGGAGGCTGTACTCCAGCAGCAAATCGAGATGGGCAGAGTTCCACGAGGCGCTGACAGGCCTCATGAACGATTGCGTCTCCAAAGGCTCAGGAGGAGCGTATTTAGTTCCTCGTATGCATCAGCCCGACCATTACTCGATTTGCTGATACTCGCTCACACTGCGCAGCATCCCCCGGTCTTACACAAGCGACACTAGTGCTGTATGCCTATGAGATCGGCTCAAAGTTTGACTTCACAATGAATTACTACATGACCGCTCCCTACGGCATCAACCCCGCCACCCTCGGAACAGCTGACAACATGACGGTCTTTGACCCCTCTGTCGTAGTCTCGGCAAGTCCTGACGAAAGAATGGCCATTGCCTCAGCGCCTCCGTCCGGCTACGAGTATGTGGGCTGTTACGCTGAACCAACCAACGGCACCAGGGCTTTGGCGGCTGGCAATGGCTTCAATAAGAGAATGACTGTCAAGCAGTGCGCGCAAACATCTAAAAGCTCGCGGTACTTTGGTGTAGAGTTTGGTACTCAATGCTTTTTCGGGCTAGAGATTCAGAATGATGCCACGAACGTCACTGATGGATGCAATATGCCTTGTAAGTTGATTTTTGGGATTGATGTTTAACATGTCTTTTTTCGAAGATGGGATTCTGGTCGTGCTATCATGGCTTTTCGCTTTGCATACACGAAGATGTACTCCAGGTTTTCTTTGTCTTCAAAAGGATAGGACTAACTCCACATGACTGCAGGTTCTGGGGACAACACGGTAATGTGCGGAGGAGCTGGATATTTGAACATATACGAAAAGTTAGTTCAGACTAGCTGAGAGGCATCCCTTGAAAAGCCAGGGTTGTGGCATGGCACCCACATCGAATACCAAGCCTTTCTAAATAGATGATCATGATATGGCGAATCTGAAGCCAATGCAATGCGTCCATAAACGATGTAGAGCAGGCCATTGTTTCAAGCATGCATCAAGTACTCAAATCGCTCAAACGAGCCGCTTGACAGAGAATGTTGATCTCCGTGGTCTCGGTAGGATGTCTGCTATTTTTGTTCATTGTCAAGCTCAAAGAGAGTGCCCGCTTCGTAAGTACCCGCCAAGAACAAGGCAGAATGATTACTACATTACTTCAAGCCAGGTCAACGGAAAGGCAGTAGTCAGTAGCCAGGTTATCATCAATGTCGTTACGTCCAGCGCCCTAAGCCTTTCAGAAGCTGAATGTAAGTTCGCATGGCCGTCTACGCTCGTTAAGTCAGGCCCAGAGCCACTACTTGGTCCAGTGGCGCTTGGTGGCGCTAAGCCAGATGAAAGGACCGGACCAAGACCTGTGACAGAAGCTAGATTGATGGTGCTCATACCGATGACCAGGTCTGAGGTTCCTAGAGAGATTAGGTTTCCGGATATCGTGATGGCAGAGTTACCTTGGAAGACCTCCGTTCCGTCGATAGCTAGCCCCTTCGGATATGCTGTGAATGTTTCGCCCACAATGGTGAAGATAGATGGGCCTGGTACGGTAGATGTCCCAATGCTTAACGAGGACGATGGGCTGAGAGAATAGGTTGGGCCTATCATTACAATCGCAGAGGAGCCAGGAAGAAGCGATGAGTGGCCCAGCTCGAAGCCACCACTGGCCTCCGGCAGAGCTGTGAGTATCTGAGAGCCAATCGCTAGCACGGAGCTCATTATCACCGTAGGCCGTGCGGTGACATCTGACGTGTACGAGATGGAATTTAGAGCGGTGCTCTATGATATACGCACAGTCTTAGCGCCAATGATGACTTGCGATGGTCCTAGAGGTATTCTCGTTCCAGATATCATGACGGCTTCCCCGCCCTGCGTGATGGGAACACTATCGATTGAGTACACTTCAGGGTTGGGAGACGCCGTCTGCATAGCAGTTGGCTCCCCAGGCAGCGCACCCGCGTCTGGGCTTACTGCTGGCAACGGAACATTGTTGGGGCCAATAGCAAGAGAAGAGGCTTCCAAGGATATTAGATTGCCCCCTACAATGACTGGTGCTGATCCTGGATAGAGAATTTGGCTTCCAACCATAGCTTTTGATCCATCATAATATACCGTTTGGCCTCCTACTTTGGCCAAAGGTATTGGCAACGACGCACTGGCCTGCACTGCTTTTATGGCGGCGAATACTTGGCTAGGAATTGGAGGTCCCGTTGCGACTGTGGTGTAAGTCAAGCCCCCTACATCAATGGGCTGTTTATCCGACGGCTCTGGTGATTCCTCTGATGGTCCGGAGCGAAGATTCGATGGCCTATTCGAGAAATTATTTCCCACGTTGTTCGAGTTGATACCCTCTGGTCCTTGGCCTGGTACTGCTGCTGTCTGCAATGTACTTGATCCAAGCTGTCCTGATGGTTTAGCATTTCTACTTTCATCAATTGCGGAAGGCTTGGCCTGCACTAGAGGCTCCACCAGCGCGTAGGTATTGTCATCAACGATTACTGGCGGTAGCCCGGACGGCATTGACGAGCTCGATGGCATAGAAAGAGACAAGGCTGTCAGAAATGAACGGCTAAATGCTGAGCTAGGCCAGCTCGACAGTGTTGGAAAATGAGGCCCACAGCTAGAGAAAGCTGATGTATCGCCTGAGCTTGCAATGGGCAGTAATCTGGACTCGCTGCCGAATGAAGCACCATTTGAGGAGGCCAAAGACACAATGGTCGGACCATTCGAAGACGGGGTCGGATTATTGTTGAATGACGAGATTGACCAACTCGCAGCTGGTGTTGTGTCTGAGTGAATTGCAAACGCCTCTATTTCTCGCATGCCTTGGGCTTCGTATCGAGCAATGTCAATATCGGTCCATCGAGTCGATGATAGAATCTCACCATGGGCAACCGGCATAACCAGTAGCCCAAGCACAATAGCTAGAAGGACTGGGACCGACCATATTGTTGTCATAACGCGGGGATTCAGTTGGACGGAGATCGCAAGAAGCTGACATGAATGGAAACCTGTGACCGGAGATTGCCTGCGAAGAGAACGACAGCTCTGACCCGATTTTACGATAAAAAAGGTCCATCAATCACGTAGAAAGAGAAGAGAGAACAGGGAGAAAGACTCTATGATTACCATGGTGGTGAATCTTCAAGGAATTTCCAGCTGCGACATAGGGCTCTTCGTGTTTCACAAAGACCGTACCTGAAACCCAACGTTCCTGATGGTCCATAACATTGCGACACCATGAGCGGGGCCCTGACAGGATGGCAGTGGGTTTGCATATGGCTGCGCCGCAACCCTTCAGCTTGAATCCCAACGTGGAAAATTTGATCTAGACAGCAGCGTAAAGCGCGGCCTTCTCCTATTTGTCAGTATGATTTGGACAGCCTTCGCAAGGCAAGAGAGATAGAGATATTGTTGGATTGCGGGATTGGTGTGAAAAGACCGAATTCAGTGGGACCAGTAGCTCCAAAGTGCCCGAATTTGGTGTTAGAGGTTAGCAGGCTCTGTGACCTTTTAGGCGATAACAATGATTCGAGCCATGAGGCATCCGCGGTCTCGTCTCTCGGACTTTGTAATACCAATTCTTATAGCACATTCAAAACCGCAATGCCATGAATCACGAATGCACCAGCTCTCAGGACTAGCCTAGGCCACCCATCAAACCGTCCAGGGCTATATATATCTCTACACTTTAAATGTCCAAATGCAGGTTATATGCACCGGCAAAGAAACTTCAAGGTCTGTTGATAGAAGGGCCCACTGCCTTCAAGGCAATCCAAGGAAGTGTAGTCGACTCAGGATGAACAGGTAGGTAGTTTCCTATGAGCATAGCTACTCTGTAGTAAAAGTATGATTCGCGGATGACTCTCTGGGTAACAATCCACCTCTTAGCGTCGAGATCATGCTATAAGATAGAGATATATTCTTGAAGGCTTGTGTCGCTCCCGTCTTGTCAAAGGGCCTTATCTTGCCCGTACACAGGGCTATTCCATGATCGCTAAGTTCTTGCAACTGAAGGAGGAAAGGGTTCGAAAAAGGACGTTGCTCGCTAGTAGGGCAGGTGTAGACAGGTATGGGCGGGAAGCCATTCCTAAGCATGCGTGTGTTGGAAGCCGCTGAAATAATTAACGCTGCAATACATGGTCATTGGGCGACTTTCAACCCCTCCTCAAGTATCATGTTGACCATCAAGAAGGTACACCAACGGTCCCCGGGTGACAGGGACTTGCACTGGTCTTCTGCATCTGGTCTGGTCCCATGGGCATATCCTCGTGACCTTTATCGCAGTCATCCTTAGGTGGCAACCCAACCTACTCCTAGTCTTAGCTAGAGCCATTAGTATACAACACCACACTCAGGAATGTCACCTTAGAGGCCATCAATTGATGCGAGTGAAATGTGCTCGTGTGCTTTCTCCGTAAGGTCGCAGCCCTAATCGAGCTGGACCAGCAATTCGTTCTTCACGGGCATACTTGCTATTCTCTACATGGATATCCCCTCATTCTCTGACTCTTCAGCAGCCTTCAATAATAGCGACCACAAATTCAAAACTCTCCCCGCGAATCCTGCGAAAGCCTTGAGATCTGCGCGCCTTCAAGAACTGCAATCACATGCTGTCTGAAGCTCTCCAGACAGGCAGATTTTCCTTCCACACTCGAGCGAGGCTGCCAATTCTCTTTCCATGACCTACGGCTATCAGCATTGCTCGCATATTAGATGAATGCACTCTCTCAATCCATTCCTACGGGCCTTCTTCAAGAGCGCTCTCCCTTCCCAGTGTAACCCAGTCAACAACCATGTGAGTTCCCTCGGAGACTGAGACAGCTTCGTGGAGCTAAGAGGCCGATCAAATGGAAACAACACTGACCAAAGCACAGATTCTTCTTGTCCCAACCACCGAATGCCTCCTCGCCGCGAAAGACCGAGAGACGGGCTCTCTATACACGGACCTAGCGGCCTCTGAAGATTTCCTCGCGAGCCATGTCCTCCGCATATCAGGATCGCCTGTTCCTGGAGGTGGTAGTGGGCGGGATAGTAGAGGGAAGGCGAAGCAGTTCAATACAATCAATGGGCGCACAGTGGTGGTGAAAGAGTCGTTTGTCTACAGTAACAAAGGCACGTAGTAACGAACACGATGGGCTACAGATTTTCAGGCTTACGCTATGCTCCAGGCTTCAGGAACCTGAATCAAGCACAGCTTCTTACCTCTCAGCTTTACTATCCTGACAATCTTGATGCCCAGCAATGGCTCGTCTACTACATCTCGAGGCCTTTGGTAGGCTCTTACGAATCGATCAAGATAACGCCCGCTACCCTCCCAGGTTTACTGAAAGCCGCCAAAGCTCCAAGCGAGACTTCAAATGGATCCGGTGGACAAGGGCAATCGGAGTCGTCCTCAATTGACAAGAAAGACATCAAGACATTCAATGAGCTCCTCAACAACTTCCCCATGATCGCAAGACAGATGACACCCGGCCTAGATACAGTATTCAATGACTTTCGTAAGGATATGCGCGAGCGACCTTTAACACTTTCGCGGAAAAGTTCCAATCACTCCAGAAGATCCTCCACAGCATCCACGTCCTCCAAGACCAATGGATCTATTCAGAGCCGCTGCTCGAATGGGCATTCAATTGCACCGTCGGTGTCAACTCTGCGTGTCCACGAGGAAGAAGACCATATGCGAGAGACTCTGGAGACTGCTGTGACCGCAGCGATTGACCTATTCCAGCAAGTGGACAAGCAACAATTGTCACTTGTTGGTGCAACAACAGACCTAACTGGTCCCCGGGTTGAGCGCCTCATCGAGAGGTACATAACGGAACAGTTCCACGACAACATCATCTTCCCATTGCTATGCAATAGCAGGAAGCTGGATGACGATGAGTTGGAATCTTGCATCCGCGGGATGCAGCACATAGACATCGCTCAGGTCGGCATTGCTATTGAGGATGGCCGGAAGGGTAAAGAGCAGCTGATGGGCCGGATCGCAAAGGGTGTGGGAGAATTTCGACACCTTGGGGTTGCTGGAAGTGCGCAGCAGATGATGGATATCCTCTTGGCCACGCAGAAGATCATGACGAGTGATCAAGCGAGTCCGAAGGATACGGGTGGTAGCAGGGACGGCGACAAGTGCTCAGAAGACTTCGAGAAGGCTCCATCGACTCTGACCATGAACGCTGACACTCTGGTGTCATTACTACTTGTGGTTGTTGTTCGGTCGCAATTGCGACATCTGCATGCCAGCCTTACCTACATGCGGAACTTCACCTTCGTCGATGACATTGACAGTGGCGAGATGGGGTATGCGCTGAGCACATTTGAAGCAGTTGTGTCTTACCTGGCTACCGACTCTGGGGGTCTCAGAAAGGCGAGCCGAAGGAACAAGCGTCTATGGCAAGCTACGAAACAAGGCGAGGTGCAGGAGATCAAGGCGATGCTCGATCCTGAGAGTGAGTCCGGTGCCGCTGGAACTGAGAACCCAATTGCGGGCGATGAAGCGGCTGAGGAAATTGTTGTCGATTATGACCCAGATTTCATGAACGACGAAACGATAGCCAGAGAGAACGCAGAGAGTACCACCGACAGTAAATCAAACGCTGCGACGGAGGATGGTTACATATCAGAAGGCTCAACGTTGGCTCACGTTTTCCCTTTCCAGGCTGCCGCACCCACACGTAAGGAGAAACGTGTATCAATGGACGTGCGCAGCTTATCGAATGCCTCGGAGTCTTCGTTCATCTCTCGCACAACAACGCTGGACTCGAAAACGAGTGTAATTGAAGGTGACACATCTAACGAGACACTGGCACAGACGCAAGACACTGAGGGTGACTCGATACTCATGATGGCTGTGGAAGCTCGACAGCCGGATGCTTTGGATTATCTTTTGTCTTTGGAGGAGTATTTCCCCACCAGATTCATACTAGAAGATTCAAACAAGGAGGGTACAACCCTTCTGAGCGCAGCCGTACAACTGGGTCACACCGACCTTGTTGAGATACTGTTACGCCGCATATTCCAATCCACTGATCGACAAGAAATTGTGGATTATTTTGCGAGAGCTGATGCTCGAGGCCGGACGGTCGCACATTACCTTTTCAACGCACCATACCTTATACCGAGATTCTGCGATTTCTTACCTTGGCGGCAAAAAGACAAGAATGGGCAGACGCCGTTGCTCGCACTTTGCAGGTCCTACGATCATCCGGACTATTCGGACATGGTCAACGACTCATTGCAATTCGCTACGCACGAGCAAGGCGATGGCCAGCCTCTTCACCTCGATGATCACATTGATGCGAAGGGCAATACATTACTCCATGTCGTCAATGACCCTTCGTTAGCTGTACGTATACTTAGGCACTGCGATTCTGATGCGAATGCAACGAACGACAAGCGCTTTACGCCGCTGATGGTAGCAAGTAAGTACGGTCGAATGGATATGGTCCGCGCGCTGTTTGGTGACCAAAGAGTTGATGTTTTGGCTCAGGAAATGAGAGGTATGACCGCAGTTGAACTCGCAAAGGACGATGAGATCCGGAATCGTATCGATGACATGGTGCTCGTCTCTAATGTGCCAGCATCCGATGGTCGAGTCACCTCTGTTGTACGCTCGTTCTTTATTGAAGACGCGTCGATACGTCTGATTATCAAGTCTGCTGTTCGTAACGAGAACGGTATGATCGGCGTCACTACTTGCAGGAGGTCTTTGACAGACTTTGAAAATCTGGCGAAATGGCTGTCTGCGGAGCACCCTGCGTCATGGCTGCCCTCAATATTCAACTTTCGTTCACCGTTCCAGATACCTTCGCGTCCTTCTCGGGCAGTGCTGCAGGACATTCAAGTGCGTTTAGACAAGTTTTTGAAGATTATGTTAGCGCACTCGACATTCTCAACGCATGAGCTGCTCTGGGAATTCATTCTATTTCCGGAAATACAGCCTGAGATGATGGCAGAGCGGAGTAAGAAGAAGGCAGAGATACGAACGGAAAATATCAGAGATGAGTACGAGCCAGTGGAGGACACCAGAGAGGTCTCTATTTTCGTGGAGCATGCAAGGGATTCGACAAGAGGTGTCAGTCATTCTACAAAAAGCGTGATACGGAGGGCTACTAGTATCCGTGTTGGCTCGTCGAGTAAGTTTTTATCAAGTAGACTGTTCTTGCACTACTAACAGCTTTGTACAGACTTCTCCATCGCCCTCGATCTCTGCGCCAAATCCTTCGCAAAACTCTCGTTTCTTCCAGCAAGCCACATCGAAGCCTTCTCCCGCTTCGCCTCCTGCGTTCAATTACTCCCTTCGGACCCATACAAGTTCTTTCACGAAGACATGACCGCTATCTCCTTCACCATACTCGCCATATTATCCTCTCTCGCTCGGCCTCATGCTCTAATTAGTTCCCTCAGTACCATACAAAAGGCCATCGACCGCCATGACTCTTCGCTCCGCCGATCGGACCGATGGCCTCTGGGCCTCCTTGATGAGACTAGAAAAGGCATACATGCTGAAGCGCTAGAGAAAGCGGAGAAGAGTAGGGAAGAACTCAGGACGACGGGATGTGAGTTGAGATACACGCAGCAGACTGTTGCGGGAGAGTTGGCAGGATGGCAGGAATTACATGCAAAGATGGGAAGGAGGGCCATAAGAGCACTAGCGGAGAGGATGGTTGTCAGGGAAAAAGACCGCCTGGACAGTATGAAGAGGGCTATAAGAGGAGTCGTCGATATAAGAAGAGATTGACGACCTATCACCTGCGGTGTGTCACCTTTGACATTTCAGTATCTTGGGGCTATGCAGTCCTTGGGTTATTACTCGGTGTTGCGTTTGTGGAGTTCCCGGTGCGTTTGGAGAATGATACCCCTGCCATCGCTTCTATGTGGAATTTACACTCAGTCGTCTGTTTTTTGCTACACAATTCCAACATTGTGCCAGACTACTCTGTTGGGTGGTTTTGCTTGGCTTCTTGAACAGGTTCCGTCTCATCATGTTGGTCACTGTTGCTCCCATTTATATGGAGGACCTGTACGTATCGCAACTTTAAAACGTTCAAAAACCTACCCAGCACATCCCACGTTCCTTGAAAGCCCCGTGTAATGAAAGTCCTCGACCGAGAAGTGGCTGAATCTCTGCGCCAACATACACAAAAACACTGCATTGAACGCTCAAATTTTTGAATACTATCCATGCGCAAAGGCCCGTCCAAACGTCCAAATGCAAGAATCCATTTCAATACTTCCGCCCCACACCAGTCCAAGCAATCATCTCAAACCCCACCTTTCCCCCATCTCCATAAACCGCATACTCACTCCCACCCCTGAAATTATCCAGCAATCCACCCTCCATCCTTTCCTTTTCCTCATCACTCCACCCTTTCCCCACCATCAACTTCAGCGTCTCAGTCAAACTCTCCGCCGCCTTCTCCACACTATCATACCACGCATGCACCACCACAGAACTCTCCACCACATCCTCAAACCCCCCCTCCCTCAGCGTCCTCTCCAACTTCCCCGGCAGCCGCCACGGCTCCAACATCGGAAACGTCGTCAGCTCCTTCCCAGGCTTGATGATCGCCTCGACTTCATGCAACAGCGGCAGCCAACCTACATCTTTCCAAGTCGTGAGGGCGGCGACACCGCCGGGTTTGAGTGTGCGGTGGAGTTCGGCGGCGCCTTTGACGGGGTCGGGGAAGGCGAAGATGGCGAGGGAGGTGAAGGAGACGTCGAAGGTATTGGAGGGGAAATGCAAGTCCATGCCGTTCATGACTGCCGTGTCGACCATGATGCCATTGGTGGTCCATGAAGGGGTGGAGTCGATGAGGGTTTGGTTGTTGGTGATGAAATCTTCACTGAGATCGACGGCGGAGATGTGCACGGTTTGATGCTCGGTTATAGCGGCGGTCTGGAGACAGACGGATGTGAGGACGGCAGGGCCGCAGGCATTGTCGAGGATGCGGAGGGATGATGTTTGCGGTGGCAGGGAGGGTGTGACGAGGGAGATGAGGTGGTTGGCGAGTTCGATGTTGCAGCCGCCTGTGCGGGCATTGTAGGAGCGTGGCATGTCGCCTTTGAAACCGCTGTGTATCATTCGTTCGATCGACTTTTGGTTGTTCATATTTACGTAAGGGGTGAGGTGGATGGTTGGATGTAGGATGTTATATCTTTAGGTTGAGTCGTTTGGGGATGTATTGTCTTGAGAATGATAGTGCGAGCGGTTTGGATCTTGTGTGCATATGGTGCATTGGGAGAGAAAGAGGATGATATCTTTATATAACACGTGCTCGGCAGCCTTGCAGACTGTTGTCGGAAACATTTCCTCAAATGTGCCCGAGAAGTCAAAAGAAGCTCGGAAACTTTGGTAAGCACCAATTTCGAACCAAGGTACACCTTGAGTAGTGGATTGTGTTTGCGATAGAACTCTTTGGAAATGGAGCTGTGAAAAAAGATCGACGTTGATATACACGTGTGGTGCGAAGAGTTGATCACATGTGAGCGAAAATACCAAAGAACACTGAAATTTCAAGGCTTTGTCGTCTATCTATTCTTGTATCTTAGATGTTTGGGTTTGTCGTGTCCATTATCAGACTACTCGTCATCCCCAAAGAATACCTTGACTGGCAGCCACCCATCCTGGCAAACCTTGAATCGATCTGTCAAGCCATTCAGCTGCTTCACCTCGCCATCCGACAGATCCCACCCATCCAGCTCAAAGTTCTTCTCGATTCTTGCTTGGCTGACACTCTTTGGGATGACCGACCATTCATGCTTGAGTCCCCAGACTAACAGTATCTGCTGGGGCGTCTTGCCCTTCGCTTCGGCAATCTTCAGCAACGTCGGGTCTTTGTATAGAGGGGAATTCGTGGAGCCTAGGCAGGAGTACGCGGTGCAGTGTATGCCCTTCTCCTTGCAGTATGCGACGAGCTTTGGTGATGGGTTGCTGGGGTGGAGTTCGACTTGGTTGACGGCTGGGACGGTCTTGCAAGAAGGGTCGTTGAGGAGCTTTTCGAGGTTCTTGATGCCGAAGTTAGAGACTCCAATGTTCCTGACCTTGCCACTTGCGGGCAGCTTTTGCATTTCTTGCCTAGCATGAGTCAGTATAGGCGATGGGATCGGGATCAAGGGGGCCATACCATGTCTTGATAAAATTCCAGTCTGGAAGGTGCTTCTTCGTGTCGTGGGGGTCTGTTGATGATGGCCAGTGCTAGGATTGTCAGCTTAACGATTTCCACAGTAGATTTGGACGCAATTGCGTACAATCAGGTACAAGTCGACATAGTTTGTGCCCAAATCCTTCAAGCTCGAATCAATCCCTTTTTCAATGATATGGTGCCACGTGTTGTCCAGCTTCGTCGTCAACCATATTTCCTCTCTTGGTACGCCCGAGTCTTTGATCCCCTGGCCAACTTCTGCTTCATTGCCATATGCTAGCGCAGTGTCGATATGTCGGTAGCCCTTTTGCAAAGCGATCCGAACGGCGTCACGGACTTCATTGGGTTTGCTCTGCCAGGTGCCGAGACCAATTGCTGGAATTTTGTCGCCGGTGTTCAGAGTGAAGGTTTTCCTAGAGGAAAAGATCAGCCTTTCTTAAAACCATGTGCATTCTTGGGGGGGCACATACGAGGTCATCTTGGAATTGGCCATGATTCAACGGCTTAGCTTGTACGAGTGGATGACGAGTCAGTGTTCTTCAGCGTCGAATGAATTGGGTGTTACTACGGACTGGTAAGAGATTCAAATTCTTTCGGACTTTCTCCTGGAGACGTGACATGTGATGTGACACGTGAGGGGTTCGTGGGGTTAAATGTGGGGCATTCAGCCGGAAATAAATCAGGTACCGGCTAAATTGATATCGGAACCAGATACCTCTTGGGATTAGACCCAGAAAAGGATTAACCATACCACGCATACTATTGAGACAGAGAGTTGGAAACAATAGCACGGTCTTCACCAGCGAACGTTGAAAATTGGGGTTTACCAACTTACTCCATCACGCGACATCATATGCCTTCTGATCACCTATTTCCATATTAATCAAGGCAATGTACCGCGTACAGAACTCGACAATGAATATATGATAGACTGGCAGTCACAATGAGGCGGGCGCAGCAGAAATACTCCAAACGGACCATTCCTCTCAGCCATCTCGCCATCAAGCTTCAGCATGTCCTACCGACGGATCGATGGAGCTGACGAGATTCCTCGCGTTACATCGCTGAGTGCTCTCCAAATTAGCAAGAAGGTAGCTGAAAGACCACGCTTAAAGTATGGCTTCGATTCTCGACGCCTGCATACTCTCATCTCCATCGCTGCAGGTACAGTGATGTGCCTTTTTGGCTACGAACAAGGGGTTTTTGGTGGTATCATCGTTGGTCATGAGTTTCAAGAATACTTTCATCATCCGTCTCCGTCCTTGACGGGCTTCGTAACGAGCATCTACGATCTGGGCTGTTTCGCAGGGGCAATCCTCACTTTGGTTGTTGGAGAATGGCTTGGCAGGAAAGGAATGCTCATTCTCTTCACCATCATCATGACGAGTGGTATTTTGCTGCAGACTGGGGCCCATTCGATGAACCATCTACTATGGGGCCGCTTTATTGCTGGGGTCGGGAATGGAGGTAATACTGCCACAGCACCAGTCTGGCATGTCGAGACGTCACAGAACCATGCCAAGGGCAAGGCTGTAGTCAAAGAGATGGTTGTCAACGTCTTTGGGTTCGTGGTCTCGAATGTCATCACTCTTGCCTTCAGCAGGATCACGACAGAAGCCCAATGGCGATTTCCATTGGGTATCCAGCTTATCTTCATTGTCATTATCCTGACGCTAGTGCCCATACTTCCTGAGTCGCCTCGATGGCTACTTGCTCGAGGGCGTGATAAGGAGGCAAAAGCTGTCCTTGCGAGCTTGAGCGAAGATGACGTCGAAGCAGAGTTCAAGCAGATTAGAGATTCTGTGCGCCAAGAGCAAGCGGTCCAAGCTTCTTGGGCTCAGATTTTCGGAGGTGGTCAGGCAACCAGACGACTTCTTTTGGGAATGCTGCTACAAGTCTGGTATGTTATCGTAAGATTGCCATATGGCGAGCAAGCTTCTAATACATCGTAGCCAGCAATTGACCGGTATCAACGTGCTATGCTACTACCTTCCTCTGGTCTTGCATAAAAGCGTCGGCTTGCCAGAGCTCGCATCCCGTGTTCTGGCTACTGGAAACGCAGTACTCTTCATGTTCGCCACAGCCGCATCCGTATTCTTTATCGAGCGACTCGGCCGCAGACCTCTCTTGATGTCAATGGCAGCAGCACAGTCCATCGCCATGCTCGGCATTGCCATCAGCACAGAGCTCGGCCACGACGGAGGCGCATTGATCCCAGGAATAGTTGCAACAGTCTTTATCACATTCTACTTCCTCGCTTTTGGCTTCGGCTGGGTCGCCACACCCTGGCTTTATCCCGCAGAAGTCAATTCGCTCAGCATGCGGACGAAAGGTGCTGCCTTGGCTACTGCTTGTGACTGGTTTTTCAACTATATCGTTGTGCAGACTACGCCGATTGGTATACATTACCTACACTGGGGACTTTACCTTGTGTACGCCATCCTTAACGCGTGCTTCGTGCCTGTTGTCTACTACTTCATTGTCGAAACAGCCGGAAAGAGTCTAGAGCAGATCGATAGGTGGTTCGCTGCCAATCCAGGATGGCTTGTGCACAAGGCTGGTGACACAGCCTTCATGGGCGCTCCTCCTGGAAATGCCGGCGAAGGCATGCAACAAGCCGAAGAGAGTGAAAGCATGGTGAAAGCATACAAGCAGCAAGATGATCAAGATTATGGTGCCGACATGGAACCACTCGCCGAGAATGAGTTCGTGGTGGCTTCACATGAAGACGAAGGGGATGAGGACTTTGACGAAGACGGTTTCTGAGTTGGACAAATAACTTCAGCGCTTCTCATGCGCGTCTTACGTGTCGTGTGGCTTGGCATAAATACCCAGTAGAATGAAGTGTGCACGTATCAGTCCGATCTGTTTGGCCTGCAAAATCCTCAGGCATCAGATTTGCCGAAGTACTCGAATAGAAACAGTGGGGAGGTGTGTTCGTCTCGCTGATCGCCGACCTCCGAGCCGCACCCAGACGGCCTGGTCTCAGGTTAGAGGGCTCATCAGTGTTCCACCGCTTCAAAGAGAGTATATGGGGGAACATGGGATGGCAAATGGGTCAAATTATGCACTACAAGAGCTGGGAATCAGACACCAGGAAACTGGTGCAACAAGGACACATGCCAGGACGTTGATCGGTGCCCAAGTACTGATGACGACTACTGCCGTTGTGATTTGACAATACAGCACGATAGACTCTTCAACGGATGGCTTTACCGAGAGAGGGAGACACACCCAAGGGCGATCTCGCGATTCCTGGGCAAAATGGGAATTGCCGTTGGGCGAAGATATTGCGTGACCAAGACGGATATATGGGAATTGTGCCATCATATTCAAAGGCTGGTTGTTCTGTCCATCTTCTGGCTGGTGGGGATGTACCTTTCATAGACAGCACGGTCAAGAATTCAAAGCCAACGAAGGGTCCGTGAACGCCTTGCATATTAGTCGGAAACGCTTATATAGAGACTGTTATGAATGCCGAATGTCTGAAATGGGATCAATGGAGGTTCAGTGGTGTTGTGTTATATTGAGCGCGGCTTTAGCTACAGAGCTTCGATATTGATTGGGCACCGAACGTGGGCTTTATCTAATGCAGCAGGGAAGGGTTTGAGTTCTCTCAACAATGATCGTGCATGAAATGTTGTAGCTCGAGTGATGCGAAAGGCTAGTGTACATGCAGAGCCTTCCTATACGGCTGCTCGGGTGTTTGCAACCTCCCTCGTGTTAGAGATGCCCGAGAAAGCTGCGTACCATGGCATCTAGCCCGATCTTTGCTGACACTGGCAAGATATTGTTACGATTTTGCAGCTCCCGCTTTGACTGGGAAATTATTAGCCCTTTGATTCCAGCAGGGGTGTTGGGAAGCATACTCAATATAATATCTCCATCCATCACAACATAGTCCTTCCCTTTGGTCATGACCTTGCCCTTCGCTTTGAGCTCGGACTCATCTCCAAACTCTTTCAAGGCATCGTAGTTGTAGACAATGCATTGAATGAAAGTCTTTTCGAAGTCTGTAACAGCATGAGTCAGCCTTGGTCATACCTCAATGGGCACTTATATCGCGTAGCGTACCGCCATGAATCACACCAGCAGCCTGTGGCGCTTTGGTGCCATTTCTTATGGTCCACTGCCTGACCTCGTCTGTTCCAGTAGTGAAGAAGCTCCCGAGATCCAACATTGTCCTCATGGTCGTAATGACCTTCGGTAGCGCAGATTTTGTTCCCAGCTTTTCACACTCCTCCGCGGCTTCGGCGTCATTCTCGAACCGGGTAAGGCGCTCCTCGAAAGAGACCGAAAGAGGCAGTATGGGATCGCCTGCCGCGTGCTCTTTGACCCATTCGGCAATCTTGGGGAGATTCTTGTTCTTTTGGCGAATGTAGTCTTTTTCGCTGAGGTTGACCAGATAGACGACTGGCTTGGCAGTGAGGAGGAAGAGAGGGTTAATTATTTCGACCTAGCATTCGACTGCGTTAGTAGTGTCTTCCAATGAGTCGACGCAGAGTAGACCAAAGGGAAAGGTGTCCCTATCAGAGCTATTTTTTATCTCAACGCGGTCTCTGCGTTAGATGTTGAGCCGCTCAACGAGCTGGGATTATAGAGCGTGATAGCTCTTGTTCATCATGCAAGGACGGGACCGAAATGCGTTCGAGAACAGATTGCTGCTTACTTCTTTAGGTGTCCAGTTCTCCTTCCTCACATCCTTCCCGTCCTTGAGCCAGGCTAGAATCTTCTCTATAGTAGCTTCTTCCTCTTTAAGCTTCTTCATCTCCAGGCTTTGCCCGCCTCTCCGAGTCTGCTTCTTTATGTTCTCTAGCGCTTTTTCAGTGAATTCGATATCCTTGATGCGCAGCTCCTCGCTGATGATGTTGAGGTCTCGTACAGGGTCAACATCGCCCTCGACGTGTATGATCTCGGCATCGTCAAAGCATCTGACGACCTGGAAGATTGCATCGACAGCTCGAATGTGTGATAAGAAAGCGTTCCCAAGACCAGCCCCAGTCGATGCGCCCCGTGTCAAGCCAGCAATGTCGTACACTGTGAGATTGGCGGGTACTCTTGATTTGGGCTGGTATTTCTCGCATAGCCAGTCGTATCTCGCATCGGGCACAATGACACGCGCCTCTTCGGGTTCAATAGTAGCGTAGGGGAAATTCTGTGTCTTTAAGCTTGTGAAGGGTAGCCTGATCGTCACCAAGACTTACGGCTGGATTGCCCAAAGAGCATTTTGTGATGGCTTGGAAGAGAGTCGATTTTCCAACGTTCGCGAGACCAACCTGTCAATCCAACCAGGGTCAGCAATTGAGCCAGGTAAAGCGAGAGAGGACGCGGCGTCCTACTCACGATACCACTCTTCAAACTATTCCCAGGTCGCCCTAAAAGCACCTTCTTCTCCTCCTCTTTCTTCTTAGGAGGCATCCTACTTCTGTACCTGGCTATAGATGTCGAGAAAGGTCGTGAGACTGTTTCGAATTGACCAGGAATTGAGGTTGAATTCGTCTTCGCCTTGTGTGCGAGCACAAATGCAGATCCCGCTGCCCAAAGTTGAAACCGACTAGCTGCTGAAGTGAAGATGTATGGTACTCCTAGAGTGATCGTCGTGTTGCAATCGACTCGAGAGTGAGCAATAGCCCCTCTCGCTGATGTGAATTGCGGGGAGTGATGTAGGGTATTGATTTCAAAGTGCAAGCTTTGGATTTTCGCTCTGGGGCCAAGTGCTGCTTAAGCGCTATCGATACTCGCCTAGAGCGCCTAGAGCCCGCCCCGGAGCATTGCCTGTGGGGAACTGAGCGACCAAACGAACCTTTTCTCCATCTCTGACTCCAAGACTCTCTTCGCTTGTTGTTTACTTTACGCTCTGCCTACTGATGGCCCCAGAGGGCAAGGCGCGGAACTCTAGTATCCGAAGTGCACCACGTGCTGAACGTCCGAAAGCGAGTCGAACGTCGACCGCTGTACAGAGAACAGAAATTGTAATCAACGTCTACGACCTTCTTCCTGTATGTCCTTTCACCATCTCTTAACGACGATTAAGTTGACCATAAACTTCTTCAGCCGGGCAAGCTCGCCTCCACATTATGGTTCTTCGGCAGCTCCCTCCTCCACACCGGCATTGTTGTCAAAAGCCTGAACAGGGAATATGCATTTGGAGGCCATGACCGGCCTGGCGCATCAGGCGTATATTGGACGAGGCCAGGTATGGAACCACCAGGCGGAACATTTAGATGCGAACTCCTCCAAGGCTTCACCTTTCAAGCCGAGCACGAGATCGAGTCGATCATCAAGGATGTCTCGCAAGAGTTCTTAGGGCCGTCGTACAATCTCCTCTCGAATAATTGCAACCACTTCACCAGTCATCTGTGCGAAAAGCTGACAAGCAAGCCTGCGCCAGCTTGGTTGAATAGAGCGGCTAGTATCGGCGTTGCGCTTCCCTGCGTTGTGCCTCGGGAATGGATCGCGCCACCAGATCATGATACTGCGGATGGAGAGCTGCTAGAGGAGGACGAGGAAGATGAGCGGACCTCGATGCTACGGCAGGAGTATAATCGCGCTCATAGCTTTCAGAGAAGCACGATGGAAAGTGACGATGAGGGCTGGGATAGCGATCGTGATCGAAGGAAAGGTGGTAGTGGGAAGGGAAAAAGTGTTGTAAGAGATACTGATGGGAGGGGCATGCCGGCGAGTGAGAGGGCGCCACTTCCTAAAGGCCGTTGACATTAGACCTTTACGCACTTGCTATTCTCTGGGCTTAGCGAAGGCGTTGGAGGCGCAAGTCTTGGAGTAGCTACCATGTACCAGCTGCATTAGTGCGATGAGACGAGTCCGTACTGATTTTCCAGAGACCTCCATCATGTCCTTGGCCTTCGATCGCAAGTTTCCCCTGGTCCTTGCGGGATCTCTTCTTTGGGTTTCACTCAGGTTGAAACTTCAGTGTCTCAGTATTCCTACAGAAGAACTCGATATATCGTGCTAGTCTCACCCATCCGCTTCTAACATTTCTTTTGATGCATGCCAAGTTGGCTAATCGTGTGCCACTTCCTCCAATGTTCTGCGTCGGTCAGGCTTGATGCCAAATAACGCGGCAGCCTTGAACAATTACAATTGATCGAGTTTGCACTTGTCAGAGGGCTACAGAGCCTAAGACCGACCAAATGATTATATTGACCAGCACTGGCAGTACTCAATGAATGGGTATTGAGACACGAAGCTTGCGACATACACGCATAGAATTACGAAGACAGCGGCAAGCGTCAAAAGTTTTGGAGTCGGAAATTTACAATGAGCGAGTCAACACTTGCCCTAGTACGCATTCAAGCTAAATCGTTCGCAGCTCAATTCTTACTTCTCGAGAAGGGCTGTAGGTCTACCATCGTGCTCAACTCGACAGCGCGGCATCATAGACTACCACGTCTTTTGAAATCAAGCCCGAGGGGTCGGCTGGAGGTTTATCAGCCGCACTAAAGTCTAAAGATCTTGTGTGGGCGCTCTCCTCACTATCATTTTCGCACCAGAAGATACCCGGCCGTTTCATTTACATGTCCCTGCCTGGCCATAAGTTCAGGACTACTGCTGCTTCTGGACGGCAAAGATCCTACATCTCAAATGTCCGATTACGCCATCAGAGATGTATCAAAGTATATAGCCCTCTCATATGTGTGGGGCTCATCGGAATTCTCAGAGAAGGCGATCATCAATGGCTGCCGGCTACCAATCACCCATGGATTGTACAACGCCCTTTCCAATATGTGGAGCCATATAGGAAAGACTGGATGTTTGCTGTGGATTGACGCTGTTTGCATCAATCAAATGAACCGCTCGGAACGCAACGCACAAGTTCATTTGATGAAAGCCATCTTCGAGCAGAGCGCAGCCGTTTACGGATGGCTCGGCCTACCCACTCAGGATATGAAGTTAGCATTTGCTAAACTCGAGGAGGTGGGCAAGTTGATCTGGTGCATTGACTATCATTGGCCGGCAGAAATACGAATGGTGGATGGCATTGCGCTCAAAGGTCGTTTACAAACCTCTAGCCTCAGATTTCAGGGAGAACTGGGGTCGAAGACTGCTCGAGCTGGGGCTGCTATTGCGGAGCTTTGCGCTCGAGAGTGGTGATTGCGGGTATGGATCGTTCAGGAGGCTACTTGTCTGACTGAAACAGTACTCTTCTGTGGGGAAAATGCTACTTCTATTCGAAATTTCATGGGCTATGAGCGCGCGTCTCGGGTTTTACCTTCATTACGATCGAGCTAGGATACAGCTCCGCTCAGTCACATGGAGATGAGGGAGCGCCGCAAAACCAGTAGCCTGTCTTTACTGTTTGTTCTAAATGAATCCCGATTTCGTGAGGCTACGGATCCTTGGGACCGAGTGTACGCAGCTCTTGGAGTTACGACGGATCCCATCGCAAGTCATATCAAGCCTGATTACAACAGCCCAGTCGGAGAGGTCTACAGAGACCTTGCAAAGGTCTGGATTCGGAAGGCCGAACCTGGCCACAGGCTCGACATCCTGGGATGTCTTGACGATGTGACCTCAACGACCCCGAAAGTTCGGCTCCCTGATTGGCGAAAACCCCTGAACGCAGGTCCCCTTTACAAACATTCGAAAGAGTCGATTACAGCTGATCGGTCGTATAGAGCTGACGGCGGTGCACTGGAAGAGGTTCTTTTCACTGAACATTACGCCGAGGTCAAAGGCGCCAGGATTGATGGCTTCAAGGAAATACTCCGTGTCTCAGATAAAGTCTACGATATTTTGACTGAGAAACAACGGGGATCCACATGCGCCTCTTGCGGGTATCCCACCGTCCAAGATGCGCGGTCGGCCTTTCTTCATACCGTCACCGCTGATGCCGAGTCTAGGATAGGAACTTATATCGTCGACGGTTATCATGTTCAATTCGATACTCGAAGACGTAACCACGCAATAGATTGGCATTTCGAGGACAGGGAGGATACAATTTCAAGCCCATCAGACGTCGCTATGACAGGGTCACTTTTCGGGGACATGAAACGTGCCACCCACAGACGAAGATTTGTGTGGACTAATAACGGCTTCATGGGCTTGGTGCCCAAAGACACGAAAGTCGGCGACAGGGTCTGCATTCTTTTCGGTGGCTCCGTCCTTTATATATTGAGCACGCACCCAGACTCCGACTGGTTGGACGTCTGTATTGGCCAATGTTACATCCACGGTCTTATGGATGGTGAAGCGTTCGAAGCTTTCGGTCAAGGTGGTATGCTACGTTGAAACCTTCAAGCTCTGAGGTCAGAGCTCTGCATACGTGACGGATTGACAATGAACACGCCCCATGGGGTATATATCCGTGGTCTGAATCACCTAGAATCCGAACGCAAGCAATGCAAAGCTTCTGAACGTCTAAGTACCCGAACACAAGGATCTCACTGCTCATCAAGGAATCGTCATGTCCTTTCTTCCCCTGAGAGAAGCGCCAGCCTGCTTGGTCTCCACAGCTCGACGCCGTCTCCAAACGTCCTCCGTTCCACTCGATAGGACAGACAGTGGGTTTCACACAGACTCCGCAATTATCAATGTGTGACTTCCATAAATGGGTTGCCCATAAGGCTTAAGGTGGAGCTTTGCTGCCTTGGCGGGGTTGGCTGCCCCTTTCTGGTGAAACAGCTGAGTGGGTATTCTGAATGTATATCTCCTATCGCAATGGCTTTTCGAAGGTCACCTAGAATGAAGCAGAGCGCAGCTTCCAGGCTTCCCAGGCTTGTGCAAAGAACAGCAGCTTATGTCCTGCTGATATTACAATTTTCATTGAGCAGATATGTGCCATTCTTTGAAGAAGACTTTCGGAGGATTCTCAGAATTCTTTAGCGACGCATAATATGCTAAAGTTTTCGAATCTGCTAGTTGTAGCAAATGATCTTGCATATCGCACACCCAAGTCCTACATACAAGATACGTGGGCGTCTGCTTAGTGTTGACAATACGCCTATCTATCCTAGCCTTCGAGGCTTCTTACTCCTCGTCCCCCCAAATTTCAACCTCGTACTGTCCATAACCCTCAGCACCTTCTCCCTAACCCTCTTCCCCTCTGCCCCCATCAGAATCTTCGTAACCGCCTCCCTCCCCGGCCCGAAATCCCTCAACACAACCTCCAAATGCTCGATCGGGCCCCCTTTTCCCGGATAGTTCTCATTCAACATGCCCTGCCCATTGATTTTCCCCATCATAAACGCCCCCAATTGATATGCGGCATCATATGTCCCCCGCTGCGCTTTTCGGAAGCCCAAGTTACCGGCGGAGACGGAGATCAGGGCGTTGCGATTGTGTTCGGCAAGAGTGATATGGCAATTGTGTTTGGTGGCGTAGATGTGCAGCCTGTGGGGTTTTGGTCTCTCGTCGAGGTCAGTCAGCCTCCGCTCCCTTCCAGGCGTTTTGGCGAGCTGGGGGTAATCAGGGTGTGTGTAAGCTGGGGCTTTTGGTATAGGAGTATCCAGAGTAGATGAGGTGGAGGGCGCAGCGGAGTCGACATATGGCGAGGGAGTTTCGTAGGCGGCGAGGTTTGAGGGGGTGGTGGTTAAAAGACGCTTGGACTGGAGGCGTAATAGTCGAGAACCGGGTGGAGATAATTTCAGGCGGCATGAAAGACATACTGAGCCTAGAGGTGGTGGCAGTCGTAATATGGGGCGCGCCATGGTGGACCTCGAATGGCCAATGCCGAGTTCACAGTAGTGATAGGGCCTTATAGAGGATGCTTTGTCGTATGATGACATGTAGCTTACCCGAGCCAAGTACGGCAGTCTATAGAACTAGACCCCCGGAGACTTGCATGGAGTTTGCCGCTCTTGGATTCCGGAGGTCTCATATCATTCTTTATACACTTGCTACCCAGAATATTGGTTCACTGTGGGCTAGCCAAGTCTCCCCCGGACATAGGACTATAGAAGGAGAGTAGCATGGTGTCACCACTACGCCTTCTGCCGAATGTACGATCTCGAGGCAATCTAGCAGCACGATGCTTTACTTCCTCTGCATACCTCGTTGGAGGCCGCACAGTACCCTTCCGACGGATACAAAGCCAGCTCAGCGATAGCACTAATCTACGATCCTCTCGAATGCCCATCCAGATACTCGTCTCATCCTCCCAGATACACCAGTCCTTTCCATCATTACTAAAAGCATTCTCCACTACATCACACGCCTACGCTATCAGCTTCCGAGATTTAAAATCGGACGGCAGAGCAAAAGAGTCTCCCAAACAAGAAGCACCAAAAAGCGATACGACAGCAAAAGAGGAAGATCCTGCAGAAAAGGCGTATCGAGAAGCTACGCGAGAGAGTGCTGATCGGGCGAAGAGAGAGAGAGACGAGCAAAGGAAAGAGAAAGAGAAAGCAGAGGAGAAAGGGAAGGAGGAGGCATCTTCCGAGGGCAAGGAGGGCGACAAAGGGCGAAGAAAGCGCGAAGAGGAAGCGCCCCCACCACCTCATGGAAACAAGTCGCCATGGCAGGTCTTCACCGAGACTCTCAAGACTGAATTTCAAGCCTCTAAGGAGTGGAATGAATCCACGAAGCAGCTTTCTGCGTCAGCGCAACATTTCAGCGAAAACGAGTCTGTGAAACGAGCCAGAGCCGCCTACACAGCTGCATCTGGCGCAGCGACGTCAGGTACCGCTCAAGCGCTGAAAGGTACCGCCAAAGCTGTTGGGCAAGGAGCTGCATGGACGTGGGACTCGTTACCGGTCAAAGGGCTACGGACAGGAGTCAGCGCTACAGGACGAGGCATCGAAGCTGCTACACGGCCTGTGAGGGAGACTAAGGTCTACAAAACAGCAGTTGGTGGCGTCAAAGATGTCATTGACGATGGAAGCAGCTCGAAATACGGTGGATGGGTTGAGAAAGAGGAGCGACGAAAGCGGCGGGAATTAAGGGAGCTCAACGAAGCTGGAGGGAGCGGCAGACCTGGCAGGAGGGTCGAGAAGATGGAAGAAGACCCCGAGTAGGTGTCTCTATCTTACAGAATATGTGATTGCTTTCCTAACACTTGCACAGCGCAGGCACAAATGTCACCCTTCACAAAGACTCTAAGGCCTATGAAACGTGGAAGAACTTCAAAGACTCCAGCCGCGTAATGCAATCCATGTTCTCCCTTAAATCCTCCTATAACGAATCCGAAAATCCCCTCGTCTCTACCGCCCGCAGCGTCACCGACAAGATCGCGGGCTTCTTCGCAGAGAACGAGACAGCCATGGTCATCAAAAAATTCAGAGAAATGGACCCGACGTTTCAGGTTGAGCCATTCCTTCGAGAAATGCGCGAATACATCCTCCCCGAAGTTCTAGACGCGTACGTCAGGGGCGATACCGAAACACTTAAGCTCTGGCTCTCTGCTGCGCAGTACCAGGTCTATGCAGCGTTGGCCCAGCAGTACAAACAGCAGGGTCTCAAGTCCGATGGGCGGATCCTCGATATACGGCATGTGGATATACTCTCCGCAAGGATGCTTGAGCCGGGAGAGATCCCAGTCTTCATCATCACCTGCCGAACCCAGGAAGTACATGTCTACCGTAACGCCAAAACCGGCGAGCTCGCTGCTGGTATGGAAGACAAGGTACAGCTCGTCACCTACGCTATCGGTGTCACGAGAACGCCGGAAGATGTCAATAATCCAGACACTCGGGGATGGAGGTTGATTGAGCTGCAGAAGAGTGTAAGGGACTACATATGATTCATTTCCCGGGTAGTGTTCGTCTCGCATTTAGCGTTGCATCAAAAGCAAACAGTCTCAACCTTCTATTTCGGTTCTTGTGTACAATATTCCATGATCTCGTGGTAAGCTCGAGGTAAAAAAGGGGGAACTGCAGGGCGTTCAAGAAGAGACGGACGCTGGATGCCGGCAAGGAAATGAAATGATACTCTCGGTCGCCACTCTCAACAGCTGAATTACTTCGATGTATATTTTGAAATCACATTTACATCAGTCCTTGTGCACTTCGATATGGCTGGCGAGAAGGAGTGCAACTCGGAACTTAGAATTTATAGCCTACGACGATTTTGAGGTAATATTTAAGTACACCCATCTCTATCGTCAATTTTTGCTATTGAGAGTGTTTGCGAAGAATGAAGCCAGATTCGGTTCAGTATAGTTGATTTTGAATTCATGAATAGAGTGCTTAGATTAAGCTTACTGAATTAGTCGATCTTCAGATACCTACCATTACCCACTACTGGGAGCGCGATAGGTACACTTCTTTGCTCAACTGGGAATAAATATGGCTCAGGATCCGAAAGCAAGAAAAGCCAGGAAAATGCTGGTGGAAGCATTTTCGACTTAGTTCTACCGACCTTGCCAAAACTCCAGATAATTGAAAGCGTATCGTGATTTTAGAACGCAGTGGCTCTGAATATCTTAGAGCTCGAATATAGGAGCTCGAGAGCGTTTGCTGAGATTTTTTGTATTGGTTCTGTTTGAGGAGCTGACCTTGGACCAGAATTGTTGCCCTGGTCCTGAGGCCCTAGAAGCGGATCTGATCTGGACACTTACTTCAGCTGGGGCTTGATGCTCGCGGCCTTTTTTAAGCAGGCTAAGTACCAGTGGAGATGGTGGAAAATCCGAAGAGATACAGGGTGTTTTGTAAGTAAGTATATGTCCTCCACTCCATGTAGCATAAAGTATCAAGCGTCCGGCAACGGAAATGAGCAATGCAATGCGCTGGTGGGCAAAATATAGATCATTCAATTGAGAGTGTCTATGCTGCAGCATCATGGTGTTGTAGTCCGTCCCTATGAAGCCTTTTGTCTTCTACTTGAAGACTTGACGAGGTCGAGAAAAGTTGGAATTTGGCCAAAATTACGGACCATAGAGTATGATCAGGACCATTTCAAAAAACCGCTGGAGCTGTGCTCATGCCTGTTCGGACAACCTTCGCTGTCTATGCAGCGTCAGACGCCGGGTTTATCCC
>JAABUS010001912.1_pt1 | contig 42152 bp, 37 predicted proteins | sample 5560161 | NCBI WGS metagenome assembly JAABUS01 (sample SAMN10711885, study PRJNA513376) | rock metagenome | isolation source: Antarctica rocks | place: Antarctica: Victoria Land, Trio Nunatak nord | collected 2016-01-04
GTCGGCGCGGCCTGACGGTGCAGCAGCATGGCGTGCAGGCGATCGGCCAGGGCAGCGTCCCCAGCCTCCCGCGCGCGGGTTGCCACTGGGCGTATCCAGCTATCGGCGGCACGCGGCAGAGTGGCGCGGCCGTCGCCCGGCGCCAGGGCCGCGAGTGCGCTCGCGGCGCGGTCGTCCCACGCGGCCGGCAGGGTCAAGTCGCGAGTCGGGGCGTCCGGATCGGCGCCGACGGCCGTATCGCGCATGCGCACGCCGTGCCAAATCCGGGTGGTTTTCATGCAGCCTTGCCCATCGTCCGATGCTACGGGCGGCGCGGTTTTGGGGGAAGGTGGAATCTTGCGCGCCGAAGCGTGATGGACCGCGCCCGTCCGGTCGATTATATGTCCGCCATGACCATTGGCACCCGCCTATTCACCTATTTCCGCGGCCGGCCCGTCGGCAGCGACTCCGGCGGCAACCGCTACTTCGAGGAGAAGCGCGCGCGGCCCGGCCTGCCGCTCCGCCGCTGGGTGCTGTATGCCGGTGAGGTCGATGCGAGCCAGGTGCCGGCGGAGTGGCACGCCTGGCTGCATTACACGACCAACGAGCCCATTCCGCTGGCATCGCGCAAGCCGTGGCAAAAGCCGCACCAGGCCAATTTGACGGGAACGCCGGGGAGCTACCGTCCGCCGGGCCACGACTATCGCGGCGGCCATCGCGCGCCATCGACCGGCGACTACGAATCATGGACGCCGGGCAGCTAGGCGCATGGCGGGATCGAAGCGGAGCCTCGCCGAGCTGGCGGCGGGGGCAGCGGTGCTGATCGTGACGGCCGGGTTCATGGCCTACGCGGCATCCAACACCGGCCGGGGCATCGGCAGCGGCTATCAGCTCTCGGCGAAGTTCGACAACGTGGGCAGCATCGCCTCCGGCGCGGACGTGCGGATGGCCGGCGTGAAGGTTGGCAGCGTGGTGGCAACCAGCATCGATCCGAAATCCTACCAGGCCGTGGTCCGCTTCACCGTGCAGCCGGACGTCAAGCTGCCGGACGACAGCAGCGCCATGGTGTCCACCGGCGGGCTGCTGGGCGGCTCGTTCGTCAGCCTCAGCCCGGGCGGCAGCGACAAAAATTTGGATGATGGCGGCGTGGTCACGATCACCCAATCCGCGGCCAATCTGGAGGACTTGCTGGGCAAGTTCATCTTCAACGTGGGCAGCCTGGCCGACGCGACACAGAAGATGCTTGACCAAAACAAGCAGCAACCGCCGAAATGAGCGACGTGCCGGTCCGGTGGCCGATGGCCGATGGTGGCGTAGTGTCCTGCCGGGAAAAGCTGCGGACGTTGGAAGAAAACCATACTGAGGCCGCGCAGGTGCTGCAGGACGCGTTCGAGGACGCCGTGCTGATGGGCGTGGACGAGGCCGCGATGCGCCGCATCATGACGGACCTGGTCGCGGCCCTGCGTAGCCCGAAACGTCATTGATGCGCCTTCTCGCGCTTCTGGCGTTTCTTGTAGCGTGGGCTGCGCCGGTGCGGGCGGCCGTCGCGCCGCCGTCGTCGTCCCCCGACACCTGGCAGCCGCGCGAGACGGCGGAGCTGTCCGTGCTCGACAAGGTGCGCGCCCAGCCCTTACCTTTAACCGTGCGGGTCGGGCAGAGCGTATCGTGGGGCTCGCTGACCATCACCGTGCGTGGCTGCGTCACGCGCCCGCCTGACCTGCCGCAGGACAGCGCGGCGTTCCTCGAGGTGACGGATGGGCGGGCCACCGGCAGCGCATTCCATGGCTGGATGCTGGCCAGCGCGCCCGCCTTGTCGCTGATGGAGCACCCGATCTACGACCTGCGGGTGACCTCGTGCCACTGAGCGCGCTCACCCTGGCGCGATCGGCGCTGTTGCTCGACATGGACGGGACGCTGCTGGATATCGCGCCCACGCCGGATCAGGTGCGGGTGGCGCCGGGCCTGCCTGACGCGCTGCGCCGGCTGCGGGACGCCATGGGCGGCGCGCTCGCGGTGGTGACCGGGCGTCCGATCGAGCAGGTGGACGGGCTGTTTGCCAACGTGCCCTACGCCGTGGCCGGGGAGCATGGCGGCGCCATCCGGCATGCGCCCGGCGCCGAAATCGTCCGCGCCAGCCTGCCCAGCGCGCCGGTCGAGTGGGTGATGGCGGCGGCACGCCTCGCCGACGCGCATCCCGGCGTGCTGCTGGAGCAGAAACAGCGAGGCTTCGTGTTCCACTACCGGGCGGTGCCAACGCTGGGTCCGATGCTGCGCGACGCTGCTGTGGCGCTGATTGCCCCGCTGGCGGGCGAGTTTCAATTGATGGAGGCGCTGATGGCGTGGGAGATCCGGCCCCGCGGCGCCGACAAGGGCAGCGCCGTCGATGCGCTGATGGTCGAGGCGCCGTTTGCCGGGCGGCAACCTATCTTCATCGGCGACGACGTGACGGACGAGGACGGGATGCGCGCCGCCCGCGCCCTGGGCGGCGCTGGGCTGCGGGTGGATGAGTTCTTCGGTGATCCCGCCGGCGTGCGCGCCTGGCTGGCCCGGGCGGCTGCGGACCCTACGGCCTGGCCGCCGCTGCCGCGTCAACCGACTGCGGCGGCGACCGTCTTGCCGCCCAAATAGGCCGCCCGCACGTCCGGGTTGCTCCACAACTCCGCGGGTGCGCCGGCAACCAGCAGGCTGCCGGTCTCCAGCACATAGCCGCGGTCGGCGACCGACAGCGCCATGTGCGCGTTCTGCTCCACCAGCAGCACCGTGGTGCCGCGCCGGCGGATCTCGGCGATGATGCGAAACACCTGCTGAACGATCAGCGGCGCCAGGCCGAGCGACGGCTCGTCCAACAACAGCAGGCGCGGCTTCGCCATCATGCCGCGGGCGACGGCGACCATCTGCAACTGCCCGCCCGAGAGCGTCCAGCCCAGCGCGTGCTCCAGCCGCTTCAGGTCGGGGAAGAAGGCCAGCATCTCATCCGTCTCCTTCTCCAGAACACGGCGGGCGACGCCGCGCCGGTTGCTGCCGCCCAATAGGATGTTCTCCCGCACCGTCAGGCCGGGGAATACCCGGCGCCCCTCCGGAACGTGGGCGATGCCCAGCCGCACGATCGCCTCCGGCTTCATGCCGATCAGCGACTGCCCGGCGAAGCTCAGCCGGCCCGAGATGTTGGGCACTAGGCCGGAAATGGCGCGCAGCGTGGTGCTTTTTCCCGCCCCGTTGCTGCCCAGCAGGGCGACGATCTCGCCCTCCTCGACCACCAGCGAGAGCTCTTTCAGTACGTCGGCTGCGCCGTAGCGGGCGACCAGGCCGCCGAGTTCAAGCAGCGGCATCTTGGCGGGGCTCCCCAAGGTAGGCGGCGATGACGTCCGGGTGGGACAGCACGTCGCGCGGGCCGCCATCGGCGATGCGGCGGCCGAAGTTCAGCACGGTAATGTGGTCGGCCACCTGCTCGACCAGGTTCATGTCGTGATCGACAATCAAGATCGTCAGGCCGTGGCCCTTAAGGCGGCGCAGCAGGGCGCCGAGCTCCTGCTTTTCCGTGAGGTTAAGGCCCGCGGCGGGCTCGTCCAGCAAGAGCACCTGCGGGGTGCCGGCGAGCGCCCGGGCGATCTCGACGTAGCGCTGGGTGCCGTAGGACAATGTGCCGACCATGCGGTTGGCGTCCTGGCGCAGGCCGACGAAATCGAGCGCCGCGAGGGCACGCTCCACGACGAGGGCCGGCTGCTCGGCGATGTCGTTGCCGGGCCGCTCGGCGCCGACCATGACGTTCTCCAGGACCGACATGCCCCGAAAGACCCGGATATTTTGAAAAGTGCGGGCCAGGCCGCGGCGGGTGCGCTCGTGCGCCGCGGTCCCGGTCACGTCCTGCCCGGCGATCGCAATGCGTCCGGCAGTCGGACGATACAGCCCGGTCACCACGTTGATGAAGGTGGTCTTGCCGGAGCCGTTGGGGCCGATCAGCGCGTGGACGGTGCCGCGGCGCACGGCCATGTCCACGCCGTCCAGCGCCTTCAGGCCGCCGAAGTGCTTGGCGAGACTCTCGATCTTCATGGCGATGTCCGTGGTCTCAGCCCCGCGCTGGCTCAGCAGCGGCAAGGGCGTGACCGCGCCGGTGATGACGGGCGCCGGGCGGCGCAGGCGGTGGGTGAGGCCCCAAAGGCCGTCGGGAAGGAAAACCATGATGAGGATGACGGCGGCGCCATAGACCGCGAGATAGACCTGGCGCAGGAAGCGCAGCCACTCCGGCAGGATCACCAGCAGCCCGGTGCCGAGCAGGGCGCCGAACGGCGACTGCACGCCGCCCAGCAGCGCCATGGTCAGCAGCACGATGCTCTCGCCGAAGCCGAACTGGTCCGGGCTGATGTATGCGAAGGCGCCGGCGAACAGCCCGCCGCCCAGGCCGCCCAGCAATGCGCTGATGCCGAAGGCAAGCACTTTCGTACTGAAGATGTCGATGCCGCAGGTGCTGGCCGCGATCTCGTTGTCGCGCACCGCCTGCATGGCACGGCCGAGCCGCGTTGTTTTCAGACGCCAAATGTACCAGGTGACGCACACGAGGGCGACGAGGCACAACGCCAGATAGTGGTCGCCGCGGTCGAGATGCAGGCCGGGCACGCTGGGGCGAGAGATATTCTTCACCCCGTCCGGCCCGTGCGTCAGGCCGATCCAGTTGTTCAGCACCAGCGTCAGGATCTGCTGGAAGCTGATGGTGACCATGGCGAGGTAGTGCCCGCCGAGCCGCAGGCTGGCCAGGCCGAGTGCCACGCCGAACGCTGTCGCCAGAACGATGCCTGCCGCCAGCGCCGCGAAGAACGGCAGCCCGTAATCGACGGTGCCGAGCGCCACGCCATAGGCGCCAAGGCCGAAGAACGCCGCCTGCGCCAGCGAGATCTGTCCGCAATAGCCGAGCACCACCACCAGCCCGGCCACTGCAACGGAGTAGGTTGCCGCCTGCATGACAATGTTGAGCGTATAGCCCTGCTCCGGCACCAGGGTGGACAGCGCCAGCACGCCGACGATGGCGGCGGCCAGCGCCGGCAGGCCGCGCCAGGCGCGCGCCTGCACGACGCTGGGAGCGGCGGCGAAGGTTGCGGTGCTCATAACGACGCGCTCATGCCTTCTCCGCGATCTTCTCGCCGAACAACCCCTGCGGGCGGACCAGCAGGAACAGCAGCAATAGCCCGAACGCCAGCGCATCTTTGTAGGGCACCGAAATATACGCCGCGCCGAACGTCTCGACCACGCCGAGCGACAGGCCGCCCAGGATAGCGCCGGGGATGTTGCCGAAGCCGCCGATGATGTTGGCGGCAAAGGCCTTGAGCGAGATGATGGCGCCCATGCCGACGGAGACGAACAGCACCGGCGCCACCAGGATGCCGGCCAGCCCGCCCAATGCGGCGCTGTAGGCGAAGGTGATCAGGATCATCAGCGCCACCGGGATGCCGAGCAGGCTCGCCATCTCCTTGTCCTGGCTGGTGGCCTGCAGCTTCTTGCCCAGCAAGGTCTTTTCGAAGATCAGGAACTGCAGCAGCACCATGACGGTCGCCGTCACCATGATGGCGAGGTACTGGCTGTCCATGAACACGCCGCCGATCTCGAAGCCCGGCGTGTCGAACAGGCCGGGCAGCACCTCGGGGCTTGGGCCGTACAGCGCGAGCACGGTGTTGGCGAGGAAGATGCTGGCGCCGATCGTGCTGATGATCACCGGCATCTGGCCGCGGTGGCGCAACGGCCAGTAGGTCGCGCCGGCGAACAGCACGCCGAACCCGGCCATCAGCACGACGGCGATCGGCAGCGCAATCAAGTAAGGGATGCCCAGCGCGCCCGCCAGCACGACCATGGCGTAGGCGCCGAGCATGGAAAACTCGCCCTGGGCGAAGTTCACCACGCTGGCGGCCCGGATCAGCAGCACGAAGCCCAAAGCGACCAGGGCATAGATCGCGCCGATGCCGAGTCCGGTGAACAGCAGTTGCGGGATCAGGCTCATTCGATGCGGCCCTGGACTCTACGCTTTGACCTCGATGCGGCGGTCGAAGACGATCTTGCCGTTCTCGTTCTTGACCACGTTGTAGCCGCGCAGGCCGTCGCCCTTGTCGTCGAAGTTGTACTCGCCCTCCGCTCCGGCGAAACCGCGTACGGCGGCCAGCGCCGCACGGAGCTTCTCCGGCTCGGTGCTGCCGGCGTCGTTGATCGCCCGTGCCAGCAGGTTCACCGCGTCGAATGCCCAAGAGGACTGATTGTCAGGGATGGCCTTGTACAGCGCCTGATACCGCTCGGCGAATGCCTTCGACGCCGGGGTCGCATCCACCGCGTAGTCCGCGACGCCGTAGGTGCCGAACAAGGCGCGGCCGGCCAGGTTGAGCGCCGTGGTGTTCACGATCGACGGCGACCCGACCCAGGGGACCGTCACGCCGAGCTGGCGGAGTTGCCGCGCGAAAATGCCGAGATCGGCCTCAAAGGTGAAATAGCTGCCGACGATATCGGCGCCGGACTGCCGCACCGCCAGCACGACGGCGGTGTAGTCCGACGCCTGGTTGGTATAGCCCTGCATCAGCACCGGGGTGATCCCCTTGTCCTTCAGCGCCGCTTCCAGCGCCTTCGACCCGTTGCTGCCGAAGGCGTCGGTCGAGAACACCACCGCCCATTTCTGCTTTTTCAGGTCGCCCGTGCCGAACTCGGCGATCACCTTGGCGGAGTAGCTGTCGTTCGGTCGGCAGCGGAACAGCCACTTGTTGCCCTCCTGCGTCAGCGTCGGGTCAGTGCCGCCGAACATCATCGGCTTGGCGGCCTTCAGCACGTCGGGCGACATGGCGTGCACCTGGGTGGAGCGGATTGAGCCGATGAACGCCGCGATGTCGGACCGGCCAGCCAGCCGGCTGAACGCCAGCACCGCGCCGGGGTTGGTCGTCTGGTCGTCCTCGACCACCAGCTCCAGCTTGCGGCCCAGCACGCCCTTTTCGTTCGCCGCCTCCAGCGCCTGCCGGGCGCCGTTCAACTGCAACTTGCCGGCCTCGGCAGCGGGTCCGGTCGAGGGCGAGACGACGCCGATCTTGATCGTGTCTTCGGCGCGGGCGAACCGCGGCACGGTTGCGACCGCGGCGGTGGACAGCGCGAAGGCCCGGCGGGTCAGATGGCGGAACGCCATGGCTTCAACTCCCTATGCGGCTTTGGAGGCCGTTATTGCAGGGATACGAACACACGCCCCGGCCGGCGGCAACCCTACGCGCGCGCAATCGCCATCGCAACGTCCGCGGCCATCTCCAACGCGATCCGGATGCCATCGGCATCGGCCAGGACGGCTTGGCGGTCGATCTCGCAGCCCTCGGCCGTGTTCCACAGGACCACGCGATAGCGCCCAGGCGCCAACCCCGCCACCCGCACCGACACGCCACGCGGCCACGCCGGGTCAACCCGGCCATCCGGCAGCAGCGGCGTGGTGCGCAGCAGCCACAGCACCGCCTGGCGCGCATCGCCGCACGTGAAGCACGCCACTGTGGGGTCGCTGACGTCTGCGTCGATCGGGCGCCGGTCGAAGTGCAGCCAGTCCACCAGCGGCAGGAAACCGGCCAAGCTGCGCTGCGCCCGCCGCATGCCGGGGGTCAGGCAATGCGGGTTGCGGTTGGGCCAGCGCATGCCGCCGCCAGCACCTCCAGACGCCAGGTGCGCCCATTGCAGATGGCGAAAATACTCGTCGTCGAACGGCGCCGGAAGGGTGATCCGGCGATCCTTGAAGCTGTGGATCGGGCCATGTTCACTGTCGAAGAACGGGCGCTGGTCGGTGATCTCCGACAGCGCCTCCCGCACCAGCCGGCCAACCGCGAGCGCCGGGGCGACGGTGTCGTGCGGGTCGTCGATCGTGCCCTCCTCATAAAAATGGTTGTTGGCGAAATCGAGCGCCGGGTGGCGGAACACCGGCGCGTTCAGCCAGGGCTTCCAGTGCAGCTCCGGCCCGAACACCGACACGCATTGCGGGTGCGCCCGGCCGTGCAGCCGCCGCTCCAGGTCGCGCAGGACCGGCCCGACATCGCCGATGTAGTCGTCGAAGCAGTCGGGCCGGTCCTCGCCCTGCACCGGGTGCATCTCGTTCCACAGGTCCCAGGCGAAGATCGTGCCGCTGCCGCCCCATCGCGCCGTGGCGAAGGCCAGCCGCGCTTTTACCAATGCCCGCACGCCGGGATGCACCAGCAGGCTGGTCCGGTCGGGGCAGGGGCCGCCATTGGCGGTGTTGTAGGGATGCTGGTCCCAGCGCACCCAATGAAAATAGCTATCGACCGGCGTGAGCAGGATGCGCAGCCCGGCCGCCGCAGCAAGCCGGAACAGGTCGTCCCAGAGCTGGACCATCGCCGGATTATACACCCCGGCCGGCTGCTCGAAGAAGTGCTCGCCGGTCTCCGCGTATTCCAGCATGAACCGCAGGCAGGTGACGCCGCTGTCGCGCAGGTAGGCCAGGTGCCGCTCGACGGCGCCGAGGTCGCGGCGATGCAGCAGGCCGCGCCATTCGATCCAACTGATGGCGTCGTTCTGCCCGATCGGCGTCCAGGGCGCGCCGGTGTCGGTGATGAAATACGGCTGGCCCGGCGCCCGCTCGATCCAGGCAAGATCTGGCACGCGCCCCTATTCCACCTGCGCCACGCAAGTCATTTTACGTGCGCCACGCGCAACGCATTGGTGGTGCCGGGCTGGTTGAACGGCACGCCCGCCGTGACCACCACCTCCTGGCCCGGCGCCGCGAACCCCTCGCTGCGGGCCACCCGGGTCGCCCGGGTCACCGTCTCGCTCATCGTGTGCGTCTCGGGCGTCACTACCGCGTGGACGCCCCACACCACCGCAAGCCGCCTGGCGGTCAGCAGGTTTGAGGTCAGGCCCAGCACGGGGCACTCCGGCCGTTCCCGCGCCACGCGCAGCGCGGTGCTGCCACCCTCGGTGAAGGCGACGATCGCCGCCGCGCTGACGGTGTGCGCGACCTGGCGGCTTGCGGCGGCAATCGCCGAGGCCGAGACCGGTTCCGGCGCCGGGCGACTTGCCTCGACGATGGCGCGCCAGCCGGGGTCGCGCTCTACCCGCTCGACGATGCGGTCCATGATGTTGACGGCTTCGTACGGGTATTGCCCGGCGGCTGTCTCGGCGCTCAGCATCACCGCGTCGGCGCCGTCGAACACCGCCGTCGCCACATCGGACGCCTCCGCGCGCGTCGGCGCCGGCGCCGTGATCATGCTCTCCAGCATCTGCGTCGCGACCACGACGGGGATGCCGCGCTCCCGGGCGGCGCGGACGATGCGCTTCTGGGCAAGCGGCACCTCCTCGGGCGGCAGCTCTACGCCCAGGTCGCCGCGCGCCACCATCACCGCGTCCGACAGCGCCAGGATCTCGTCAAGATTGTCGAGCGCCTGCGGCTTTTCCAGCTTTGTCATGATCCAGGCGCGCCCGGCGGTGATCTCCTTCGCCTCCGCCACGTCCTCGGCCCGCTGCACGAAGCTCAAGCCGATGTAGTCCACCCCGTGCGCCAGCGCGAAATCGAGGTCCAGCCGGTCCTTCGCCGTCAGCGCCGGGATCGGCAGCGCCACGTCGGGCACGTTCACCCCCTTGCGGTCCGACAGGTTGCCTCCGGTCACCACCTCGGTCTCCAGGTGGTCCTCCCGCACATGCGTTACCCGCAGGCGCAGCTTGCCGTCGTCCAGCAGCAGCGAGGTGCCGATCCCGGCCGCCCGGATGATCTCGGGATGCGGCAGCTCGACCCGGAGGCTGTTGCCCGGCACCGGGGACAGGTCGAGCCTGAAACCCTGACCGGACTGCAGCGTGATGCGGCCGCCCTGGAACTTGCCGACCCGCAGCTTCGGCCCTTGCACGTCGGCGAGGATGCCGATCGGCCGGCCCGACTGCTCCTCCAGCGCGCGGATCATGCCGATGCGCGCGAAGTGGTCGGCGTGGGTGCCGTGGCTGAAATTGAGCCGGAACACGTCGGCGCCGCCATAGAACAGACGGGACAACACCTCGGCCGACGAACTGGCCGGGCCGAGCGTCGCAATGATCTTAGTGCGCCGGCGACGGCGGAGCTTGGTTCGGGCAGGCATGGCAACTCCTTACAAGGGTGCGATCAGCACAGCCCGGAGGTCATTCACGTTGGTCAGCGTCGGCCCGGTGCGGACCAGGTCGCCCACGGCGTTGAACAGGCCGTAGCTGTCATGCGCCGAGAGTACGGTGCGCGGATCAAGCCCCATCGCCCGTGCCCGCGTCAACGTGCTGGGTGTGACGATCGCGCCGGCCGCGTCCTCGGTGCCATCGATGCCGTCGGTGTCGCCAGCCAGGGCCCAAATGTCCGGCGCGCCGCGCAGTGCGATTGCCAGGCCCAGCAGGAACGCCGTGTTGCGCCCGCCGCGGCCGGCCGGACCCTGGCCGATGGTCACCGTCGTCTCGCCGCCGGACAGCAGCACGCAGGGCGCCGGCAACGGATGGCCATGGCTGCGCACGCTATGGGCAATGCCGGCCATGACGGTGCCGAGTTCCCGGCTCTCGCCCTCCAGCGCGTCCCCCAGGATCAGCGGCGACAGGCCGTGCACCCGGGCGACGGCTGCCGCAGCATCGAGCGCCATGGCCGGAGTCGTGATCATCCGAACATCGGCGTCGAGCTCGTGCAGCTTGGGGGTTTCCGGGCCGTCCGTACGAGGCAGCGCCAGGCGATAATGTGCAGCGATGGCGCGCACCTCCGCCCACGTCGAGGCATCCGGCACGGTCGGGCCGCTGCCGATGACAGCCGGGTCGTCGCCGGGCACGTCGCTGATGGCAAGCGTGACCACGCGGGCCGGCCGCGCCGCCGCGGCGAGCCGACCGCCCTTGATGGCCGACAGATGCTTGCGGACCGTGTTCATCTCGCCGATCGTGGCGCCGCTCGCGAGCAACGCCCGGTTGACGCGCTCGGCATCCGCGAGCGTCAGGCCCGGCGCCGCCAGCTCCAGCAGCGCCGACGCGCCACCCGACATCAGCGCGATGACCAGGTCGTCTGGCGTCAGGCCCTCGACCGCCGCCAGCACGCGCCGGGCACCCGCCTCGCTGTTGGCGTCGGGCACCGGGTGCGACGACTCCAGCACCTCGATCATGCGGGTCGGCACGGCGTGGCCATACCGGGTGACGACCACGCCGGTCATCGGCACGTCCGGCCAGGCGTCCTCAAGAGCGGCTGCCATCACGGCGGCCGACTTGCCGGCGCCGACCACCACGACCCGGCCGGCCGGCTGTTCGGGCAGGTGCGCCGCCAGCACCTGGCGCGGATCGGCGCTGGCGACGGCCGCGTCGAACATCTCCCGCAATGCAGTGCGGGCCTGCGTGTCGTCCCACGGCATCGGCGTTCCCCTCCCGGATGGCAGCCGTACTATGGACGCAGGTCCGTCGTTCCGCCAAGCGACCCTCCGGCTCCGCAAACGTTCGCAGCGGGCGGGGGATGGCGCGGCGAGGGACGGGGCGCCATATCCCAGTCATCAGCTTGACCAAAAGGATTTTACGATGACCGCACCCGCAATGGATGACACGACCCGCACCGAACTGGAGGCCGCCGCATTCCGCCGGCTGGTGGCGCATCTGCGGGAGCGGACCGACGTGCAGAACATCGACCTGATGACGCTGGCCGGGTTCTGCCGCAACTGCCTGTCCCGCTGGTATCGCGAGGAGGCAGAGGCCCGCGACCTGACGCTCACCGACCCCGACGCGCGGGAGATCGTCTATGGCATGCCCTACAAGCAGTGGCAGGCGCTGCACCAGGTCGAGGCGACGGCCGAGCAGAAGGCCGCGTTCGCCAAGACCAACCCGGCGCATTGACCCCGACTCCCTGCGCCGCTAAGCCCCGCGGCTGACCTTTACGGAGGGGGACGCCATGGCCCTGGACACCACCGATTCGCTGGACGACGACCCGCTGGACCAAGCCAAGGCGGCCGAGGCGCAGGTTGGCGGCATCGCGGCCGACCGGCTGCGCAGCCTGATCGAGCGGATCGAGCGGCTGGAGGAGGAGCGCAAGGCGCTCGGCAGCGACATAAAGGATATCTATTCCGAGGCGAAGTCGGCCGGGTTCGACGTGAAGGTGCTGCGCCAGATCATCCGCATCCGCAAGCAGGAGCCGGCGGAGGTGGAGGAGCAGGAATCGCTGTTGGACGTGTACCGGCGCGCGCTGGGGATGTGAGGCGTCCGGCCTAGTATGTCTGAAGCACGCTCCGGTGGGTATGGAGCGCGTGGGTGCGGCGGATCTTCTGGCTCGGCGTGAGCAGGCCGTTCTCGATGGTGAAGGGCGGCACCAGGCTGTGCCGGCGGATGCGCTCGGTGACGGACAGGCGGGCGTTGAGCCGGGCCACCGCGGCGCCGACGCTTCGCGCATCGCCGCCCTCGGCCGGAACCAGCAGTGCCGATAGCCCGGGCTGGCCGTCCCCGCACACCACGGCCTGCGCAATCTCCGGCTCGTGCATCAGCAGTCCCTCGATCCGCGCCGGGGAGACGTTCTCGCCGCCGGACAGCACGATGATGTCGCGCTTGCGGTCCGTGATGGTCAGCAGGCCCTGCGCATCGATCTGACCGAGGTCCCCGGTGTGCAGCCAGCCGTCGCGGATCGTCTCGGCAGTGGCCGCGGGCTGCCGCCAGTAGCCGTCCATCACCAGGTCGCCGCGCACCAGGATCTCGCCGTCGCCAGCGATCCGCAACTCCACGCCCTGCAACGGCCGGCCCACGCTCCCAATCTCGGGATCGTCCGGCGAGTTGGCGCTGATGACCGGGCCGGCCTCGGTCTGGCCGTAGCCCTGCATGACCACGGGGCCGAGCGCCCGGAAGAAAAGGCCCACTTCCGGGTCGAGGCGCGCCCCGCCCGACATGGCCGCGCGGAACCGGCCGCCGAACCGGGCGCGCACCGGGCGCAGCGCCAGGCGGTCCAGCAAGGGGCCGGCGACGCGGTCCGCCACCGTCATGCGGCCCTCGACCCGGCGCAGCCCGGCGGCGATCGCCCGATGGAACAGCGCCTGTTTCCACGCCGGCTGCCGCCCGACCTGCAGCAGCACGCGGGAGCGGATCAGCTCCAGCACGCGCGGCACCACGGCCATGATGGTGGGACGGATCGCCAGCATGTCGGCGGCCAGGTGCTCGACCCCGCGGCAATAGACGATCTCGGTCCCGAGGCTCGGCAGGAAGAACTGGCCGACGGTGTGCTCGAAACTGTGCGACAGCGGCAGGAACGACAGATAGGTCTCGTTGCGCAAGCGCAGCGGGCGCACCAGCTCAAAGGCGCCGCGGCAATTGGACAGGATGGCCCGGTGCGGCAGCATCACGCCGCGCGGCAGACCGGCGGTGCCGCTGGTGTAGATCAGGCAGGCGAGCGCGCCGGGCGGGATTTCGTCGGCCTCGGCGGCGATGTCGTCGGGCGATACGCGGTCGGCCTCCAAGCTGGAGAACAGCGTGCCGCGGCCGGGCTGCATGCAGAGCAGCCGGTCGAGCCCGCCGGTCAGCGCCGCGCCGGCCAGCACGCGGTCGGCGAGTGCGGTCGTGGAAGTAACGGCCACTCGGGCGCCGCTGTCCAGTAGCAGGTGCGCGTGGTCCTCCGGCGTGTTGGTCACATAGCCCGGCACCGGCACGGCACGGATCGCCATCAGCGCGGTCTCCAGGATCGGCACCTCGGGCCGGCTTTCGCTGATGATCAGCACGCGGTCGCCGGCCGAGACCCCGGCGGCGCGTAGCCCGCGGGCGACCGACGCGGCGCGGCGGGCGAACTCGCCCCAGGCGACACCATGCCACGCGCCGTCCTGCCAATGCCGCAGCATCGGACGGCCGGGCCATCCGCGGGCGAGGCCGAACATCATTGCAGCGAGGTTGGGCCACTGCGGATAGGTTCTGGAGGGGGTGTCGGCCACGCGTGCTCCCTAGCTTGCCCTGCGGGTGCTGCGTCCCACCTTAGTTGTCGAAGTATCAGCACGACGGGACGAGCACCAGATGGACCAGCCGACGAACCTTGCAACCGATGTGCGCATCGCCGACTCGTTGCCATCCTGGGACCTCACCGACCTCTACCCAGCCCCTGACAGTGCCGAACTCGCGGCCGACCTCGATCGTGCCGAGGCGGCTGCCAAGGCGTTCGACACCGCGCATGCCGGCAAAGTGGCGGCGCTGTCCGGCGCCGAGCTGGCAGCGGCGCTCGCCGAGTACGAGCGGATCGAGGAGATCCTGGGCCGCCTGATGTCCTACGCCCAGCTTCAGTTCAGCACCGACAGCTCGGACCCTGGCATCGGCAAGTTCTACCAGTCGGTGAACGAGCGGGTGACGACCATCAGCTCGCATCTGCTGTTCCTGTCGCTGGAGCTGAACCGGATCGAGGAGGCGGCGCTGGCGGCCAAGCTCGCCGACCCGGCGCTGCAGCGCTATGCGCCGTTCCTGCGCGACCTCCGGGTGTTCCGTCCGCATCAGCTCGAAGACAATTTGGAGAAGCTGCTGCACGAGAAGGAGGTGACGGGCCGCAGCGCCTGGAGCCGCCTGTTCGACGAGACGATCGCTGCCCTGCGCATCCCAATTCGGGGCGAAAGCCTGACGGTGAGCGCTGCGCTGAACAAGCTGTCCGACCGGGACCGGTCGGTGCGGGCCGACGCGGCGGCGGCCATCGGCGAGGTGTTCCAGCGCAACGTGCGGCTGTTCTCGCTGGTGACCAACACGCTGGCGAAGGACAAGGAGATCATCGACACCTGGCGCCACTATCCGCGCCCCACCAGCTCGCGCAACCGCGCAAACATGGTGGAGGATTCGGTCGTGGACGCGCTCAGCACGGCGGTATCATCCGACTATGGCCGGCTGTCGCACCGCTACTACGCGCTCAAGGCCAAGTGGCTTGGCCTTGAGAAGCTGGAGCATTGGGACCGCAACGCGCCGTTGCCGGATGACAGCGACCGGCCGATTGCCTGGTCCGAGGCGCGGGACCGCGTGCTGTCGGCCTATAGCGGCTTCTCTAAGGAGTTGGGCGAGGTCGGCCAACGCTTCTTTGACCATCCCTGGATCGACGCCGGGCTGCGCGACGGCAAGGCGGGCGGCGCGTTTGCCCATCCGACTGTGCCGTCGGTGCATCCGTACCTGCTGGTGAACTACCACGGCAAGACGCGGGACGTCATGACCCTGGCGCACGAGCTGGGCCACGGCGTGCACCAGGTGCTGGCGGCAAAAAACGGCTACCTGATGTCCGGCACGCCGCTGACCTTGGCCGAGACCGCGAGCGTGTTCGGCGAGATGATGACCTTCCGCGCGCTGCTGGCCGCCGAGACCGACCCGAAGCGGCGCCGCATCATGCTGGCGAGCAAGGTCGAGGACATGCTGAACACGGTCGTACGGCAGAGCGCGTTCTACCAGTTCGAGACGCTGCTGCACAATGAGCGCCGGTCGGGCGAGATCGTGCCGGAGCGGATCGGCGAGCTGTGGATGCAGGTGCAGACCGAGAGCCTGGGGCCGGCATTCAACTTCACGCCGGACTACAGCGTGTATTGGGCCTATGTGCCGCACTTCATCCACACGCCGTTCTACGTGTACGCCTATGCCTTCGGAGACTGCCTGGTGAACGCGCTGTACAGCGTGTTCCAGAACGGGCACCCTGGCTTCGAGCAGAAATACCTGGACATGCTGCGTGCCGGCGGGACAAAGCGGCATAAGGAGCTGCTGGCGCCGTTCGGCCTCGATGCGTCCGACCCGGCGTTCTGGCGGCGTGGCCTCGACATCATCAGCGGCTTCATCGACGAACTGGAAACCGCATCATGAACGACGCAAGCCGTCCCAACCTGTTTGGCGAGCTGAAACGTTTCGCCCGGACCTCGGGCGCTGTCGGCGGCATCGCTGCGCGGGTGGCCGGGGAAAAGGTGTTCGGGATCAAGACCGACCGTCTGTCGCACGCCGAGGACCTGAAGAGCATCCTCGGCGGGCTCAAGGGTCCTTTGATGAAGGTGGCGCAGATCCTGTCCACCATCCCGGATGCGCTGCCGGACGAGTACGCCCAGGAACTGGCGCAGTTGCAGGCCAACGCGCCGCCGATGGGCTGGTCCTTCGTGCGCCGCCGCATGGCTGGCGAGCTGGGGCCGGACTGGCAAAGCAAGTTCGCGAGCTTCGGCCAGGAGGCGGCTGCGGCGGCGAGCCTCGGCCAGGTGCATCGCGCGACCCTGCCGGACGGCACGGACGTGGCGTGCAAGCTGCAATATCCCGACATGCCCAGCACTGTGGACGCCGACCTGCGGCAGCTTCGGCTGGCAATGAACGTGTTCAAGCGCATCGATACGACGATTCAGGGCGACGACGTTTACACCGAGATCGCTGAGCGCCTGCGGGAAGAGCTGGACTACCTGCGGGAGGCCGCGCAGATGCGGCTTTATGCATTGATGCTGCACGACGAGCCGTTGGTCAGCGTGCCGACCGCAATCGAGGGCTATACGACGCAGCGGCTGTTGACGATGACTTGGCTGCCAGGCAAGCCGATGCAGCAGCGCATCGACGAGGACCCGCCGCTGGAGGTGCGCAACCATATCGCCAAGGCGATGTTCCGTGCCTGGTATGTGCCGTTCTATCGTTATGGCGTGATTCACGGCGACCCGCATCTGGGCAACTACCAGATCCGTGCGGATGAGGGCCTCAACCTGTTGGACTTTGGCGCGATCCGGGTGTTCCCGCCCAAGTTTGTCCGCGGCGTGATCGACCTGTATGAGGCGATCCGCGATGGGGACGTGGCGAAGGCGCACCATGCGTATGAGGGCTGGGGCTTCGAGAACCTGACCAAGGAGCAGATCGGCAACCTGAACCAGTGGGCCGCCTTCGTTTACGAGCCGTTGCTGCAGGACCGGGTGCGGCGCATCCAGGACAATGACGACCCGCAGTACGGCCGCAGCGTTGCGGAAAAGGTGCATGCCGGCCTGAAGGAGAGCGGCGGCGTTCGGCCGCCGCGGGAGTTCGTGCTGATGGACCGCTCGGCGTTGGGGCTGGGCAGCGTGTTTGTCCGGCTGCGGGCCGAGCAGAACTGGTTCCGGCTGTTCCATGAGCTCGTCGATGACTTCAATACCGAAACAGTGGCGACGCGGCAGAAGGCGGCGTTGCTTGAGGCCGGGGTGCCGCCCAGCATCTAGGGGTCTTGCCACTACCCGGGCGCACGGGGCATCCTGTAATCCATAGAATAGGGATGGACGCATGCGCCTTGCGGTGCTGAAGGAACGGGCCACGGCTGAAACGCGGGTGGCCGCGACGCCGGATACGGTAAAGAAGCTGGTGGCATTAGGGCTTGCGGTCGTCGTCGAGGCAGGGGCCGGCCAGGCAAGCGCGATCGGGGACACGGACTACCAGGCGGCCGGCGCCGAGATTGCGCCGGATGCCGGTGCGGCGCTCGCTGGCGCCGGCGTCGTGTTTGCGGTGCAGATGCCGGATCCCGAGGTCCGCGCGATAATTCCGCGCGGCGCCTTGCTGGTCGCGACCAGTGGGGCGCTCGGCGATGCGGCACTGGTGCCGTCGCTCGCTGCGGCGGGGATCGATGTTTGCGCCATGGAGTTGCTGCCGCGCATCACCCGGGCGCAAAGTATGGATATCCTAAGCAGCCAGGCAAACCTCGCGGGCTACCGCGCAGTGATCGAGGGAGCCGGGGCGTTCGACCGTGGCTTCCCGATGATGATGACCGCCGCGGGCACCGTACCGCCGGCGCGAGTGTTCGTGATCGGCGCCGGGGTGGCGGGGCTACAGGCGATCGCGACGGCGCGGCGGCTGGGTGCCATCGTGTCGGCGACCGACGTGCGTCCGGCGGCCAAGGAGGAGATCAAGTCGCTCGGCGCCAGCTATGTGGGCGTCGAGGACGAAGAAACGGCAGGACAGACCGGCGCATACGCCAAGGAGATGAGCGACGCGTTCCGCCAAAAACAGGCCGAGCTGATGGCGACCACGGTCGCGAAAAACGACCTGGTGATCTGCACGGCGCTGGTGATGGGCCGCCGCGCGCCGGTGATCGTCAGCCAGCCGATGGTCGATGCCATGCGCGCCGGCAGCGTCATCGTGGACCTCGCGGCGGAGGCCGGCGGCAACTGCGCCGCAACGGTGCCGGGAGAGATCAAGACGACGGAGAACGGCGTGAAGGTGCTGGGCTGGACCAACTGGCCCGGCCGCATCCCGGTTGCCGCCAGCTCGCTTTATGCCCGCAACCTGCTGACGTTCCTGACCACGTTCTGGGACAAGGCGGCCAGCGCGCCGGCGTTGCCCGACAGCGACGAGATCGTGCGCGGCGTGCTGCTGACCCGCGGCGGCCAGGTCGTCCACGCCCAATTCAAGTCCGCAACCGCGGCATAGCGAGGCTCCATGAACCCGAATTTCTATGCGGACGAGGCCGTTCGGATCGCCGAACGCGCCGCGGCCCTGGCCGATCAATTGCGTGTGGCAAGCGCTGGCGTCGAACCGATCGCAGCCGCGGTCGAGCCGTTCATCTTCCTACTGGCGATTTTCCTGATGGCCTGCTTCGTCGGCTACTACGTTGTCTGGAACGTCACGCCCGCGTTGCACTCGCCGCTGATGGGTGTGACCAACGCGATCTCGTCCGTGATCGTTGTCGGCGCCATGCTGGCGGTCGGGTTGTCCGACAGCTATTGGGCGCGCGCCTTCGGCTTCTTGGGCGTGCTGCTGGCGAGCGTCAACATCTTCGGCGGCTTCGTCGTGACCCAGCGCATGCTGTCGATGTTCCAGTCCAACAAGCGCCCGGTGCGCAAGTAGCATGAGCGCCTCCCTGACAGCACTCGCCTACCTCGTCTCCGCCGTCCTGTTCGTACTCGCGCTGCGCGGGCTGTCCAGTCCCGTCACGGCGCGGCGCGGCAACCAGTATGGCATGATCGGCATGGGTATCGCGGTGGTCGCGACGCTATTGCAGCGCGGCATGGCCGGGTCTGGCTTCCTGCTGATCGCGGTCGCCATCCTGATCGGCGGCGCGGTCGGAGTCGTCGTCGCGCGCCGCATCCAGATGACGGCGCTGCCGCAGCTCGTCGCCGCCTTCCACTCGCTGGTCGGCCTCGCGGCGGTGTTCGTCGCGGCATCCGCGCTGAACGCGCCGGCGTCGTTCGGCATCGGAGTGCCCGGCGCTATCCACACCCAGTCGCTGATCGAGATGTCGCTCGGCTTGGTGATCGGCGCGGTCACCTTCTCCGGCTCGCTGATCGCCTTCGCCAAGCTGCAGGGCATCATGAAGGGCGCGCCGATCCAGTTCGCCCGGCAGCACCAGCTCAACCTGGGGCTCGGCATCCTGCTGCTGGCGCTAGTCGTGGTGTTCGTCGCCTCCGGCAGCCAGCCGCTGTTCTGGCTGATCGCGCTGCTGGCGTTGGGCCTCGGGTTCCTGATCATCATTCCGATCGGCGGCGCCGACATGCCGGTCGTGGTGTCCATGCTGAACAGCTACTCCGGCTGGGCGGCCTGCGGCATCGGCTTCACCATCCAGAACCTCGCCTTGATCATCACCGGGGCGCTGGTGGGCGCATCGGGCGCGATCCTGTCCTACATCATGTGCAAAGGCATGAACCGCAGCATCCTGAATGTGTTGCTGGGCGGCTGGGGCACCGACACCGGTGGCGCGGCCCTGGCCAATCCGGCACACGCCGACCGCTCGGTTCGCGCTGGCAATGCGGACGACGCGGCGTTCATCATGAAGAACGCGTCGAAGGTCATCATCGTGCCGGGCTACGGCATGGCGGTGGCGCAGGCGCAGCACTCGCTGCGCGAGATGGCGGATACGCTGAAGAAAGAGGGCGTCGAGGTGAAATACGCCATCCACCCCGTGGCCGGCCGCATGCCGGGCCACATGAACGTGCTGCTGGCCGAGGCGAACGTGCCGTACGACGAGGTGTTTGAATTGGAGCAGATCAACAGCGAGTTCAGCACGGCCGACGTGGTTTACGTGATCGGCGCCAACGACGTGACCAACCCGTCGGCCAAGACGGACCCGAAGTCGCCGATCTATGGCATGCCGATCCTGGACGTGGACAAGGCGAAGACGGTGCTGTTCATCAAGCGCAGCATGGCGTCGGGTTATGCGGGTGTGGACAACGAGCTGTTCTTCCGGCCAAACACAATGATGCTGTTCGGCGATGCGAAGAAGATGACGGACGAGGTCATGCAGGGCTTGTCACACTGATCGGTGGAAATGTTGTCGAGTTCGGGGCCAGGCTGTTTTCCTGCCGCCCTGATCACAGCCAAGTCGAGACGATATCCGCCAATCTTAAAGACCCTCCATCTTTAGGCTGCGAACCATATCGCCACCACATCAGCAACACACAGGCAAACCTTTCAGCAGTTCTCAACAAGACAATGCAGCTACGACTCTAATTCCAGACTAAGCTTCCATGCGATCCAAACAGGTTTCGAGGTTGGTGTGACGGCGGTCACATCGTACGAGACGTTCAGTGGGCACTATCTCTCCTTGACAAGTCATCTTGTCGAACCCCAGCAAGGAGCAGACCGGTGGACGCACTACCGACTGAGTTTACGGCACAGCACTCCAATAATCCTCCCTCGAAGACACCACAGCCGAATGGCGACGAAGCTCAGTCGTTCGGCCCCAAGGGCCAGTTCCGCTACATCGGCAATTTCCACAAAACTTTGCCGCATAACGTGTTCGGCGAAGTCGATCTCCAGGCCTACGACGATTTCCGCCAAATAGCCGAAGGCACTCATCCACAGCATGGCGGCGATTTTGAGTTCGTCGCACCAGCACCCACCACGCCGGCAACGGCGGCGACTCTCGTGGACCCGCAGGCCGGACGTGCCGCCGAACGGCTCGGCCCGCTGCCCACGCAGTTGAACATGTTGCCTCCGCCCAAGGTGCTTTCGCATTCGACCGCTGCCGAGATGACCGAACTCTACTGGATGGCGCTGCACCGCGACGTCTCGCTCGACCTCCTCGCCGAAGGCATGGATGCGACTGAGGTGCTCACCGACCTCGGCCAAGCCTTTGAACGCGCACTCACGGACGACGCCGCGAATGCAAATCCTGGGAAGCTGCAACTCGGCCTCGACCTGCCAACCGCGGGCGGCCGGCTCGATCTCCAGCAGCAGACGCTCTATCGTTGCGGGCTGCCCGATGAGAAGTTCGGTCCGATCGTCAGCCAGTTTTTCCTGCACGACGTGAAATTTGGTACCCAGACGATCGTGCAGAAGCAATGGCCCTACGCAGTCGGTCGCAACTACCTCGCGGATCACGCAAGCTGGCTAAAAGCGCAGCAGACCGGCTTCGACCGCTTCAACAAGCCCTACTCGGGCGACAACGACTACAATGACGATCCCGGATACTACGAGCCCACGCCCACGGGCACGCACGCGTCGCCGCTCCGCCGGATACGCACGATGCGCGACCTGGCGCGTTTCGTGAACAAGGACGCATTGCACCAAGCCTATTTCAATGCGGCCCTCCTGCTCAGCGACTGGAAGGTGCCGGTTGATGACGGCAACCCGTATAAATCGCGGTACAAGCGCCAGGGCTCGTTCGGCACGTTGGGCGACCCCAATCTTCTCGCCCTTGTCTCAGAAGTTGCCACACGCGCCTTGAAAGTGGTGTGGCGCCAGAAATGGCTGGTAAACCGGCGCCTCCGGCCAGAAGCCTATGGCGGCTTGGTGCAGATGCAGGTTCTCGGCCACGACGATGGAACCGGCGTGCAGACTCGCCCCTACGGCCTCCCGGATTGGGTATCGCAGACGGTGGCGGCACAGGCCATCCAAAACAAGTATGGCACCCTGTTCCTCCCCATCGCATTCAGCGCCGGAAGCCCAGCGCATCCCGCTTACGGTGCCGGCCACGCGACGGTTGCAGGCGCATGCATAACCGTGCTGAAGGCTTGGTATGATGAGGACCAGCCCATTGCCCCCTTCATCAAGGGCGCGGTTCACCCACAGACCCGGGCGCCGCTCGATGTGCTGCAGCCGATGGTGACGGATGCGCCCGAGCTGCCAGCTTATACCCGGCCAGACGAGGCGAGAATGACCGTGGGCGGCGAGCTTAACAAGCTCGGCAGCAACGTCGCGATGGGCCGCAGCATGGGCGGCGTCCATTGGCGGTCGGACAACACCCGCAGCCTGCGTCTGGGTGAGCAGATTGCCACCATAATCCTGAAACGTGAGATTGCCGAATACGCAGAGAGCCCGGTGTCCCTGACCTACCGCAGCTTCGACGGACTGAAAGTTACCATCGACAAACAGAAGGTCAGCGTGCCTGACGATCCCGTACTCGAGCAGTTCTACGCCCCGTTCTGAGGCACGTTACGCGGCGTGGAAGATTTCTTTTCACGCCGCCGCCATGGACAACCTGTCGTCGTACAGGGGACGCACGATACGCTGGGCTATACGGGCGGCAGAAGCCAAGTTGTCCTTCTTGCCGCCTACGTCCCCGACCTCGACCTGCCATTAGCCTGAACGCTTAGCTTGCCCGAACACTTACATAGCTGCCCGGTGCGTCCTCAAGCGCAGGCAGTGCGCCGTCGCCGGGCACGCGCGCCGGAATATGCGTGTCGTCCAGCGCCGTGACCCAGCGTTGCCAATCGGGCCACCAGCTTCCGGCCATCTCGGTCGCACCAGACAGCCAAATTTCCGAATCGGCCGGCAACTCCGTGTTGGTCCAGTAGCTGTACTTGCCGCCCTGCGGCGGGTTCACCACCCCAGCGATATGGCCGCCAGCAGCGAGCACGAAGCGGCTCTGCCCGCCCAGGAGCTGGGTGCCGCAATAGGTGCTTTTCCACGGCGCGATATGGTCCTCGCGGGTCGAAAGGAAGTAGGACGGCACCTTGATGCGGCCGAGGTCGATCGGCTGGCCGTGCATCTCGATCGCGCCGGGTTGGCAGAGCAGGTTTTCCTGATACATCTGCCGCAGGTAGAAACCGTGCATCCGCGCCGGCATCCGGGTGCTGTCGCTGTTCCAATACAGCAGGTCGAACGGGAACGGATCGTTGCCGAGCAGGTAGTTGTTCACCACGAAAGACCAGATCAGGTCGTTGGCGCGCAGCATGTTGAAGGTCGCCGCCATCTCGCTGCCCTCAAGGAAGCCGCGCTTTTCCATCTTCTCCTCAAGCGCCTTCAACTGCTCCTCGTCGATGAACACGCCGAGCTCGCCGGCCTCCTTGAAGTCCGTCATGGTGACGAGGAATGTCGCCGACTTGATGCGGTCGTCCACCGCCGCCATCCAGGCGAGCGTGCTGGCCAGCAACGTGCCGCCAAGGCAATAGCCGATGGCATTCACGCCCCGCTCGCCGGTTGCACGCTCGATCGCGTCCAGCGCGGCGAGGATGCCCTCGGTGACGTAGTTGTCGAACCCCTTGTCGGCCAAGCGCTCGTCGGGATTCACCCAGCTTATCATGAATACGGTATGGCCCTGCTCCACCGCCCAGCGCACGAGGCTGTTCTTCGGGCGGAGGTCGAGGACGTAGAACTTGTTGATCCAGGGCGGCGCGATCAGCAGCGGGCGCTTCAGCACCGTCTTCGTGGACGGCGAATACTGGATGAGCTGCATCAGCTCGTTCTGATAGACCACTTTGCCCGGCGTCACGGCGATGTTCTCGCCAATTTTGAACGCATCGAGGTCGGTCATCTTGATCGTCAGCTTGCCGCGGCCGCGCTCGAGGTCCGACAGCAGGTTGGTCAGCCCGCGCAGCAGGTTCTCGCCCCCGGTCTCGGCGGTCTTGCGCAGCACCTCGGGGTTGGTCATCAAAAAATTGCTGGGGCTCATCGCATCCATGAACTGGCGCGAGTAGAAATCCACCTTCTGCGTCGTCTTGGGATCAAGCCCGTCCACCCGGGCCACGACATCCTGCACATAGCGGGCAGACAGTAGATAGGACTGCTTGATGAAATCGAAAACCTCGATCTCCTTCCAGGCGCTGTCCTTGAAGCGGCGGTCTTTCGGATCGGCCTCGATGACCGGGCCGGCCTCCATGCCCCACATCCGCCGCGTCGCGCTCTGCCACAACGTCATGTAGTCCTGCCACAGCCCCAGTTGCGCGGTGGCCATCTTGGACGGGTCCTTCATCAACTGGGCGGTCATCTCCATGAAGGCATGCCCGACGCTCATCAGGTCCAGGTCCGGCGCATCGCGGGACTGCCGATGCAGCCAGTCGGTCACCAGCCGCTGCGAGCGTTCGGCGATGTCGGCCATCGACCGTCCGAGCACGGCGGGGTCGGCGAGCTTGAAGCCCGGCGACGCGAGCGCGGAGAAATGTGGCTTCCCGTGCTGAGATTTGCCGCTTTGGTCCATGGTGGGAGTATCCTTCCGTCGGGCGCAATGCCGCGCTACATGTCACCGACATGCGTGGGACAGGGCCGGCTGATGGCGATATGCGACCGTATTGAAGCTAGGCTTCCGGGCCTTGAGGGACAAGTGACACTCCGGCGGAACGGTTCGGTTAGGGCCGCGCTGCTTGCGGCGGTGCTGGCGACGGCGGCATGCAGCGAGGTCGAGCGGATGAGCGACAGCAAGCTCACGCTCGACACGCCGATCAGTTGGTGGCACGACCTGCAGGGCGGCAAGATCGCCGAGGTGCGCCCGCCGCCGCCCGGCGTCACCGATCCTTATCCGAACCTGTCCCAGGTGCCGCCCCGCCCGATGCCGACCGACGTCACCATCAGGCGGGCACTCGCGGCCCGGCTGATTGCCGAGCGCGACCGCACGCGACAGGAGGCGACGCAGGACCCGCTGGTCCTGCCGGCCCCCGCCAATGCGGCCCCGGCCGGCGCCACTGCGAGCACTATCGCCGCAGCGCGTCCAGCCGCCCCGCCGCCTGATCCCGGCGCGTCCGTGGCCGTGCTGGACGCTGCGACGGCCCCGGCGGCGCCTGCTGTGCCGCCCTCTGTCGCCGCGCCGCCGGCCAACACGGCGTCCGTTCCCACGCCGGCTTCGGGAGCGCCGCCGGTCAGCGTGGCATCCGGCGATCCGCAGCAACGCAGGCTAGCCGTCGAGTCGGGGCCAACGCCAGACCTGCCGACCGAGGCGCCGCCCTTGCCAAGGCTGCGCGGCATTCCGGCGACCGTCAGCGCCCCGGCCGTGCCGCGAATTCCGCCGGGCGTAACGATCGCCTTCCGGCCGGGGTCGGCGGCGCTGCCAGCCAGCGCGGATGCGGCACTGCGCGAGCTGGCGGGCCGACGGGCCGGGGCGACAATCGCGGTCGTGGCCGGCGGCGACGCAGCCGGGCCGGGTGCGGCGGCGCAGGCTCGTGCCCTGCCGCTCGCGCTGCGGCGGACCCAGAGCATGCAGGACGTCCTGGTCGCGGCCGGCGTGCCCGCGGCATCGCTCCGCCTCAATGCCGCTGCATTGGGTCGCGGCGGCGAGGCGCGTCTGCTACAATGACCCAACCCCAGCAGTGATGACCCGCCCCGAATGACGCAAGAATTCCACCGCATCCGCCGCATGCCGCCCTACGTGTTCGCCGAGGTGAACCAGGCAAAGGCCGCCGCCCGCGCCCACGGCGAGGACATCATCGACCTCGGCATGGGCAATCCCGACACCGGCACCCCGCCGCACATCGTCGCCAAGCTGATCGAGGCGGTGCAGGACCCGCGCACCCACCGCTACAGCGCGAGCAAGGGCATCCCCGGGCTGCGGCGGGCGTTGGCCGGCTACTACGACCGCCGGTTCGGCGTGACGCTCGATCCGGAAACCGAGGTGGTGGCGACGCTCGGCTCCAAGGAGGGCCTGGCCAACCTCGCCGCCGCGATCACCAGCCCTGGCGATACGATTTTGGTGCCCAACCCGTCCTACCCGATCCACCAGTTCGGCTTCATCATCGCCGGCGCCAGCGTGCGCAGCATCCCAGCCACGCCCGACGCCAGCATGCTGGAGGCGCTGGAGCGCGCCGTGCGCCACAGCGTGCCGAAGCCCACGGCGCTGATCGTCAACTTCCCGAGCAACCCGACGGCCTATTGCGCGGATCTCGCCTTTTACCGTGACGTGGTCGCGCTATGCCGCAAGCATGAGATCTTCATCCTCTCGGACCTCGCCTATGCCGAGATCTACTTCGGCGACACTCCGCCGCCCTCCCTGCTGCAGGTGCCGGGCGCCAAGGACATCGCGGTCGAGTTCACCAGCCTGTCCAAGACCTACTCCATGCCGGGCTGGCGCATGGGCTTCGCCGCCGGCAACGCTCGGCTGATCGCGGCGCTGGCGCGGATGAAGTCATATTTGGACTACGGCGCCTTTACCCCGATCCAGGTCGCGGCGACGGCAGCGTTGAACGGCCCGCAGGACTGCGTGGCCGAGATACGCGGACTGTATCGCGAACGCCGCGACGTGCTGGTGCGCGGCCTGGTGCAGGCCGGGTGGGACGTGCCAAGCCCTGACGGCTCGATGTTTGCCTGGGCGCCCGTCCCGCCCCGCTACGCGCACCTGGGCAGCGTCGAGTTCAGCAAGCTGCTGTTAGCCCGCGCCAAGGTTGCGGTGGCGCCCGGCATCGGCTTCGGCGAGCATGGCGACACCCATGTGCGGATCGCGCTGGTCGAGAACACCCAGCGCCTGCGCCAGGCGGTGCGGAACATCCGCGGTTTTCTGCTGGGGGACAGCAACCATGCGGCCAGCGTCGGCGTCGAGGCCGCGGCGGAATGACCCGCCCGCTGTCGATCGGCGTCGCCGGGCTGGGCACGGTCGGCGTGGGGGTATTGCGCCTGTTGCGGGACAATGCGGAGCTGGTCGCGGCGCGCGCGGGGCGGCCGATCGCCGTCACGGCCGTCTCCGCCCGCGACCGCACCCGGGACCGCGGCGTGCCGACCTCCGGGCTGCGCTGGTACGACGACCCCGTTGCCCTCGCCTTCGACCCGGCGCTGGACGTGGTGGTCGAGCTGATTGGCGGCGCCGAGGGTCCGGCGCGCGAGCTGGTGCAGGCGGCACTGGCGGCGGGCAAGCCGGTAGTGACCGCCAACAAGGCGCTTCTAGCAGTGCATGGCGCCGCATTGGCGCAGCAGGCGGGCGAGGCCGGCGTCACGCTGGCGTTCGAGGCGGCGGTCGCCGGCGGCATCCCGGTGATCAAGGCGCTTCGAGAGGGCCTGGCGGGCAACCGCATCAACCGCATCGCCGGCATCCTGAACGGCACCTGCAACTACATCCTGACGGTGATGCGCGAGCGCGGGCGGGAGTTCGCCGACGTGCTGGCCGAGGCGCAGCGCCTGGGATATGCCGAGAGCGACCCGAGCTTCGACGTGGACGGCATCGACGCCGCGCACAAGCTGGCGATCCTAGCGGCGCTGGCATTCAACCGTCCGGTCGATTTCGCCGCGGTGCACATAGAGGGCATCCGCGCTGTCTCTGCGCTCGATATCGCGTTCGCCAATGAGCTCGGCTATCGCATCAAGCTGCTGGGCATCGCGCGGCGGACCGACGTCGGGATCGAGAGCCGGGTGCATCCCTGCATGGTGCCGCAGGCCGCGCCGATCGCCCGGGTCGACGGCGTGCTCAACGCCGTGGTGGCGGAGGGCGATTTCGTTGGCCGGGTGATGCTGGAGGGCAGGGGCGCCGGTGCCGGCCCGACGGCGAGCGCAGTGGTCGCGGACCTGATCGACCTGGGGCGTGGTCGGGCCACGCCGGTTTGGGGCGCCGAGGCGGCGATGCTCGCCAACCTGCCGGCCGTGCCGATGTCCGCCCATGTCGGCGCCTACTACCTGCGGCTGATGGTGGTGGACCGGCCCGGTGTGATCGCCGACGTGACGGCAGCGCTGCGCGACGCGGGCGTCAGCCTCGAGAGCATGCTGCAGCGCGGCCGGGCGCCGGGCGAGGCGGTCCCTGTGGTGCTGGTGACGCACGAGACGAACGAGGCGGCGATGCACCGGGCGCTCGATCAGATCGCCGCCCTGGATGCCGTGCTGGAACTGCCCACTCTGATCCGTATCGAGCCCGCGTAAGGAATCCCCATGACCGACAATCACCCCGAGATCAGCCTAGACCGCAACCTCGCGCTGGACCTGGTGCGGGTGACGGAGGCCGCCGCCCTCGCCGCTTCCCGCTGGATGGGCCGGGGCAAGAAGAACGAGGCCGATGGTGCCGCGGTCGAGGGCATGCGCCGCGCCTTCGACAGCGTGGCGATCGAGGGCACCGTCGTGATCGGCGAGGGCGAGATGGACGAGGCGCCGATGCTGTATATCGGCGAGCGCGTCGGCTCCGGCGGCCCGGCCATGGACATCGCGGTGGACCCTCTGGAGGGCACCAACATCACGGCCAAAGGCGGGCCGAACGCGCTGGCCGTCGTCGCACTGGCGGAGCACGGCAATTTCCTGCACGCGCCCGACATCTACATGGACAAGATCGCGGTTGGCGCCGGGCTGCCGGACGGGGTCGTGGACCTGGATGCGTCGGTCGCTGAGAACCTGCGCAACCTGGCCCGCGCCAAGAAGCGCGAGGTCGGCGACATCGTGGTGTGCATGCTGGAGCGCGAGCGTCACGACGAGATGCTGGCGAAATGCCGGGAGGCCGGGGCGCGCATCATGCTGCTGGGCGACGGCGACGTGGCCGGGGTGATCGCGGCGGCGTTGCCGGAGGGCGGCGTCGATATCTACATGGGCATTGGCGGCGCGCCGGAGGGCGTGCTGGCGGCGGCGGCGCTGCGCTGCATCGGCGGGCAGATGCAGGGACGGCTGATGTATGAGGACGACGCGCAGATCGAGCGCGCCCGCGGCATGGGCGTGACCGACCCGCGGCACAAATACACCGTGGGCGAGATGGCGAAGGGCGACGTGATGTTCGCCGCCACCGGCGTCACCGGCGGCGCCATGCTGCGCGGCGTGCGGCGGTTCGGCAGCGGCGCCTATACGCATTCCATGGTAATGCGCAGCAAGTCCGGCACGATCCGCTACATCGAGGCGCACCACAACTTCGCCACCAAGACCTGGCAGCCGGAGTAGCGCGACGCAATGGAGGTGCGGGTGTTTGCTTCAGCGGCAGTCGCTTGCGTCATCCTGCTAAGCCTTGGTCTGCTGCACTTCTACTGGGCGCTGGGTGGCTTATACGGAAAGGAGGGGGCAATTCCTTCCTCCTCGAACGGCAAAGCTGTGTTGGTGCCGCGTCCGTTCGTTACGGCTGTTGTCGGCGTTGCACTCGTCGCAATGGCCGGCCTCGTTGCGCTTGCCGCCGGACTGCTTGCGGCGCCAACCTCGCCGCTCCTAGTGAAAGTACCGACTGGCTTGCTGGCACTCGTGTTTTTTGCGCGAGGCATTGGAGACTTCCACTACGTCGGTTTTTTCAAATCCGTGAAGGGAAGCCTGTTCGCCATACGTGACACCTATTTCTACTCGCCGCTGTGCTTGGCTTTAGCCGCAATGATCGCTGTCGTGGCCGCTAATTGAAGGCGGACACAGAATTCCGCAACCGCTTCAAGCCGGAAACCAAAATGCAAACAGGGACGCTGTCTGGCCCTGCCTTGGGTATCGCCGCCAGCCTGACAGGGCGACGCTGGCTCTGGCGCAACGGCGAGGACCGGGTTGGCTTGGGCATTGCCCAGCGGCTCGGTTTGCCAGAGATAATCGGCCGCCTGCTGGCGGCGCGCGGTGTCGATCTGGACACCGCGGCGCACTTCCTCGATCCGACGCTACGCGCCCTGCTGCCGGACCCGTCCACGCTGTCCGACATGGACCGTGCGGCCGAGCGGCTGGCCCGCGCCGTGCTGAAATCCGAAACGGTCGGCGTGTTCGGCGACTACGACGTGGACGGCGCCTGCAGCGCCGCGATCCTGGCCACGGTGCTGCGCGGCCTGGGCTGCCGGGTGCTGACCCACGTGCCGGACCGGCTGCTGGAGGGGTATGGCCCGAATGCTCCGGCGCTGCTCAACTTGGTGCAGCAGGGCGCCACGCTGATTGTCTGCGTCGATTGCGGCACCGCGGCGGCCGTGGCGCTGTCGGCCTTGCAGAACCGGGCGGACATCGTGGTGCTGGACCACCACGCGAGCGACGGGCCGCCGCCGCCCGTGCTGGCCACGGTCAACCCGAACCGGCTGGACGACGCGTCTGGACTGGGCAGCGTGTGCGCGGCGGCCATCGCGTTCCTGGCGGCCATCGCCACGCTGCGGGCGCTGCGCCGGGCCGGGTTTTTTTCTGGGCGGGCCGAGCCGGACCTGCGCGAACTGCTGGATCTCGTGGCGCTCGCGACCGTTTGCGATGTCATGCCGCTGCGAGGTTTGAACCGCGCGCTGGTGACCCAGGGGCTGCGCGTGATGGCGCGGCGTACGCGCCCGGGCATCGCGGCGCTGCTGGAGGCGGCATCCGTCCGCGATTTGCCGACCGCGTTCACCTGCGGTTTCGCGCTCGGCCCGCGCATCAACGCGGCGGGACGGATCAGCCAGGCGGACCTCGGGCTGCGGCTGCTGCTGTGCGACGATCCCGTCGAGGCGCGGACCCTGGCCGCGACACTCGACGCCACCAACCGCGAGCGTCAGGCGGTCGAGGCCGGAATGCTGGAGGCGGCACTGGAGCAGGCGGCGGCGCAGGCTGCCGCCGGACATGCGGCGATGCTGGTGCACGGCGCCGGCTGGCATCCCGGGGTGGTCGGCATCGTGGCGGGGCGGATCAAGGAGCGGCACAACCGCCCGGCCTGCGTCGGCGCGCTGACGGACGGGCTGGTGCGGGGCAGCGGGCGGTCGGTGCCCGGCGTGGACCTGGGCAGCGCCATCATGGCGGCGCGGCAGGCGGGGCTTCTGGTGACGGGCGGCGGGCACGCGATGGCGGCGGGGTTCGCGCTGCACGAACGCGACATGCCGGCGTTCCATGCGTTCCTGAACGATCAGCTGGCGCATGCGGCAGCGCTGCCCCGTGTCGCCGACCTGCCAGTCGAGGGCACGCTAGGCGTGCCCGGCGCCACCATCGACCTGGCGCAGCAGCTTGCCCGGCTGTCGCCTTATGGCAACGGCAACGAGGAGCCGGTGTTCGTGCTGCCACGCGCCCAGGTGGTCCGCGCCGACCGGATCGGCAAGGAGGGCGCGACGATCCGCGCCTACGTGCAGGGCGAGGGCGGCGGCCCGCGCCTGAAGACATTGCTGTTCCGGGCGCGGGACGGCGCGCTGGCCGACGCATTGCTGAACCGGGGCGCGCCGCTGCATCTGGCTGGGCACTTGCGGGCGGAGGAGTGGAACGGCAGCGTCACCGCCGGCTTCTTCATCGCTGATGCAGCGGCTGCGGAATAGCATGGAAACGCCGACTGTGCTCGGAAAGCCGCTTGCCGGGATGCGTTAAAGCGGGGCACGCCCGAGCACATGAGCGACCGCCTCTCCAAAGGCCGCGCATAACGACGGAAGGTTCGACGGCTTGAGCATGCCGAGATGCGTGCCAGACATCGAGACGACGGTGAGGTCCGGACAGCAATGATCCCAACCCAAATGGCGCGGAGCGTTCGCGCTGTGCTGGGCGGTTCGAAACAGGTACACTGGGACATGCAGCGGCGGCAGTGTGTCACGGCGCGCAGCCCACTGGCGCAGCAGCGGTTCCATATGCTGCGACAGCAGGTCGCGATCGAGATAGACCTTGAACTCTTTCGGCAACCAGCGTTGCGGCGCTCGGGCATAGAGCTGAAGCAATGGCTTCCAACGTGGGCTTTTCAGCCTTCGAGCCGTCACATAGGCGAGTTTGCTTGTACCTTCGCCACAGCGCAGTGCGGCTATGAAGCCTGCCAGTTCCTGCCGGCGCGTCATCGGAGCACGCAATGCGCCCGGCGAATTGTCGATCCCCGGTTGAGCCTCGATATCGAGGAGGCCAAGGAAGCGTGCCGGACGACCGGCATCGCGCAGTCGCATCGCAACCGAAAACGCTACAATGCCGCCAAACGAGTAGCCGGCAAGCAGGATCGGGCCTGTTGAGGGGTGCATCGCGATTTGCGCCAACGCGTCGCTGACCAAGGCATCAAGGCAGAAGTTCCGGTCGTGCAGCAAGGTGCGCCAGGAAGGATAGGAGATTTGTACAGTTCGTACAGACTGTTGACAAGCAGTGCCAACCTCGACGAGATTTGGATCGTGGCCACCCATTCCTGGAAAGAGGAACAGGTAGGGAGCATCTGACAATACTGGGCTGCATTGGGCAGGACCGGTGTTATTATGGACGGGCAAGCTTTCGTCGGGCGTCGCCCAGTGATCGAGCGAAGATTGCGTCTCCATGCGGGGTGGCAACTCCTTCTACGACATCGCTCGGGTTACGGATGGGCACCTAGCGGGTCGCCGCGCTGACAGTGACCCTGTTTCAATCATCTGGGATCATAGGCATGAACCGAAACCGGGTTGCGGCAGCCTGGAAGCAAAATTGCGACAACCTGCGAAGATGATGTGAGTGGCCTGGTTGCCCTGCCAATGCCGGCGGCTACCGCGTGGCAGTTAACCGCTGTGCCGTGCCGATGTTCTACGCGACACGATTGCCCGAGATCACGGCCAAGCCGTCATGATCGCCGCCGGGCCTGCGCCGATATCGAGCGGCGTTCCGGCCCAGAGCTTGGTCCCATCCCAGCGGAACACCTGGACGGTGCGTTCCACCATGTTCTGCACCACGACGGTCCGTCCGTCGCGGGCAAAGGCAATGCCTTGGGACCATCGGCCGATCGGCGCCTCGACGACCTGCTTCAATTGCTTGTCGGCCAGCGCATACATCAACAGCCGGCCCCGGTCGCTGCGAAACGGGTTGTCGGCCGGCTTGGTCGTGCCCTCCTGGGTGCCGATCGCCAGGAACTTGCCGTCGGGCGACCACTTCAGGCCCTCGGGCGATCGGCCGACCGAGATCGTCTGCACGGTCCGGAATGGCTGGGCAGTCAGGTCGATCAGGCTGACGGTGTCGGCGTCGCCATTGCCGCGGCCCATGTTGCCGACCGCCGCCATCGTGCCGTCCGCCGTGACGTCGATGGTGTAGGGCGCCACCCCGGTCGTGATCTGCCGATCGCCGAGCGTTACCTGGGCGCCGTCGATGTTCAGCACCTGTACGATGTGATCGCCGTTGCGAGTTACCAGCGCCGACTTGCCATCAAGCGTGAAAGCAATGCCGCTCGGCATCGATTTCGGGTCGATCATTACCGTTTCGGCAGGGGCCAGGCGGCGGTCTTTGATGGTAAACACCGACAGCGTGCCGGCGAAGCGGTTCGCGACCAGCGCCAGCCTGCCATCGGGAGAGATGCGGACCGTGGTGGCGCCTGCTCCTGCCTGCAACGACTGCACCATCTGTGGCGGCGTCGTCGTCAGGTCGATCACCGAGACCCGGTTATCCGGGCTGATGCCCGCCGGGCCGGCAGCGTTGGCCTTTGTGGCCGACGCCACGATGGCGAAGCTCTCGTCCTTGGCGATCGTCACCGCCATTGGGGGGCCGACGACGCTGCCGGGCACTTCGAGGGTCGCGAGAATGCTGGGCGGGTAGGCCGCCAGGTCGATGACGCTTATGGTATCGGCAGATACCTCGGGCGCGGCCACCTGGACGCCATTGTCCAGCACGGTATGCGCGTCGTTCGAGGAGATCGCGATATCGGCGCGCGCCGGCCCAACCAACGCCGACGCGGCCAGCAGGCCGGCAAGCAACATCCGCATCGCATCTCTCCCGCAGGGCTCGACGCGAACGTTACGACACGTTGCGCCGGTTAACCAGACCTTCGACATGCTCGGCAATCGCCATGGCGGAAGTAAGGCCAGGGCTCTCGATGCCGAAAAGGTTCACTAGGCCGCCTAGCCCGTGCTGCGCCGGGCCGGAGACGACGAAGTCCGCCGCGGGATCGGCGGGTCCGCTGATCTTGGGGCGGATTCCAGCATAGCCCGGCGTCAGCGCCCCGTCCGGCAGGCCGGGCCAGTAGCGGCGGATGGCCGCATAGAATCCGTCGGCCCGGCGGATATCGACGTCGTACTCCTCGTGCTCGATCCACTGCACGTCCGGCCCGAACCGCGCCTGGCCGCCCAGGTCCAAGGTAAGGTGAACGCCCAGGCCCGCCGCCTCTGGCACCGGGTAGATCAGGCGCTGAAATGGCGCGCGGCTGGTCAGCGAATAGTAGCTGCCTTTGCAAAGGTGGGCATGCGGGATGGTCTCGGGCGGGATGCCGGCGATGCGCCGGGCGATGTCGGGCGCGCGCAGTCCGATGGCGTTCACCAGGACCTCGCAGGCGAGCTCCATCGGCTCGTCGCCGCCGATCTGCAGCAAGAATCCACCGCCCGGCAGCGTCGCGCCGGATAAGACCGGGGCGTGGCAGACGACGGCGCCGCCGGCATTCTCAGTGTCGCCCTGGAAGCCAAGCATCAGCGCGTGGCTATCCACGATGCCGGTGCTGGGCGACAGCAACGTCGCTGCGGCGCGCAATGCGGGTTCCAGCCGGTGCGTGTCCGCCGTGTCCAGCCACTCCAGGTCATCGACGCCGTTCGCAGCCGCCTTGGCGCGTATGGTATTCAGCATCGGGACCTCCGTCTCCTCGGCGGCGACGATCAGCTTGCCCAGGCGGCGGTGCGGGATGCCGCGTTCGGCGCAGTAGGCATACAGCATGTGCTTGCCCTGAACGCAGAAGCGTGCCTTGAAGCTGCCGGTGGGATAGTAGATGCCGGCGTGCACAACCTCCGAGTTGCGCGACGACGCGCCGGTGCCGACTCCCTCCGCGGCCTCCAGCACCCAGACCTCACGGCCCGACAATGCCAGGGCGCGGGCGACGGCCAGGCCGACCACGCCCGCGCCGATCACCACGCATTCCACTCGTTCCGTCACGCAAGCTGCTCCTATTGCAGATAAAGTAGGCGCTGAGGCGTGTTCCCGGTCAAGGCGGACGCTCCCGGTCCTCGTCCTCGCGGTCGCTGCTGACGCCGACGGTGCGGATCAGCGCCGGATGCAGCACGTAGGCGTCCAGCCGGTCCAGACGGGGAACGCCATGGCGCAGGCGGTCGAGCGCCTGCCAGGCGAACGCATGGCGGGGCAGAGCGGCGATGGCGGCCGGGTCCATGCCATAGGCCATGAGCCGCCAGTCCAGATCACCGGTGAAGCCGTCCTGCGCCACCCAGGCCAACAGTTTCGCCGCACCCTTTGTGCTGATGATATAGCCGTCGCCGCCCGGCGCGTTGTCCTCCGGCAAGAAACCGAGCATGGCGTCCGCAAGCCGGTGCACACTGGGGGCAGTGGCCGCATCCGGGTCCAACCGAGGTTCTAGCCGATCGTTTACAAAACAGATGTCGTAGTCCGGCGGCAGTGCCAACGGGCCAAGCCGGGCCGGCAGATCGAGCAGCGGGATCACGTCGTCCTCGATGACCAGCAGGTGATCGAGACGCTGCAGGGCCAAGCTTTCCCAGGTGGCGGCATGGCTTAGGAAACAGCCAAGCGTGCCGCGCATCGCCGGGTCGGCCGGCGAGCCGAGCAGGCGTCGTATGGCTGGCAGCGGCAAGCAGCTGCCCTCGATCGCCGGGATGCGACGCAGGGGCGCGGGACCATGGCCGAACAGCCGCTCGGTCCAAGCCCAGCGTTCCGTGTTGCGGTCAAGGTTCACGACGGCGATGCCGTAGGCGTCGCCATGCGGCGCCTGCTTGGCGAACCATGCGCCGACACGCTGATACATCAGCGCCGCCCCGTGCTTCGCCGCATACTCGGCATTGCCGGGGTCGAGCCGCAGGGCGGCGGCGAAGCCCTCGGCGGCATCGGGCCAGTCGCGCCGCTGCCGCGCCACGTCGGCATGCAGTGCATGGAGCGCCGCGTTGTCCGGCCAGCGGCGCAGCAGGTCGGCCGCGCGCCGGTCCAGCGTGTCGAGGTCGTCCATGTGGTAGGCGTATAGCGCGGTGTAGTGCGCCAGCCACTCCGCATCCGGCAGATGCCGTGCGGCGCGGCGAAACTGCGGGTCGGAATCCGGATAGTGCAGCGCCGACTTCAAGTCCCGCTTAAGCTCGATCGCCAGAGTCCAGTCATCCGGCTGTTGCCGCAGCAGAACGCGCCATGCCTCAATTGCGCGGTTATGCTGCCTGGCCGCCCGGGCTTCGAGCGCCGTGGTCCGCAGGGCAATGGAGGTCGGCATCGGCATGGTGCCCCGTACGGGATTCGAACCCGTGTTACAGCCTTGAAAGGGCCGTGTCCTAGGCCTCTAGACGAACGGGACAGCGCCGCGGGGCGTAGCGCGGGCGGGCTGCCCGGGTCAAGCCGTCTCGGCCGCCCGCACGCCCAACTCGCGCTCCATCGCCTCGCGCATCAGGAACTTCTGCATCTTGCCGGTGACGGTCATCGGGAACTCATCGACGAACCGCACGTAGCGCGGCACCTTCTGATGCGCGATCTGGCCGCGGCAGAACGCCTGGACCTCGGCCTCCGTCAGGTTCTCGCCGCCGCGCAGCTTGACCCAGGCGCACAGCTCCTCGCCGTATCTCGGGTCCGGCACGCCGAACGCCTGGACGTCCTGGATGGCGGGGTGGCGATACAGGAACTCTTCCACCTCACGCGGATACACGTTCTCGCCGCCGCGGATCACCACGTCCTTGATGCGGCCGACGATGTTGCAGAAGCCTTCGTCGTCGATGGTGGCGAGGTCGCCGGTGTGCATCCAGCGCGCCGCGTCGATCACGCCCCGGGTGCGTTCCTCGTCGCCCCAGTAGCCCAGCATCACGCTGTAGCCGCGGGTGCACAGCTCGCCGGCCACGCCGCGCGGCACGATGCGGCCCTCGGCGTCGATGATCTTCACTTCTAAGTGCGGATGCACCCGGCCCACGGTGCTGACCCGGCGCTCCAGCGGGTCCGTCGTCGAGCTTTGGAAGCTCACCGGGCTGGTCTCGGTCATGCCGTAGCAGATGGTGATCTCATCGAGGTGCATGCGGTCAACGGCGCGACGCATGACCTCGATCGGGCAGGGCGACCCTGCCATGATGCCGGTGCGCAGGCCCGACAGGTCGAAGCGGTCGAACTCCGGGTGCTCAAGCTCGGCGATGAACATGGTAGGCACGCCGTGCAGGCCGGTGCAGCGCTCGTTCGCGACCGTCTGCAGCACGTCGAGCGGATCGAAGCCCGGCCCGGGATAGACCATGGCGGCGCCGTGCGTGGTGCAGGCGAGGTTGCCCAGCACCATGCCGAAGCAGTGATACAGCGGCACCGGAATGCAAAGCCGGTCCTGCTCCGACAGGCGCATGGCCTCGCCGATGAAGAAGCCGTTGTTCAGGATGTTGTGGTGGGTCAGCGTGGCGCCCTTCGGCGCGCCGGTGGTGCCGCTGGTGAACTGGATGTTGATCGGGTCGTCGAACTGCAGCCGCGGCTGCAGATGGGCGAGTTCCGCCCGGTGCGCGTCGGTGGCGAGGCCGGGCACGTCGTCAAATGCTAGGCAGCCTGGGAACGGCAGGCAGCCCGGCGCCGCGCCGCCGATCTGGATCACCGTCCGCAGTTCCGGCAGCCGCTCGCTGGACAGGCGGCCCGGCGTCGAGGCCGCAAGCTCCGGCACGATCTGCGCCAGCATGCCGAGGTAGTCGCTGGTCTTGAACGCCGTCGCCGTCACCAGCGCCTTGCAGCCCACCATGCGGAGCGCGAACTCCAGCTCGGCCGGGCGGTAGGCCGGGTTCACGTTGACCAGGATGATGCCGGCCTTGGCGGTGGCGAACTGCACCACGACCCACTCGGCGTTGTTCAACGACCAGATGCCCAGCCGGTCGCCACGCTCCAGGCCCAGCGCCAGCAGCCCGGCGGCGAACGCCTCCGCCCGGCGCACCAGCTCGGCGTAGCTCCAATGCACGCCCTGGCTGCGCACGATCAGCGCCGGGTGGTCGGGCACGCGGGCGGCGGTGCGGTCGAGGTTCTGGCCCAGCGTCTCGCCGAGCAAGGGAAGGTCCCACGCGCCGTGGACGTAGCTGATCGGTGGATTGACCGCTGTGGTCATGCGCCGCTCCTGGCCTATATTCGGCTTGAACACAAAAGGAATCCTCCCGTGTCCGCAAGCCTGCCCAACCGTCTGCCAGGCCTTAATTTCGACCTGGGCGAGACCGCCGACATGCTGCGCGGCTCCGTCGAGACCTTTGCCGCCGACGAGATCGCGCCCCGTGCGGCGGAGATCGACCGCAGCAACGACTTCCCAGCCGACCTGTGGCGCAAGATGGGCGACCTGGGCGTGCTGGGCATCACCGTCGAGGACGAGTACGGCGGCGCCGGGATGGGCTATTTGGAGCACTGCGTGGCGATGGAGGAGATCAGCCGCGCCAGCGCCTCCGTGGGGCTGAGCTACGGCGCGCACAGCAACCTCTGCGTGAACCAAATCCGCAAGAACGGCACCGAGGCGCAGAAACGCCGCTACCTGCCGGGCCTGATCAGCGGGGAGCACGTGGGCGCGCTGGCGATGAGCGAGAGCGGCGCCGGGTCGGATGTGGTGGGCATGCGGCTGCGGGCGGACAAGCGCGGGGACCGCTATGTGCTGAACGGCACGAAGATGTGGATCACCAACGGGCCGGAGGCGGATGTGCTGGTGGTCTATGCCAAGACCGACCCGGCGGCTGGGTCGCGCGGCATCACGGCGTTCCTGATCGAGAAGGGCATGCCGGGCTTTTCGTGCGCGCAGAAGCTCGACAAGCTCGGCATGCGCGGCAGCAACACCGGGGAGTTGGTGTTCCAGGACTGCGAGGTGCCGGAGGAGCACGTGTTGGGCGGCGTGGGCCGCGGGGTGAACGTGCTGATGTCCGGCCTCGACTACGAGCGCGCGGTGCTGGCGGCGGGGCCGCTCGGCATCATGCAGGCCTGCATGGACGTGGTGCTGCCCTACATCCACGAACGCAAGCAGTTCGGCCAGGCAATCGGCGAATTCCAGTTGATGCAGGGCAAGATCGCCGACATGTACACGACGCTGAACGCCGCCAAGGCCTACGTCTATGCGGTCGCCAAGGCCTGCGACCGCGGCGAGACCGCGCGCAAGGATGCCGCTGGCGCCATCCTGTATGCCGCGGAGCGCGCGACCTGGATGGCGTTGGAGGCGATCCAGGTGCTGGGCGGCAACGGCTACATCAACGACTACCCGACCGGACGGCTGCTGCGGGACGCCAAGCTGTATGAGATTGGCGCGGGGACGAGCGAGATCCGCCGCATGCTGATCGGGCGGGAGCTGTTTCGGGAGACGATTTAGTAGAATGTGCTACTGCAAGAGGAGTTTCATCTCGCTCTCAAGAACTGCGCAAACGGCTATAATCTCCTCAGGTTTGCCACTGTCACAAGCGATTTTGGCTCTTTGTAAAATTCTCCTGATGCCAAGAGAGTCATTATAGGTAAATGCGAGGTCAAATAAAGGTAATATCATACAAGCTAAAGTTATTAACAGAGCAATTGGGTTCAACATTTTCCCATTTGGATCGATTGACGATGACCAGAATAACATAATATAATTTAACAACATGACGCAAAGATAAGGTAAATATAGGTTTCTTCTTAGATAATCAGTATCGTTTTGTTTATATTTATCGTATTTACTTAGTGTCCTAGCAAAATTTGCCAATTCTTCTATTGGGCCGTTTACTTCAGCCGCTTTCTGCCGTGCATAGATTATTGCTTCTTTTATTTTCGGGCCGAGAGCGTGTCGGATGTGCGGACCAGCTACGATAAAGGCTGCGCTAGTTGCCACCCCAAGCTGAAACATTGATTGCAAGGAATTTATTTTAGTTGAACCCACAAGCCAAAAATTTACTTTTGGAAATTTAGTTACAAACGTCGCAAATGTAACTACTATGGGTGTCCCAAGAATGATTAAGACAATTGCTTGTTTTAAAACAAATTTCTGGGGCATCGCAATCACTCAGGCTGAAGTTAATGTTCGAAAAACATATACAAGTTTTAGTTGAGGGTGTTTGGCAATAATTTTATTAAGCATGCTAAACACGATTCGGTAAGTTCGAAGTAGCTCAATTTATTGCTCCTCTCGCGCCGCCGTGACCGCATGCTGCAAGTCGCCCAACTCGATCAGCCCAGAGAACAGCTTCTTGCCCACGATCAACGCCGGGGTGCCCTGCAGCCCGATCTGCTGTGCCAGCGCAATGTTGGCATCGAGCCGTGCCTTGATGACGGGATCATCCATGTCGCGCAGCAAACGCCCGCCGTCGAGGCCCAAGCGTTCGGCCGCCGCGCGCAGCGTGTCCCGCGTCGGCGGGGCGGCGTCGTGCATGATCACGTCCCGCAGCTTGAAGTAGCCGCCCTGGCGCTGCGCGGCGAGAAGCGCGCGGCTTTCCAACTGGCTGGCGGGACCGAGTATCGGCAGGTCCTTGAACACGATCCGCACGTTTGGGTCGGCCTGCAGCAGCGCAGCGTGGGTGGGTAGCATGCGGCGGCAATACGGGCAGCGCGTGTCGTAGAATTCGACGATGGTGACGTTGCCCATCGGGTTGCCAAGCACCGGATCGGCCGGGTCCACGATGCTGCTGGCCAGCTTTGCAAGGACCTCCCGCGTGGCCGTCTCCTCACGCCGCGCGTCGTCGGCCTGCAGCGCCTGCAGCGCCTCGCGCAGGATCGACGGATCGGTGCGGAGCGCCTCACGCAGCACGCCGACGATCTCGGCCCGTTGGGCGGCGGTGATGCCCTGGCTGGCGGCCGGAAACGCCACCAGCAACAGCGCGAGGGCGGCGGAGAGGGCTGGGCGCATCCGTGGAGTCCTCCAAAAGCGTCGCCCACCTGGCATAGCATCGGTTGCCGGTCGAAGCGAAGGCCGCTATGGCACGACGCTTAGGATGCGAAAGGGATAATCGTTGGGACAACGCAGGATCCAGGTCGCGGTACCCGGGCGCACAGCCAATGGGGCGCGTCGCGAGAGGACGCGGCGTCGCGCGGCGGTCCTGCTGGCGTCGGCGCTGGCGATGTCCGGCTGCTCGACCATTGGATCGCTCAGGCAGACGTTCCTGGGCGGCCAGTCGGGCTCCGAGGGGCCTCAGCGGCTGACCGGGTTCATCGGCGGCGCCGTGGCCGACGAGGGGCGGGCGGCGCTGGCGGCGCGCGAGGTCCTGGCGCTTGGCGGCACCGCGGCCGACGCGGCGGTGGCGCTGGGGTTCACCCTGGCGGTCACCCTGCCGTCCCGCGCCGGGCTGGGCGGCGGCGGCGCATGCCTCGCCTATAGCCCGGACCGCAATGGACCCGGCCAGGGCAGTCCCGAGGCCATCGTCTTTACCCCCACCGCCCCCAGCGCGACCCTGCCCAACACCGATCGCCCGGCGGCGGTGCCGATGCTGGCCCGCGGCCTGTTCGCCCTGCATGCGCGCTATGGCAAGCAGCCGTTCGAGGGCCTGATCGCTCCGGCCGAGCAGCTCGCCCGGTTCGGCGTGCCGGTGTCCCGTGCATTGCTGCGCGACCTGGCGCCGGTGGCCGGGCCGCTGGCGGCCGACCCCAACGCGCGCGCCGTGTTCGCGCCGGGCGGCGTGCCGCTGGCCGAGGGCGGAACGCTGCTGCAGAACGACCTCGGCGGCACCCTGGCGCAACTCCGCACGGCGGGCGTAGGCGACCTGTACCAGGGCGCGCTGGCCCGCCGCATGGAGGACGCCTCCCGCGTTGCCGGCGGCGGCCTCACCCTGGCCGACCTGCGCGCCGCGCTGCCGCGCACCGGTGCGCCGCTGGTGATCCGCGCGGGACGGGACAGCGTGGCGTTCCTGCCGCCGCCGGCGGATGGCGGCCTCGGCGCTGCGGCGGCGTTCCAGGCGCTGGAGGCCAACCCGAACGACGTCGCCGGTGCGCAGGCGCGGGCGATCGGCACCGTTGCCCAATGGCGGCAAAGCGGTGGCGAGGCACTCGCGGCGCTGGCAGCGGCGTCCGCAAATGGGTCGTTGCCGACCTTGCCGGCCTCCACGGGGTTTGCCGTGCTCGATCGGAACGGCAACAGCGTCGCCTGCGCGGTGACGATGAACAACCTGTTCGGCACTGGGCGCGTCGCGCCAGGAACCGGTATCTTGCTCGCCGCCTCGCCCCGTGCTGTCGCGCCGCCGCTGCTTTCAGCGGCGATCGCCTGGAACGCCAGCGTCCGCGGTTTCCGCGCCGCCATCACCGGGTCCGGACAGGAGGGCGCGGCGTTGGCGGTCGCGGTGGGCCTGACGAATGCGCTGCGATCCACCGCCGCCATGCCGGCCATGGTGCCGGAGCCCGGGCGCGCCAACGCCATCGCCTGCTCGCGCTATCTGCCGGACAATGAGGGCTCGTGCAGCTCGGCGGTCGATCCGCGCGGCACCGGGCTCGCGGTCGGAAGCAACTAGCCTGAATAATTCATGAGGGTTGGCGGGCATAGTACAAGCCCTTGATCCAGCGTAGAATGTGGTTCTCAAGGCCAACTCTAC
>JAABUS010001913.1_pt1 | contig 42138 bp, 38 predicted proteins | sample 5560161 | NCBI WGS metagenome assembly JAABUS01 (sample SAMN10711885, study PRJNA513376) | rock metagenome | isolation source: Antarctica rocks | place: Antarctica: Victoria Land, Trio Nunatak nord | collected 2016-01-04
GCCGTCGTGCCGGTCAGCGAGAACAGCACGCCCACCTTGATGTCGCCGGCGGCGGCGTAGGCGACCGAGGCGTCCTTGATCCAAATCTGCGGAAACCCGGCGGCGCCTGCCGACCCCGCCGCCAGCGCGCCCTTGAGCAAACCCCTGCGTCCGAAGCCCATCTGTTGTCCCCTTGCCATGACCAAAACGCAAAATGCCCCCGCATCGGCCATCAACGATGGTCGTTACGGGGGCTGCACTGCCCTGATTTCAATTGTATGGCGGCGTCGTTGCCGCCCGGCGCCGCAAGGCACCGTCTTCGTTTAGCGTAAGCCGATCAGTTCGTGCGCGTCAACGATCGCCGTCGCGACCGCGCCCACCGAGACGCGCCGCTCCATGGCCTGGCTGCGGATGAAGCGGTAGGCGTCCTCTTCCTGCATCTTGCGCGCGCCCATCAGGATCGCCTTGGCGCGCTCCACGCTGTGCATCGAGCGCAGCGTCAGGTCCAGCCGCTCGATCCGGCCGCGCAGCCGGCGCTCATAGGCGAAGCGGGAGCGCGCGAGCACGAGGGCCGCGAGGATGGCGGGAGCGGTGAACGGACGGTGCAGCACCGCCTCGGGCGCCGCCTTGCGCAGCAGGTCGAGGTCCAAAGCGGTCTCGGCCGACGGCATCAGCACCACGAGCGCCGCCTTCGGCTCGCCCGGCAGCCACGGCAGCCGCGCCGGCAGGCTGGGCACAAGGTCGCAGAACAGCGCGTCGGTGTCGGCGGGCAACGGGTCGGGCGGCGGCCAGAAATGCCGCACCCGGGCGCGCGTGCGCTGCAGCTCGCGGATCAGCGTCTCGCCGGATGCATCGCGCGCCGTCGCGACCACGACGTCGAGGCCGGACGCCTCCGCGGGCAACCGGGTCACCCGCAGCCGACCATGAACGGGTCGGCGAGCACCGCCGAGCGGGATTGCTGCAGCACCTCGAACTGGCCGCGCCGGTTCGCCCGGCCGATCCGCGTCCACAGGCTGGTGTGGTGGCTGGCATCGATCGAGACCCGGCCCTGCGGCGCGTCGAGCGAGGAGCCCAGCACCATCGGCCGCAGGATGTCGGTGTCCATCGAGTTCGTCGCCTCCAGCGCCTTGGCGAAGATGTGCACCTGGAAGTAGGCGGCCTCGACGCACATGTTGGTCGGCTCGTCCTCGCCATAGCGTTTTTTGTAGCGGCTGACGAACGACGCATCGCGCTCGCCGCCGCTGCCCTGGAAGTACGGCGCCGCGGTGATGTGCCCCTCGCCGACGTCGAAGCCCATGGCGCGGATCTCGGCCTCGGTGGTCGTCAGGCTGGCGATCGGCGTGGTCTTGGGATCGAGGCCCGCATCGGCGCAGGCCTGGTACAGCGCGCTGGTGGCGTCGCCGACCACGGTCGAGAAGATGACGTCGGGCCGCAGCTCGCGTATCTCGCGTATGACCGGCAGGAAATCGGCTGGCTTGGCGCGCAGGCCGACATAGCGCTCGCCGGCGACCTCGCCGCCGTTGCTGCGGACGATCTCCCGCATGATGCGGTTGGACTCGCGCGGATAGATGTAGTCGGAGCCGACGAAGTAGAAGCGCAGCCCGTAGTTGGCGATCAGGAAGCGGCACAGCGCCACGCTGTTCTGGTTGGGCGCAGCGCCGGTGTAGATGACATTCGGCGAGAACTCGAAGCCCTCATACAGCGTGGGATACCACAGCAGCCCGTTGAGACGCTCAACGACCGGCAGCACGGCCTTGCGGCTGCTGGAAGTGTAGCAGCCGAAGATGGTCGTGATGTCGTCGGTGACCATGAGGCGCTTGGCGTAGTGGCCGAACGCCGAGGTCTCCGAGGCCGGGTTATACAGCACGGGCATGATCTCGCGCCCGTCGATGCCGCCGGCGGCGTTGATCTCGCCGATGGCGAGCAGCGTGCCCCGAAGCTGGGTTTCCTCGATCACCGCCATGAAGCCGGTCGTCGAGAACAGCACGCCCACTCGCCAGGGTTCCGCCGTCGTATCCCTATGCTGCGAGCGTGCCATCGCTTTCCCTCGTGCGTCATGCGTGCTCAGATCGGTAAAACGCTGTCCGAGCATATCTGCCATGCAAATTACACACCGAAGGCTAGGTTGGCGCTGCGGCAGGCGCCTTGTCAACGCAGGATGGCAACCGATCCGGTTGACGTCCGATCTTCGCGTTTAAGCATCTGGATTAACGTCATTTGATCGGCGCGTGCCTGTGCGGAGCGCGAGTGTTGTGCAAGTTTTGTGGTTTCGAATAAGCACTGGGGCAACAACGCGTAATGTTCGCGACATGATCGCATCCCACAGCAATTCGGAGCCCTGGAGGTTTGGCGTCCTGTTCTCGCGGTCCGGCGTGACCGCAGGGGTCGAGACCACCCAGCTTAACGCGACCGTCCTGGCGATCGAGGCGATCAACGCGGGCGGCGGCATCCTGGGCCGCCCGGTCGAGCCGGTCATCTACGATCCGGCCTCCGATCCGAAGCAGTTCCGCGTTTTTGCGGAACGGCTGCTCGGCCGTGACCGCGTGCGGCTGATCTTCGGCTGCTACATGTCGAGCACGCGCAAGGCCGTGCTCCCCGTGGTCGAGGCCTACCGGAGCCTGCTGCTGTATCCGACGCTGTATGAGGGCTTTGAGTATTCGCCGAACTGCATCTACACCGGCTCGGCGCCCAACCAGAACTCGGTGCCGCTTGCCCGGTATTTGCTCCAGCACTACGGCAAGCGGATGTTCTTCGTCGGGTCGAACTACGTCTATCCCTACGAATCGAACCGCATCATGGCGGACCTGGCGCACCAAGCTGGCGGCGCGGTGCTCGACGAGATCTACGTGCCGCTGGACGCCGGGCCGCAGGACTTCGCCAAGGCGATCCGCAAGATCGGCCGCACGCAGCCCGACGTCATTTTCTCCACCGTCGTCGGGCGCTCGACCTCGGTGTTCTACGAAGCCTACCGGCAGGCCGGCTTCGATGCGGGCCGCATGCCGATCGCCAGCCTGACGACCAGCGAGGCCGAGGTGGCGGAGATGGCCCCTGAGGCGGCGGCGGGCCACATCACCGCGGCGCCGTTCTTCGACGTCCTGGACACCCCGGCCGCCAAGCGTTTCGTCGCTGGTTTCCGCGCGCGCTTCGGCGCCGCCGCCGCGGTGACCGCCGGGGCCGAGGCGGCGTATTTTCAGGTCATGCTGATCGCCGGCGCGATCGAGCGGGCCGGCACGGACGAGCCGGAGCCGGTCCGCGCGGCGCTGGGCGACCTGGAATATGCGGCGCCGCAGGGCCGGGTGCGGATCGATCCCAGCAACAACCACACCTTCCTCTGGCCGCGCGTCGCAAAGCTGGACGCCCAGGGCCGGTTCCGCATCGCCTGGGACCCGGGCGTGCGGGTGCGGCCCGATCCGTACTGCGTTGACCAAAGGCTCGATAGCTGGCTCTGGTCCGAGCGGCCAGGACCGGCCGTCCTGCCGCTGGCGGCGCAGGGCTAGCAGGGCAGGGGGCCGGGCACGGATGGCGATCGAGATCCTCCGTGACCTACGCGGCCTCCGCATCGAGGTCATGCATCCGCCGGACGCCGACGGGACCAGCCTGGTCGAGCACCTGCGCCGCATCGGCTGCATCACCACCACCGTCTGGCCGCTGCCGGAGGCGCTGGCGGCATCGGACCTCGTCGTCCTCGCCGTCGAGCATGACCACCGCGAGCGGCTGCGTCGGCTGTTCCATGGCCATGACCGCGTGTTGCCGACGGTGATCGGCATCGTCGGCTACGAGAACCCCTCGGTCCTGCAGCTCGTGCTCGAGATCGGCGCCCAGGCGGTGATCGAGCGGCCGATCCGGCCGTTCGGCCTGCTGACCCAGCTCGCGGTCGGACGCAGCCTATGGCTCCAGCAACAGGCGGCCGACCGCCGGGTGCAACGGCTGGAGCGCAAGCTGGCGGGCATCCAGACGATCCAGCGCGCCCGCTCGATCCTGATCGCCAGCCAGGGGATGACCGAGGAGGCGGCCCACCAGATGTTGCGGCGCCAGGCGATGTCCAGGCGCGTCGCCATGGAGGAGATGGCCGCCGCGATCATCGACGCGCACGATCCGCCGCGTGCCCGTCCAGCCAGCGATCGAAGCTCTGAGTAGCTGGCAGCGGCTTGAGAGAGGGTTGGGCGTGCCACATGAGGCTCGCCTGCAGCAGTTCGGCAGCGGCAAAGGCCGCGATGACCTCGGGCCGCTTGTCGCGGACCAGGCCGCCGATCGGGCAGACCAGGCGGGCGATGCGCGCCTCGCTGATGCCGATGTCGCGGAAACCGCGCTCGAAGCGCCGACGCTTGGCCTGCGAGCCGATCAGGCCGACGTAGGCGAGGTCGTCGCGCTCCAGGGCGGCGGCCACGATCAGGCTGTCGAGCGCGTGGCTATGCGTCAGCACCACGCAGACGGTGCCAGCGGGCGTCCGCGCGAGCTCGCCCGCCCAGTCATCGGAGATGGCGACAGCAACCGCGCCGGGGGGAGCCGCCGCGAACTGCCCGGCGCGTCCGTCGATCCAGCGGACCCGGAGTGGCAGCGGGGCAAGCGCCCTCGCCAGCGCCTGCCCGACATGGCCCGCGCCGAACAGCAGCACCGTGGGCCGCACTGTGAGCGCATCCTGCTCGGCCGCCTCGATCCGGTCGAGCAGCGCCCCATCCGCACGGCTGACCGCGAGGCTGACGTGGCCGCCGCAGCACTGGCCGAGCGCCGGGCCGAGCGGGATGTCCAGCATTGCGTGGTCCCCGCCAGCCTGCAGCAGCGCGCGTGCGCGTGCCGTCGCGTCCCATTCCAGCCGGCCGCCGCCCACGGTGCCGAACGTCTCGCCGCGCGTGACCAGCATGGCCGCCCCGGCCTCGCGCGGCGTCGATCCGCTGGCGCGCGCAATCAGCACGTGCGCGACCGGCTCGCCTGCGAGCAGCAGCGATCGCAGCACGCCAGAGAGCCCAAGCTGCATCACGCCGCCGCGGCTTGCCTGACCCGCTCGACCGCAACGAGCACGCATTCCGGGGTGGCCGGCGCGTCCAGCCGCGGGCAGATGCGGTGGTCGGCCACGCTCGCCACCGCGTCGGAGATGGCGTGCAGCACCGAGACGGCCAGCATTAGCGGCGGCTCGCCCACCGCCTTGGAGCGGAAGATCGTGTCCTCGCGGTTGTCGGCGCCGTGCAGCAGCCGCACGTTGAAGATGCGCGGCCGGTCGCCGCAGGCGGGGATCTTATAGGTGCTGGGCGCGTGGGTCATCAGGCGCCCGCCGGCGTCCCAGACCAGCTCCTCGCTAGTCAGCCAGCCGGCGCCCTGCACGAAGCCGCCCTCGATCTGGCCGATGTCGATCTCGGGGCTGAGCGAGCGCCCGGCGTCGTGCAGGATGTCCACCCGCAGGATGCGGTGCTCGCCGGTGAGCGTGTCGATCGCCACCTCCGAGCAGGCCGCGCCGTAGGCGTAGTAGTAGAACGGCCGGCCGCGGCCGGTGGCGCGGTCCCAGTGGATCTTCGGCGTGGCGTAGAAGCCGGTCGCCGACAGCGGCACGCGCGCGAGGTATGCCTGCTTGACCAGCGTGCGGAACGGCACCTCCTCGCGGCCGACCCGCACGCGGTTGGGCAGGAACTCGACATCGGCCTCCGGCACGCCCCATTTCGCGGCGGCGAAGCGGACCAGCCGCGCCTTGATTTTGCGCACCGCGTCCTGCGCCGCCTTGCCGTTCAGGTCCGCACCCGACGACGCCGCGGTCGCCGAGGTGTTCGGCACCTTGCCGGTGCTGGTGGCGGTGATCTTGACGCGGTCGAGGCCAATTTGAAGCTCCGTCGCCACCACCTGGGCCACCTTGGCGAACAGGCCCTGGCCCATCTCGGTACCACCGTGGTTCAGGTGAACGCTGCCGTCGGCGTAGATGTGCACCAGCGCGCCGGCCTGGTTGTAGTGCGTCGCGGTGAACGAGATGCCGAACTTCACCGGGGTGAGCGCGATGCCCCGGCGGATGACCGGGCTGTCCCGGTTCGCCTCGTGGATCGCGGCGCGCCGGGCCGCGTAGCTGCAGGATTGCTCCAATTCGGCGACGACCGCGGCGGCGATGTTGTCCTCGACGACCTGGTGGTACGGCGTGACATTGCGGTCCGCGGCGCCGTAGAAGTTGCGGCGCCGCACCTCCAGCGGGTCGAGGCCGAGGGCGAAGGCGATCTCCTCGATCACGCGCTCGGCCGCGACCACGCCTTGCGGGCCGCCGAAGCCGCGGAAGGCGGTGTTGGAGACGGTGTTGGTCTTGAGCGGCAGCGACGCGAGGCGCACCGCCGGGTAGAAGTAGGCGTTGTCGGCATGGAACAGCGCCCGGTCGGTCACCGGCCCCGACAGGTCGGCCGAGAAGCCGCAGCGCGCGGCGATGACCATGTCCACGCCGTGAATGCGGCCGTCATCGCCGAAGCCGACATCGTAGTCGATCTCGACGTCGTGCCGCTTGCCGGTGACGGCCATGTCGTCGTCGCGGTCCGGCCGCAGCTTGGCTGTGCGACCGGTCTTGCGGGCGACCAGGCCAGCGATGCAGGCGAACAGGTTGGCCTGGGTCTCCTTGCCGCCGAACGCCCCGCCCATGCGCCGCACCTCCACCAGCACGGCGTGGTCAGGGACATCGAGCACCTGGGCCACCAAGTGCTGGGTCTCGGTGGGATGCTGGGTCGAGGACAGTACCCGCATGTCGCCGTCCTCGCCGGGTTCGGCCAGCGCGATTTGGCCTTCCAGGTAGAGATGTTCCTGGCCGCCGACGCGCATCCGCCCGGACAGGCGGCGCGGCGCGTCGCCGATGGCCTGGGCCGCGTCGCCGCGCCGCAGGGTGAGCGGCTCGGTGACCAGGTGCCCACCGGGGCGCGCGGCGGCGATATCCAGCACCGCCGGTAGGTTTTCATAGCGCACCACGGCCAACCGCGCCGCCGCGCGTGCCGCCCGCCGGGTGCGCGCCGCCACGGCGAAGATCGGCTGGCCCACGAACTGCACGGTGCCCGTGGCGAGCAGCGGCTCGTCGTCCTTGCCGACCGGGCTGATCTGGTTGGCGCCGGGTATGTCGTGGCCGGTCAGCACCAACGCCACGTCCGCTGAGTGCCGCACGGCGTCCAGGTCCATCGACGCGATGCGGGCGTGCGCCCGTTCCGCCAGGCCCAGGCAGACATGCAGCAGGCCTTCCGGCTCCGGCAGGTCGTCGATGTAGGCGGCGTCGCCCGCCACGTGCTTGTGCGCGCTGTCGTGGCGCAGCGCCGTATTTCGCGCTTCCAATGCGGGGGCAAGATAAAGCGGGGCCATCTGGTCAGGCATGCGCGAGGCTCCTGTCGCCGACCAGGCGGGTCTGCGCGCCTGGCTGAACGGTTTCGATATACAGCCGGCGCAGCAGGTTCTTCGCTACTGCCATGCGGTAGGCGGCGCTCGCGCGCAGATCGGTCAGCGGCTGGAAGTCCAAGTCCAGCGCGGCCTGCGCCTGCACCAGCGTGGCCTCGGTCCAGGGCCGGCCCAGCAGCGCCGCCTCGGCCTGCGCCGCGCGCTTCGGCGTTGCCGCCATGCCGCCGAACGCCAGGCGCGCCTCGGTCACCACGCTGTCCTCGACACGGACCAGGCAGGCGGCCAGCACGGCGGTGATGTCCTGGTCAAAGCGCTTGCTCACCTTGTAGGCGCGATACCGGGTACTGGGCTGGGGCCGGGGCACGCTGATGCGCTCGATGAACTCGCTGTGCTGGCGGTCCTGCCGGCCATAGGCGACGAAGAACTGCTCCAGCGGCATCGAGCGCACCGCGTCGCCACGCCGCAGATGCAGCCGCGCCCCGGCGGCGATCAACGCCGGCGAGGCGTCGCCGACCGGCGAGCCATTGGCGATGTTGCCGCACACCGTGCCCATGTTGCGTACCTGCACCGAACCCAGACGGCGCAGCAGCTCGCCCATGTCTGGATAGAGCGCGGCCAGCGCCGGCGCGGCGGCGCTGTAGGTGACGCCGGCGCCGATCTCCAGCGACGCCTCGGTCAGCGCGATACCTTGCAGCCCCGCCACCCGGCCGATCCAGACGATCGGGTCCGGCCGCTGCAGCGCCTTGGTGATCCACAGGCCGACATCGGTGCAGCCGGCGACGATGGTGGCGTGCGGACGCCATAGCAGCACATCGGCGAGGTCATCCACCGTGGCCGGCGCGAAGAACTCGCCGGCGCCGCTTTGGACATGCACGCCCGCGCCGTCGTCGAACGCCTGCAGGCTGGCCAATGTCGCGGCCTCATCGGCTGGGAAACGATCGTCGCGGTGCAGGGCGTACATCCGCTGCGCGGCGCGCACGATCGGCGCGTAGCCGGTGCAGCGGCAGAGATTGCCGGCCAGCGCGTCGTCGATGGCGTCCTCGGACGGCAGACCCGGCAGGGTTTTCAACAAGGCGAACATCGACATGACGAAACCCGGGGTGCAGAATCCGCACTGCGAGCCATGGCAGTCCACCATCGCCTGCTGCACCGCGTGCAGCGCGCCGTCGTCGCCCTTCAGATGCTCGATGGTCAGCAACTGGCAGCCGTCCAGCGTGCCGACAAGCTGGATGCAGGCGTCGACCGCACGGTAGGCCAGGCGGCCCTCCTGTGGCCGCGCCAGGACCACCGTGCAAGAGCCGCAGTCGCCCTCGTTGCAGCCCTCCTTGGTGCCGGTCAGGCGCCGCGCGCCGCGCAGCCAGTCGAGCACCGTCAGCGTGGGATCAAACCCCGCCAGCGCCACCGTCTCGCGGCCGAGCAGGAAGCGGATGTGGTCGCGCATGGAAAAAGCCTCCGTTTCGCCAACATAGCGGGTTCAATAGAATGATATGGCACGACAGCCGGCTTCCATATCCCCTTCACGCGAGACGTATCATGCGACCTGGAAGCCATGCGCGAAGGGGTCGCGGCTGTCGATGAAGATCGTGTTGTGGCCGGTCAGCCGTGCCCAGCCGGCGACCGATGGCACGATGGCATCGACGCCGCCGACGCTGGCCCGCGCCTCGACCCGGCCGTGGAACAGCGAGCCGATGATGCTTTCATGCACGAAAGGATCGCCGGGCTGCAGCCGGCCCAGCGCCGCCCACTGCGCCATCCGCGCCGAGGTGCCGGTGCCGCACGGCGAGCGGTCGATCGCCTTGTCGCCGTAGAACACGGCATTGCGCGCGGTGGCCTCGGGATGCCGCGGCGCGCCGGTCCATAAGATATGGCGCAGGCCGTTGATGTCGGGCCGCTCGGGATGCACGAACTCGTGCGCCGCGTTCAGCGCCAGGCGCAACGCGACGCTCCAGCGGACCAGGTCGGACGGCGTCACGTCGGCGATATCCCGGAAGGCGTCCTGCGGCTCGATGATGGCGTAGAAGTTGCCGCCATACGCGACATCGACGGTGACGGGGCCAAGTCCCGGGCAGTCCACAACCAGGCCGCGCGCGTGCAGGAACGACGGCACGTTGGTGATGCGCACCTCCTCGACGTGCTCGCCCTCCTGACGGTACTCGGCCAGCACCGGCCCGGCCGGTGTGTCCAGCCAGAGCCGGCCCGGCGTGCGCGGCCGCACCAGCCCGTGCTCGATTGCCATAGTCACTGTGCCGATGGTGCCGTGCCCGCACATCGGCAGGCAGCCCGTCGTCTCGATATACAGCACGCCGATGTCGCAGTCGTCGCGGGTGGAGGGATACAGGATCGCGCCGGACATGATGTCGTGGCCGCGCGGCTCGAACATCAGCCCGGTGCGGACCCAGTCGTATTCGGCGACGAAATGCGCCCGGCGCTCCAGCATGGTCGCGCCCTGGAGCTGCGGCGCGCCGCCGGCGACGAGGCGCACCGGGTTGCCGCAGGTGTGGCCGTCCAGGCAGAAGAACGTATGGCGGGACATTGGAAGGCGCCTATGCCAGGGTCTTCCCAACAAATCTAAGCTCACGTCCTATTCTGCGGCAATGGAGCAGCAGACCGGGCCGCCTCTCCGGCTTGCGCCGTGGTCAGGACACGAATTGTGCGGCACGCTGGCTGAAGGCGAACGCAGGGAGCGGAACATGGACTTCATGGGCAAGGTGGCGCTGATCACCGGCGGTTCCAACGGCATCGGCCGGGCGGCGGCGCTCGGCTTTGCGCGGCGGGGTGCGCGCGTCGTCGTGGCGGACCGCGACGCCGGGGAGGGCGCGGCGACGGTCGAGGCCATCCGGGAACATGGCGGCGAGGCGCGGTTCGTGGCCGCCGACGTGACCCGGTGGGCCGACGTGCAGGGCTATGTGCAGGCGACGCTCGACGCCTACAGCGCGATCGACTGCTTCTTCAACAACGCCGGCATCGAGGGCACGGTGGTGCCCACCGCGGAGTACGACGAGGCGGTGTTCGACGCGGTGATCGCGGTGAACCTGAAAGGCGTGTTCCTCGGGCTGCGTCACGTGCTGCCGGTCATGCTGCGGCAGGGGCGGGGTGCCGTCGTCAACACGGCCTCGACCGCGGGCTTGCAGGGCTCGCCGGGCCTGTCGGCCTATGTCGCATCGAAGCACGGCGTGCTCGGCCTGACCCGGACCGCGGCGGGCGAGGTCGGCACCGCCGGAATACGGGTCAACGCGGTGTGCCCGGGGCCGACCGACACGCGGATGATCCGCTCGCTCGAGGAGCAGTCCAGCCCCGGCGACCAGGCGGGCGCCAGCGCGCGCTACCGGGCGAGCATCCCGCTCGGCCGCTACGCCACGGTGGAGGAGGTCGCCGATGTCGTGCTGTTCCTGTGCTCGGACATGGCGAACAGCGTGACTGCCGCGCACTACGTAGTGGACGGCGGGCGCACCGGGACCACGGCGGCGGCGCGCAGCCTTGGTAAGGCGTAGCGGATCGGCGCAGCTTGAGCAGCTGCGGCGATGACCGTCATCGAAACTCAAGCCAGCATCCGGCACGCGCGGGTGGAGGACGCCGAGGCGATTGCCGCCGTGCACGTCACGGCGTGGCGGGAGAGCTACGCCGGCCTGATACCGGCAGAGATGCTAGCGAGCCTGTCCGTGGAAGAAGGGGCGGACCGTTGGCGCCGCATCATGGGCAAGCCCGACCCGGCGATTGCAACGGCTGCGTTCGTCGCTTGCGCGCCCGGCGGCACAGTCATGGGCTTCGGCTCTTGCGGATTGCAGCGCTCGGCGGAACTGGCCAGGGCGGGCTTCAACGGTGAGTTCCAGGCGCTCTACGTTCTCCGCGCAGCACAGCGCCGCGGCATAGGGCACGCGTTGATGGGCGCGATGGCGCGGGACCTGGCGAATCGCGGCCTCCATGGGGGCGCCTTGTGGGTTCTAGAAGGCAACCAACCCGCCCTAAACTTCTACGACGCGCTCGGCGGCACGGTCATTGCGCAGCGGGAAGACATTCAGGGCGAGCGAAACGTCCTTCCCCACATTGCATACGGCTGGGCGAGCGTGGCATCACTCGCCATGGCTGCACGCTGACACTTCACGCGGCGCTCTTGGCAGCCACTCAGGCCAGCAAGACGCGCGTAACGTCCAAGCCTGTCTCAACGTCGATTACAGCGAAAGGGACGCCATCAGCGGCCCAGCTTCGGAGCTGGGCCACCGAGACATAGCGCTGGTTGGCGGTGTCATGCAGCCGGTTTCGGGCATAGCGCTTCACCAGAATGGGCCGGGGTTTCCGCGCTGCCGGCATGAATGCCTCCCGCTGCCGGATCACGCTTTGGTCGTGGCCTAACCGGCGGGCGTTCCCAATCGTCAGCCCTGCCGCTCGATCGCCAGCGCGATCCCCTGGCCGCCGCCGATGCACATCGTCACCAGCCCGTAGCGCCCGCCGATGCGCTCCAGCTCATACGCCGCCTTGATCACCAATATCGCCCCGGTCGCGCCGATCGGGTGGCCCATGGCAATGCCGCCGCCATTCGGGTTGGCCTTGGCCGGATCGAACCGCAGCTCGCGCGATACGGCGCAGGCCTGGGCGGCGAAGGCTTCGTTGCTTTCGATCACGTCGAAATCGCCGATGTCGAGGCCGGTCCGCTCCAGCAAGCGGCGCACCGCCGGCACCGGGCCGATGCCCATCTCAGACGGCTCGACCCCAGCATGCGCATAGCCGACGATGCGCGCCAGCGTCGTGCGCCCCTCGCGCTGCGCCAGCTCCTCCTCCATCAGCACGACCGCCGCCGCGCCGTCGTTGATGCCGGACGAGTTGCCCGCCGTCACCAAGCCGTCCTTGCGGAACGCCGGGCGCAGGCCGGCCAGCGTCGCCGCCGTGGTCTCGGGCTTCGGATGCTCGTCCGTGTCGAACATGGCGATCGCCCGGCCGCGCTTCACCTCGATCGGCAGGATCTGGTCGCGGAACCGCCCGGCCTCGATCGCGGCGCCAGTGCGGCGCTGGCTCTCCAGCGCGAAGGCGTCCTGCTCCTCGCGCCCGATCTGCCAGCGTTGCGCGACGTTCTCCGCGGTGATGCCCATGATGCCGTTGCCGAACGGATCGGTCAGCGCCCCGGTCAATTGGTCCACCGCCGCGACATCGCCCATCTTCTGACCGAAGCGTCCGGCCTGCAGCAGGTGCGGCGCCCGGCTCATGCACTCGGCGCCGCCGGCCACCGCCACGTCGATGTCGCCCAGCATGATCATCTGCGCGGCGGAAATGATCGCCTGCACGCCGCTGCCGCACAGCCGGTTGAGCGTCAGGGCTGGCGCCTCCTTGGGCGCGCCGCCCTCGACGCCGGCGACCCGCGCCAGGTAGGCGTCCTTGGGTTCGGTCACGATGACGTTGCCGAACACGACATGCTGGACGCGCTCGCCGGGCAGGTCGGCGCGGCGCAGTGCCTCGCCCACGCACAGTGCGCCCAGTTGGCTTGGCGGGTGCGCGGCCAAGGCGCCGCCGAAGGTGCCGATCGCCGTCCGCACGCCGCTGGCGATCACGACATTGCGCGGGGTCATTGGGCGCGGTCCATCAAAGAGCCTGCGACCTGCAGATCGAGAAAACCGGTCATTTTGCTGATCCTTTTTGGTTTGGGCACCAAGCTACCCTTGCGCGGCCAGCAGCTTGGCAGTGATCGGCGGCATCGTCCCTGGCGGCCGAAACGCCCTATAGAACAGGCCGTTCTGCTGGGCCAACACCTTAGCTGTATCGCCGCGCAGCAGGTCCTTCCGGCTCTGCGGCGCCACGACGCCTATGTTAAAGCCGATCCCGCCGCGGTAAAGGCTGTCGCGCAGCGATGACGCGGGTGTGCGGCGCGCCAGCGCGGATTGCCTCTCGCTCACCGTCGCCCCCCGGCCTGGACGGCGCAAAGCGCCCGGAGATGGTCTGGATCCACGGCGGCAGCGTCGTGGTCACGGTCAATCACCGGCTCAACCCGTTCGGCTACATCCAGCTCGGCGACAAGGACGAGCGGTTTGCCGACGCCGGCAATGCTGGCGTGTCAAACCTCGTTGCGGTGTTGAGATGGGTGCGCGCCAACGCGCCGGCCTTTGGCGGCGGCGTCACTGGCTTCGGCCAGTCCAACGGCGTGCGGCCTGTTCCACCGGACCAGTAACCGAACAACCCGACCCTGACGACCTGGCCGCGCTACAATGCCGCCGGGCGCAGCACGATGCTGCTGGAGACGGACAGCAAGGCGACGAGCATTCCTGGCGGCAAGGCGCGGCAGGAGATGGCGGGCCTCCCGGTGCTCGAATACAGCATGCCGATCAACTATGACCGCGCTTGAGCCGTATCTTAGGCGCTGAAGCGGCTGGATGAGCCGGCCGGCCAGCCGAATTGCGCCGGACGGGTCCGGGATCGGCTCCTGCGGCGGCGGCGTTGCTTCTTGCCGTCTGGGGCGCTGGGTTGCTCCGCTGCCTGAGCGGCGCGGCGTCGGTGATACCGGAAAAGCAGCACGACGAGGGCGGTGAAGACCAGCATCACCGTTGCAGGCTCGGGAACCAGAATGGCTATCTTGGCGCTGAACGCGGCGCTCGGCGGCCGGTCCGGCGCATTGAACGTCGTGCCGCTTACGACAATTGGGTTGATGTACGCGACGGAGTGGTTCGAGGACTCGAATCCTGCACTGGTACTGTAAAGCAGAACCTGATCGAAATACCCGACCGTATCGAAGAAATTGACATAGGCATACTGTTCGCCGGGGTTCACACCTTTGAATGGAGTGGTCGGGTTGCCGCAATAGCCACCGGCCGTGCTGCAAGTCCCGAGAGCCGCCTGGAGGTCCGGTGCTCCGAACGAATACAACAGTTGACCGTTATTATAGAACTGAAGGTCGTTGGATTGATCCAGGGCAGAGATCCACAGGCCGAAATAGTTGACGCCCGGGATGTCGGCAGAGTGCGTCAACTTGATTGAGTAGGCACTACCAGGCGCCGTGCCGCCGGATACCACAGGATAAGGCGCCGTGCCGTTGGCGCCGCCATACTGGTTTGCAGGGGTCTTTCTCCAGTTCGGGTCCCCATTCGCGCCATAGTCACCATTAATGTAGGTCGCTGCGTTGAAGTTGCTCGTGCCGGTCTGGAAATTTGACCTGAAGTTGCCACCTGCCCAGTTCGAGAAGTTCTCCGTGCCGTAGAAGCAACTCGTGGCGCTCCCGCATGCCGTGGGGAAGTTCGGCGTCTGGACGCCGGCGGCCAGATAGGACGCAGTGATCGGGCCAGCGTGGGCGCCCTGCGCGACGCCGAGTACCACTGCGACCGCGGCCGCACAGCCAACCAGGCGTTTTGGGTTCAGCCGCGACATGGCACACTCCTCAGCGGGCAGTGCTTTAGATGCATGACCGTTTCGAAAACCTAGACCGGCTCATCACGAATTAGCAATAGCATTTGTTAACTTAACCGTTTCATTGTGAATTGCGGACTAACAGTGCGTTGCCGCGGCGGCTGCGGCGGGCAACCGCGCGCGTAGGCCATATCAAGCCTTGGCCTGGATCGTTTAGTCCAAGACGGGTGCAGGCCGGGCCTTTACGGCTCCATTATGAGAGTGGGCGGACTAGGTGGATTACGGCGAGATCAACGGCCCACTTTCCAAGCTGGCTTGAAGGTGCAGGTCTAGAAAGCCTGGTGAAGCAGGCGTGTTGCCTCACCTGGGATGTTGCGAGCGGATCGTGTTCAGGGATAGGCGGCCCACAAACCAGCGCAGGACGAGGTGCCGTCGCTGGGCTTGGTCGTGTGGTCCTCCTGGTGATTGTAGCGTTGGCGCAGGAGAGTTCTATTGGTTGAAGTCGTGGTCATTGGTGCGGGGCCGTATGGTCTGTCGGTCGCGGCGCACCTGCGTCACCTGCGCATTCCGTTCCGGGTGTTCGGCAAGCCAATGGGCATGTGGAAGGACCACATGCCGAAGGGGCTGACGCTCAAGTCGGACGCGTTCGCCAGCAACATCGCGGCCCCGGGCAACGACTTTCCGCTGGAGCGGTTCTACCAGGAGAGCGGCCGGACCGACTACTCGCCGATCGGCCTGCGGGTTCGCGGCGACGTCGTGGCCGAGTATGGCCAGGAGTTCCAGCGCCGCTACGTCGGCGAGGTGGACGAGGCCCGCATCGTGGAGATCACCCGGTTTGGCGGTGGCTTCCGCCTGGTCCTCGACTCCGGCGAGACGGTATCGGCCCGCAAGATCGTCGTGGCGACCGGGCTGCTGTCGCTGCGGCATGTCCCCGAAAGCCTCGCGTCGCTGCCGTCCGCCATGGTGTCGCACAGCTCGGCGCATAACGACCTCTCGAAGTTCAGCGGTCGCCGGGTGACGGTCATCGGCGCCGGCCAGTCGGCCTGCGAGCTGTCCGCCCTGCTCAACGAACAGGGCGCCGAGGTCACCATGCTAACGCGCCGGCCGCTGAAGTGGTACGAGCCGAAGAACGAGGATAAGCCGAACGTCCGCCGCAACACGTGGCAACGGGTGCGCCGTCCCAACTTCGGCCTGGGACCGGGTTGGCGCACCTGGTTCTGGTCAGAGCGGCCCTACGAGTTCAGCTATCTGCCGAAAAGCACGCGCTATGCCAAGGCGTACGGCTTGTTTGCTCCAGCCGGGTCGGGCTGGATCAAGCACCGCGTCGATGGCGTGATCCCGATCCATACCGGCACCCTGCGCAGTGTCCAAATGCACGGCGATACAGCGCATCTATCGGTGCAGACCGCCGAGGGTTCGGTCGAACTCGCTGCGGACCACGTCATCGCCGCGACGGGCTATCGACCCGAGATCAGCCGCTTGCCATTCCTCGATCAGCTTCAGGGCGACATCCTGACGATCAACGGTGCTCCGCTACTCAACCGCTCCTTCGAGTCGTCCGTTCCTGGGCTGCATTTCGCCGGCTTCATGGGTGCGGCAACCTTTGGTCCGTCGATGCGGTTCATCTACGGTGCGCGGTTTGCTGCCCAGCGCGTGTCGCGGCATTTGTCGCATCTCGGGGATGGACAGCGTCGAACCGAACGGGTGGCCGTTCAGCAACCGGAACAGGCCGGCGTCACGGTGTAGCATTTGATAGGCGCGGTGGTCAGCAATTAGGCTGTAAAAGCCTGAAAGAACAGTGCGCTCTTGACAACGGATTCTAAAACATGGCTGCTCATTGCCAAGTTTGGAAATTTGGCTCAGGGGAGCGAGACCAGGATGAGTGTGAACGCGACGGCTCCGGCCACTGTCGGAGGCCGAACGGCCGCAGGCGTGAATACCAGCAACTACCAAAGCATCCTGCGCAACCCGAAGTTTCAGGCGCTGGTCTCCAGCCGCGGTCGGTTTGGCTGGACGCTTTCGGTTTTGATGCTCGTGATCTATCTGGGGTTCATCCTTCTGGTCGCCTTCGACAAGCCGCTGCTCGCGCAGAAGATCAGCGACGGCAGCACGATCTCGCTGGGCATTGTACTCGGCCTGGGCGTAATCCTGTCCGCCTTCGTCCTGACCGGCGTTTACGTGGCCCGGGCGAATGGACGCTTCGACGACTTGACCGAGCAGTTGAAGCAGGAGATGGGCGGATGAGGCGGCTGATGGCCGTCGTCCCGGCCCTGACCATCGGTTTGGCGGCTGTCGCCTATCCGGGCGCAGCCCGGGCGGCCGGAGCCGTCGAGGGTGCGGTCGAAAAACAGGGCCTGAACATCACCGCTGTCGTTATCTTCCTGATTTTCGTGCTGTTCACGCTTGGCATCACCTATCGCGCGGCCCGGCAGACCAAATCGGCGTCGGACTTCTACGCGGCCGGCGGCGGCATCACGGCCGGGCAGAACGGCCTGGCCATCGCCGGCGACTACATGTCGGCCGCCTCTTTCCTGGGCATCTCCGGCCTGGTGTTCTCGAACGGCTTCGACGGGCTGATCTACTCTATCGGCTTTCTCGTCGGCTGGCCGATCGTGCTGTTCACCATTGCCGAGCGGCTGCGCAACCTCGGCAAGTTCACCTTTGCCGACGTCGCCGCCTTCCGCCTGGACCAGACGTCGATCCGCGTGCTGTCGGCCACCGGCACCCTGATTGTCGTCTCGTTCTACCTGATCGCGCAGATGGTCGGCGCCGGCAAGCTGATCCAGTTGCTGTTCGGCCTGCCCTACGCCTTCGCCGTGCCGATCGTCGGCGTGCTGATGATCGTCTATGTCGTGTTCGGCGGCATGAAGGCGACGACCTGGGTGCAGATCATCAAGGCCTGCCTGCTGCTCGGCGGCGCCTCGTTCATGGCGCTCATGGTGCTCATCCATTTTGGCTTCAGCCCGAATGCCATGTTCGAGGCGGCAGTGCAGGTGCATCCCAAGGGCGACGCCATCATGGCGCCAGGCGCCTTCGTCGCCGATCCGGTTTCGACCATCTCGCTCGGCCTCGCGCTGATCTTCGGAACGGCCGGGCTGCCGCACATCCTGATGCGCTTCTTCACCGTTTCCGACGCGAAGGCAGCGCGCAAGTCCGTGCTCTACGCCACGGGCCTGATTGGCTATTTCTACATCCTGACCTTCATCATCGGCTTCGGCGCCATCAGCTTCCTGATGAGCGACGCGAGCTACTACAAGGTCGGCGGCGACGGCAGCTTCGACAAGATCAAGGACCTGATCGGCGGCGCTGCCAACATGCCCGCGATCGATCTGGCGCGCGCGGTGGGCGGCGACGTCTTCTACGGCTTCATCTCGGCGGTCGCCGTCGCCACCATCCTCGCGGTGGTGGCCGGTTTGACGCTGGCCGGCGCCTCGGCGGTCAGCCATGACCTGTATGCCTCGGTGATCGCCCGCGGGCGGACCACGGAGGGTCGGGAGATCAACGTCTCCAAGATCAGCGCGGTCGTCATCGGCATCGTCGCGATCCTGCTGGGCTACGTGTTCGAGAACCAGAACGTCGCCTTCATGGTGGGCCTGGCCTTCTCGGTCGCTGCGAGCTGCAACTTCCCGGTGCTGCTCATGTCCATTCTCTGGGGCGGCACGACGACGCTCGGCGCCCTGGTCGGCGGCTTCGTCGGCCTCATCAGCGCAGTGCTGATGATCGTGCTGAGCAAGGCGGTGTGGGTCGACACCTTCCACATGGCGAAGGTGGCGGTGTTCCCCTATGACAACCCCGCGCTGTTCTCGATCCCGCTCGCCTTCATCGGCATCTGGCTGTTCTCGAAGATCGACTCTAGCCAGCGTGCAAAGCGCGAACAGGCCGCCTTCATCGAGCAGTATGTCCGCTCGGAGACCGGAGTGGGCGCGTCAGGGGCGCATGCGCATTAACGGCTGAGCGCCGACGCAAAACTGCGCGGTTTGCCAAAGACGGGATACGCGCCATAAAATCGTATCCCGTCGTCATTTTCGACCGATGGCAAGCATGGCGACGACCCATCTCGTGGTGATCCCCAGCTACAATAGCGGGCCGCGGCTGCTGGAAACCGTGCAGGCGGCGCAGGCTGAATGGACCACGGTCTGGGTGGTGGTGGACGGCAGCACGGATGGGTCGGCGGCGGCTCTCGTTGAGAAGTGCGGCCTGCGGGTGATCCGCCGGGCGCAGAACGGCGGCAAGGGTGCTGCCGTGCTTGACGCGTTGCGCCTGGCTGCGGTCGCCGGCTTCACCCATGCACTGGTGATGGATGCGGACGGCCAGCATCCGGTCGAGCAAATCCGTCCGTTCATGGCGGCCAGCCAAGCGCGGCCGGAGGCCATGGTGCTAGGCGTCCCGCAATTCGGCCCGGATGCCCCGTCGATCCGTGTGAACGGCCGCCGTATCTCCAACTGGTGGGTGCGGCTCGAAACCGGCAGGGCCTGCATCGGCGACAGCCTGTTCGGCTTCCGGGTCTATCCAATTGGCAAGCTGCTGCCCATCATGGAGCGATCCAGTCGGATGCGCCGCTTCGACTTTGATCCGGAGGCGATGGTCCGGCTGAGTTGGGCCGGCGTCCCGGCTATCAACCTTCCGGCCCCGGTGCGCTATCTGCGGCCGGAGGAGGGCGGAGTGTCCCATTTCCGTTACGGGCGGGACAATCTGCTGCTTACCGCGATGCACATGCGGCTGATCACCGGCGCGCTCGCCCGGCTCCCAGTTCTGGTCCGCCGCCGGGCGGCGATCCGGGCCAGGTCCTCTACGGCGAGAGGCGGACCTCCACGTGGTCCAGGCCTTTGATCCGGTAGATCAGCGCCGAGATGGCCCAGCTCGCGATGAACAGGCCGACGATGATGAAGCCAAGGGTGTTGAAGTTCTCATTGAGCAGGCCGACGTCGGTCCAGAAGGGGCCGCTCAGGCCAAACTGATCGCCGATCAGCCGCAGGCCCTCGATCGATCCGATCACGACCGCGACTACGACCGACACCGAGGTGATCGTCAGGTTATAGTACAATTTGCGCATCGGCTTGACGTACGCCCAGTCGTAGGCCCCAAGCATCAGGATGCCGTCCGTCGTATCGACCAAGGTCATGCCAGCCGCGAAAAGCGCGGGGAACACCATAATCGACCAAATCGACACCCCGCGCGCCGCCTCGGTTGCCGAGATGCCGAGGATGCTGATCTCCGTCGCGGTGTCGAACCCGAGGCCGAACAGGAAACCGAGCGGCAGCATGTGCCAGCTTCGCGTGATCAGGCGGAACACCGGGCGGAACAGCCGGGCCAGTAGGCCGCGCTGATTGAGCAGGATGTCGAAGTCCGCCTCTTGATAGACGCCGCCGGCCCGTACATGCCGATAGGTGCGCCAGACGCCGAGCAGCACCATCAGGTTGATTGCGGCGATGACGAAAAGGAACAGCGTGGACACGCTGGTGGCGATCACGCCGCCAACTTCCCGGAAGCCCTCGAACGTCGCCTGCAGCGCCACCGTCGAGGCGGCGATGACCGCGGCCACCAGCACCACGACGGTCGAGTGTCCCAGGGCGAAGAACAGCCCGATCGAGACCGGGCGCTTGCCCTCCTGCATCAGCTTGCGGGTGACATTGTCGATCGCGGCGATGTGGTCGGCATCGACGGCGTGGCGCAGTCCGAAGCCATAGGCCAGCAACGCGGTGCCGAGCAGCACCGGCTGATTGCGGAACAGGACGATTGCCCAGATCCAGGCGGCGACGTTGCCGAGCAGCAACAGGGAGTAGATGCCGACGATCGGCCCGCGCAGGCTTCCAGCGCGGTCATTGAACATGCGGACGAGCGGGCTGGTCACGGTGTCTCCCTTCGTAGGTTGCAAAGCAGGTGGTTGAGCGCGTCAGGGGTGGACACCGGCGGCAGGCAGCGTGGCCCGAGGCAGACATAGGCGGCGGGTCTGCCCTGCAGCGTGACCTTGCCGTGGGCCGGATGGTCCTCTGGCAAGGTCAGGTTGTCAGCCACGCTCACCAGCAGGCGGTCCGCCACATAGTGCCGCGCCGCCGATCGCCAAAGCGCGGCGGCGACCTCGCCATCACCGACAATGACGATCTGCGCGAGCTGTTCCAGTGCCTGGCTGTTGCAGAGTGCCGTCGCCGCCTGCAGTCCGGCGCGCGACATGCGATCGGCGAAACAGCGCAGGATGCCGTCGAAGCGGTGCCGGAAGCGGTCGCGTCTGGTCAGGCCGTATAGCCGGGCCAGTGCTGCGAGCATCAGGCCGTTGCCAGCGGGAGATGCAGTCTCGTCGATAAGCTTCTGCCGCGGGATGCGCTGCTCGGCACCCATGGCTGTCAGGAAATAGCCGCCCTCCTCGTCGTCCCAGAACTGCGTATCCAGGACCTGTTCCCAGCCTAGCGCATGGTCGAGGAATGCGGGATCGGCGGTCGCCTCATGCAGCGCCAGCGCTGCCAGCGCCATCGCCGCATAGTCGTCGAGCATCCCATCGGCGGTCAGCATGCCGCTCGCCATGCTATGCGCCAGGCGCGACCCCGCGCCGAGTTTGTGCACCACCGCGGCAAAGGCGTTCTGCGCCTCGGTGATCCAATCCGCCCGGTCGAAGGCCAGCCCGGCCTCGGCCAGGGCGGCAATCGCGAGGCCATTCCAGTCAGCCAAGCACTTGTCGTCGCGCAGCGGCCGGCCGCGGCGTTCGCGGACTGCGCGCAACCCCGCGAGGTCAGCGCCGAATGCGTCGTCGTGGGTCCGGTCGGTTGCCTCGAACGACCGGATCAGCGCAAGCCGTCCCGCAAGACGCGCGTCGGCAACCGCCTCGAAACCGCCGAAGAACGCCTGGACCCGGTCGCCAAGGGCATCGCCGAGTTCGATCTCAGTCCACAGATAGAACGCACCCTCGCCGCCTGCGCTGTCCGCCGCAAGGCTCGAAGCGAAGCCGCCATCCGGCAGGCGCATCTCCCGCAACAGCCATTCGATCGTGCTGCGGGTTCGATCGGCGAACAACGTGTCCTTGGTCGCCTGCCAGAGCTGGGTGGCGAGCCGGATCATCAGCGCGTTGTCGTTCAGCATCTTCTCGAAATGCGGCACGCGCCAGCGGTCATCGACGGCATAGCGGTGGAAGCCGCCCCCGACATGGTCGAACACCGCGCCATTCGCCATCTGCGCCACCGACCCGGCGACCGTGTCGAGAAAGCCCGTATCGCTGGTGCGCTGCCAGGCGCGCAGCAGCAGCCCATGCCCGCTGGCGTGGAGGAATTTCGGGCCGTCATTGCCGAAACCGCCGTAAAGCCGGTCGATCCCAGCAGCGAGGGCACGGCTGACATGGTCGAGCAGGGCAGGCGAAACAGCGGCATCGACGCACGGGCGCCGGGCCAAGATGGCGTCGGTGACAACGCGCCCGAGCTTGGCGGCCCGGCCGGGCGCTGACCGGTAGCTGGCCGCGGTCTCACGCAGCACCTCGCGGAAGGCAGGGAGGCCAAAGCGCGGCTCCGGCGGGAAATAGCCGCCGCCGCTGAACGGCGTGCCGTCCGGCATGAGGAACGCCGTGAGCGGCCAGCCGGCCGGCCGGCCCAGGCGCGCCACGGCGGCGAGGTAGAAGCGGTCGAGGTCGGGCCGCTCCTCCCGGTCCACCTTGATGCAAACAAACAGCTCGTTCATCAGCGCGGCGGTCGCGGGATCGGCGAAGCTCTCCCGCGCCATCACGTGGCACCAGTGGCAGGCGGCATAGCCGACCGACAGCAGGATTGGCTTGTCCCATGTGCCGGCGAGGGCGAAGGCGTCGTCGTCCCAGGGCTGCCAATGGACCGGGTTGTCCTTGTGCTGACGGAGATAGAGGCTGCCGCTCTGGCCCAGGCGGTTGCGCGTACCGGATGGGCGAAGCTCAGCCATGCAGGGTGGCGGGGTCGATCGCGACCATCAGGCGCTGCACCGGGACGCCGCCCATCACATGCGAGCGCAGGATCTCCGCCACATCGGACTGCGACTCGTACTTGTACCAGATGCCTTCGGGGTAGATCACCATGACGGGCCCGTGCTCGCAGACATTCAGGCAGCCAGCGTGGTTGATGCGGATGCGGCGCGCGCCCAGCACCATGCCGAGCCGGCACATGTAGTCGCACAGCGCGCGGCTGCCCTTGTGGGCGCAGGAGCCGCGCCAGTGGGTCGTCGGCCGCTCGTTCGTGCAACAGAACACGTGCACGCAATAGACCAGCTCAGGAGCGTCGGCAGCGGCTTGGATCCCAGCGGGCGCCATCGATCAGGCGACGCGCGCCACGCGGGCGACGCAGCGCGCAAATCCCTCGGCGAACTCCTCGCGGTCGAGGTTCTTGCCGATGACGACGAACTGCGACATGCGCTGCTCGCCGTCGTTCCACAAGCGGTCCGGACGCATCGTCGTCAGCATGCGGACGCTCTGGAACACCACCCGCTCACGAAAGCCCTGGGCGTAGAAGATGCCCTTGGTGCGATACAGGTCGTCGCCGCGCGCCTGGGCCATCTCGTTCATCCACAGCGAGAAGCGGTTGATGTCGATCGGGCTGGCTTCCTGCAGCACGAAGGAGCCGACGGCGGCGTCGTGCTCGTGCTCGTGGTCACCCAGGAACTCGGGATCCACCTCTAGCTTCTGCACGAGGTCGAAGGCGCCGACGTTGATGACCTTGGCGATGTCGATGTCGGCGTTCGTCGTGCGGTGCAGCGTCGCGAGCGGATTGAGCTTGCGCAGCCGCGCCTCGATCGCCTCGATTTGGGCGGGCGCGACCAGGTCGATCTTGTTGATGAGGATAACGTCGCTGAACGCCACCTGCTCGACCGCCTCGTTGCTCTGGGCCAGGTTGATCTCCAGGTTCACCGCATCGACGACGGTGACGAAGGCGTCGAGCCGGATGTTGGCGCGCACCTCGTCGGCTGCAAAGAACGTGGAGGCGACGGGGGCCGGGTCGGCGAGCCCGGTGGTCTCGATCAGGATGCCGTCGAGCGTGCCGGCGCGCTCCTGCAACCGGCCAAGCGTCTCGATGAGGTCGCCGCGCACCGTGCAGCACAGGCAGCCGTTGTTAAACTCGACAAGCTGCGCTTGGTCGTCGTGGATCACGAGTTGGCCGTCGATGCTGATCTCGCCAAACTCATTGACGATCACCGCGAGCTTCTTGCCGTGCTGCTCACTGAGAATGCGGTTGATCAGCGTCGTCTTGCCGGAGCCGAGGAAGCCAGTGACCACGGTGGCGGGAACGCGGCGGTCAGTTTTTGCCGTGCTAGCTTGAGTGTCAGGCATGGGACTGCCTTCCTTGAAACGACATTGAATTCGATTTGAGTGAATGCGGTGCCGGACGGCTCGTCCGGCACCGCATCGTCACTTCACGAGAGCGGAAGGACCGGGTTCGCAGCGCAAACCCGGCTTTCGCCGTCAACCTACTCCGACATGACGTAGGCGGTTTCCTTTGTCGGAGCCATGCCGCCTGGCGTCGCTACGACCGTCTTGGTCATCGCCGCAATGCCTTGCTCCATGATGACCTTGCGGTTGGGCGGCGGCAGTTTGTCGCCGCGCAGCTCATCATACGGCACGACAACCCAGCAAGCGCAGCCCCAGATGCATTCCCCAGCCATCCCTTCAAAGCGGATTGCCGGTTCGGATAGCATCGGTCCGATGTCAATGAGCCAAGCATGCTCGTTCAACTTGTCTTCCCAAGTCAGCTTGTCGTAGTTCTTTTGGCTTTCCCAGAAAGCGATGAGATCAGTCTTGGCCACGCCAGGCAGAATGACGTTCGCATAGGAGGTCAGCGCATCGAAGAACTCGTGATTGAAGACCTGCAGCGTCGATTCAGAGTCTAGCATGTAGTTCTTGTTCATCATCTTCTTATAAGCGGCATTCATGTCTGCATGGCCCATGTTGCGGGACCCGTAGATGAACACTTCAGCATAGTCCGTCTTAAAGCCGTCAACCAGCCCGTCATATTTTGGCGTGAAGTCGATCCACTGGCTGATGACACCATCCCACTTCGATGCCCCCTCGCCAGGCAGCACCTGCACGCCCGGATGGGTCAGCTTCGCTATGTTGAACATCGTCCAGTTGCGCGACTTGGCGCTGACCGTCTCGTGCGGCGCGCCGGTCAAGCCGGAAGGTCGCAGCGCGCGGAACAGGTCGCGCCCGTGATCGACGACGACGAACCGCATGAAGCTGTCAGCCACGAAGCGGTTGGTGACCATTTCCTTGAAGTTCTGCCGGATCGCCGCCTCGCCCGTGGTCGTGTAGGCGGTCAGGCGTTGCCAGCTCTGCTCCGGGTTCACCACGAAGAAACCGCCGGTGAACGGGCTGCGATACAGGTCGCCCCAAACCGCGGTGACGCCGGCGTTCTTGTCGTCGTCGAGCATGCAGTCGAGGTCGTTCAGCGTCGTGTAGAGGGTCGGGCTGTCGCGGTAGGTCTCGGGATCGCCGGAATGCGGCAACTGGCCGACGCCGATGACTGGGATGCGCCGCCCGAGCTTGACGTTCGAGAGGTGCCGGGCGAGGTCCACGACCATGCCGCTGCCGGTGCCGCCCGCCATGCTGAAGCACACCGTGACCATCGACGGCAGGGCAGCCCGGTCGATATGGTCAACGAACTTGCGCAATGCCATGTCCATTGGGCGCTCGCCGGCGTAGTATGCGTTGGCGTAGATGCCTTTGGCGACCGCGCGCGGGAAATGCTCGCCGGCTTTCGGCATGACGTACTTCTTGGGCACGTAGGATTCGAAGTTCGGGTTCCAATAGTAGCGTGGGTACTCGAGCTTCAGGAACTCCCGCGTACGGTTCATGCCTTCAAAGAACTCATCCTTCGACGGAACAGGCAGCCATGGCCTGAAACAGGAAGCGGTCGGCGGGGATGCCTCGTGACTCCAAGCGCTTGACGAAAGAGGCGGCATAGTCCTGCGCCAGCCCGATATCCTGGTCGCCGATGTCCACCACCAAGGCGGCGAAGGTCGCGCGCGGGTCGGCCAGGTGGTCCTCGACCTCTCCGGTGCGCAGCAATGCCTCGACGTAGGCCGCTCCAGTGCGCCCGATTCCGATGACGTGCATGCAGTGCGGGGCCTGAACTCCGGTGGCGCTGTGATACAAAGATCCAGACATTTTGCTTCCTTTTCTCGAATTGAACGATGGCGGTCACGGCGGAGCGCAAATAACTAAAGTCGTTGCTGCTATATACGCCCCCAAGCCTTCAACATCTAACAGAAAACGTCTCAGTTTCATCAAGGAAACCAAGATCCCGCAAGATGTGTGCTACTGAAGTTGCACGCTGATTGGAAACATACAACATGTAATCTTCAACAAATAATCCTGGATCAGTGGAAATTGTACCTTCTTCAATAAGGCGAACACCTTTCTCAAGATCGTCGCGGTTCAACGTAGCAGTCCATATTGGAGATTCGATATAGATTGCCTCATTATTGGCACTGGCAACATGTAGAAACTTACCTCCAGCTATGGTTGGGACTTTTGCTCCCTTCCCATACTTCTGCATGACCTTTGACCATTCAAGCGGCATCGCATGCGTCCTTGCCGGTAAAAAATGGCATCAAAGCACTTGGCCCAACTCGTGCAACTCACGCATGGCCTCGCCATGCCGTTGCGGCACGCCATCCCCGCCGCGCAGGTCGTCCAGCGGCACCGCCACCCAGCTTTCGCTGTTGCGCAGGCTGGCGCCGGCCATCCCCTCCAGCCGTGTTGACGGCTCGCTGAGCAGCACGCCCTGATCCAGCAACAGCGAGTGGTCGAGCAACCGCTGGCCGGGTTCCTGTTGATCGTAGGCATTGCGCGCCGCATAGAACATGGCGAGATCCGTCTTGCTGATGGACGGCAGGATGAACTGGACAAAGCCTGCCTTGCCGCCGTCCACGACCTGCGGCGCGACGTCCGGGGCGAACGCTGCCTCCAGACGACCGGCCCAGGAGCTCGCCTCTGCGCCGCTTGTTGACGCCACGTGCGCCTCGATAAACTCCGGCTTGTAGCTGGGCAGCAAACCGAGCCGCTGCGGCAGGTCCGCCTGGATGGCGATCGGCTGTCCGGCCGCGTCGGCGAACCCCAGCATGTGGATCCATTTAGCGCCCCAGGGGGTACGCGCCGCAGAGTGCTGGGTGGACGGTGCCGCAACCCAGTTCAGCAGACGCAGCGTTTCCCAGACGCCGGCGCCGTCCCGGGCCGTCAGGAACGCGGCGATCTCCCGATTGCCGCGCCGTTGGGTCTCCGCAAGATCCTGGGTGCTCTCCCACACGTGCTGCTGCGGCACCACGATGAACCCGGCGGTGAACGGGTTCCTGAACAGCTCGCCGCAGGACGCGACCACGCCGCGGTTCTTGCCCTCATCGTTCAGGCAATCGAGCTCATTCAGCACGGGGAACAGATGCCCGCCCGCGTGTTCCGCCGTATCGCCCGCGCATGGCGCGATGCCGATGCCAGCCACGAGAATCCGGCGGCCGAACAGCTTGTTCGACAGGTGCCGCGCGAGGTCAACCGCGATGCCGCTGCCGGTCCCGCCACCCAGGCCGAACACGATCGCCACCACCGCCTGCACCTTCGCCGCCTCGACCCCGGCAGCGAAGTCGCGCAACACCTGCTCCAGCCGGCGCGGCGCGTCGTAGTACGCCAAACCGTAGATGGCCTTGGCGACCGCCCGCTCAAAATGCTGGCCGGCCCTCGGCAGCTCGACAGAGGGGGCCAGCCAGGGCTCGTAGCCCGCGCCCCAGTAGAAATTCGGATACTCCAACCTCAGGAAGTCCGGATAATGCCGAAGCGCACTCAGCAGCGCCTCGCGTTCGGGCACCTCCAGCGCGACAATGGTGACCTCGGCGCGGCCGGCCGGAAGGTCCGCAGCGAGCGCACGCAGGTCGGCCAGGTCCTGATCGCCAATATCGATGGCAAGCGCAAAGAATTTTGGGGCATCAGGCTTGAGGCCGCGCAGGATTTCGGAGATGACGCCGGCGCCAGCCCTGCCGATGCCAACGACGTGCGTCGAAACCGCGAGCACTTCGGTGCTGTTGACGCGATGAATGCCCCGCTTGAGCGCGTCCAGCTTACGACGCTTTAGCTTCTCGTTCATCGAATCGCTCATCAGCTGAACCAGCCCTCCATGCAGAAATCCATTGCATGACGCTGTTCGAGGTGCGCATGCCCATCAACATGACGGCCTATGAAGGACCGTCTGCGTCATGTTTGGAAATTAGCCTGAGCGGCTTGAGCCGGGTTCGGGACTGATAAGGCAGCCGGGTCAGCGCCATTGATGGCCCGGGACATAGTCACGAGACTGTCAGCCTCTCTGGCCCAACTGTGAGAGCGTTCGATTTGCCGAGTCAAGCGCCTAAATCAGCGCAGCCATCCTATTTAAGCATGTGTTCGTCGTCTTATTGAGATAAAAATATATATACTTTGGAAAAAAAAATTATTGCGATAAATCTATATTTTAAGAACGTGCTGGCCGGTATTTTCAAGTAATTGCCACCTGGAATTGCAAGCATGTTTTCAGAAACCTCGCAATAGTGTGAACGGCCTCGTTTGAACGAAGGATCAAAGAATTCGTCACATACGGGCAAGGGAGATTACGTCATGAAACCGCCAGCACCTTCCAACGAGCATACAGACCAAAGCGACCTCGGCCGGCGCTCGTTGGTCGGGCAGTTTGGCGCGGCCGCTGCCACGGTCATGGCTGTGGGCGTTGCTGCCACGGGCGGCGCGGCGCTGACCAGTCAGCCCGCTGCGGCCCAAGCGGTGACGGATATCGACATCCTGAACTTTGCGCTCAATCTCGAGTATCTCGAAGGAGAGTACTACATCCGTGGTTTTCTCGGCCGTGGCCTTGACCCTGCCGACGTCGGTGATCCCAACGGCGTCGGCAATGCAGGCTTCGTGCTCGGCGGCTCTGCCGTGCCGTTCAAGACCGAGGCGGTCGCCGGGGTCCTGCAGCGGATCACCATCGACGAGGTCGATCACATACGCTTCCTGCGCCGGGTACTCGGCAATGCCGCGGTCGCGCGCCCGAATATCGACCTGCTGAACAGCTTCAATGCTGTGGCCGTCGCAGCGGGCCTTATTCCGGCCGGCACGCAGTTCAACCCGTTTGCGGACGAGGTGAGCTTCATGGTTGGTGCGCTGTCCCTGACGGACGTTGGCGTCACTGCCTACGCCGGCGCGGCCCGGCTGCTGCAAAGCAAGGACAACCTGGATGCGGCCGCCAGCATTTTGGCGGCCGAAGCCTATCATGCGGGTTCGCTCCGCACTCTGCTTGCGATATTCGGCCAGCAGGATCGGTTCAACGCGATCTCTGCGGTGCGTGCCCGCCTGGGCGGCGGCAAGGAGCAGGGTCTGTCGATCCCCAACGTGCGATACAACATTGCGCCGGTGGACGGCGACGGCCTGGTGTATCGCCGTACGGCGGCCGAGGTGCTGGGCGTTGTTTACAACGGTCGTCCAACCGGCGGCGGCTTCCTGCCGAACCAGGCAAATGGCACGATCCGTTGACAACCTGAGGCGCCGACAGACGGAGCAGCCCCATTACGTGAAGTCGTACACACCCGTTCCACGACCTTCAGACCTCCTGTTGCATTCCGGCATGGGCTGCTAGCGTTCCTGTAGAACGACGCCCAGGCAACAAGCCGGGACCTTGGGGAGCAAGCAATGACGTCCAAGCGGATCGGGCTGGCAATGGGGATCGCGGGCGCTTGCCTGACTCTCGCGCATACTGCACTGGCCGGTGCGAACGATGTCCTGATCGGGATTGACTCCAAGGTTGTCTATGGGCCGGAGGGTCAGAAATTCGTCCAACCGGGCGCCGACGCGGTGCTGGTGATCGACGTCTCCGATCCAGCGCATCCGCGCATCCGGGCAAGCCTGCCGCTCGCGAACTCCCTGCTTGGCCCGCCCACCAACCTGCAGATCACGCCGAACGGTCGGCTGGGCTTGGTCACCAACTCGGTCAACTCCGTGCAGGACGGCGAGGCCTGGAAGGCGGCCCCGGACGACAAGCTGCATGTCATCGACCTCGATGCGGTGCCGCCGAAGCTGATCGACACGGTGACGGTCGGCAAGCAGCCGTCCGGCCTCGCCATTTCCCGCAAGGGCGACCTCGCGCTGATCGCCAACCGCGCCGGCAAGAGCGTTTCCGTCGTGTCGATCGAGGGGACGACGGTGCACGCCATCGCCGAGGTGCCGGTGGGCAACGAGGTCGCCGGTGTCGCGATCACGCCGGACGGCAAGCGCGCCTTCGCCGTCATGAACCTGGTCAACAAGGTCGCCGTGCTGACGATTGACGGCAACAAGGCGACCTACGACAAGGCGCTCGACATCCCGGCCGGGGTCAACCCCTACAACATCGACATCACGCCGGACGGCCATTACGCCGTCGCGTCGGCGACCGGTGCGGGCGGCAACAACGGCGACGCGCTGACGGTGATCGATACGGCAGGCCCGCATCCGCACATCGTGGCGCTCACGACGGCGGGAGCCGGGCCGGAGGGCTTCGCGTTCTCGCCCGACGGCAGATGGGCGGTGATCCCCCTGCTGCTCGGCTCCAGCCTCAAGCACAACGATTGGGCCTACACCACGAACGGCGAGGCGGTGCTGCTGTCGGTCGGCAAGCAGGGCGAGCTGCAGGTGGTGAACCGACTGCCGGTGGGTGGCCTGCCCGAGGGCGTCGCGTTCAGCCCGGGCAGCGACTATGTCTATGTCAGCAATTTCAACGACCAGAACCTGCAGGTGTTCCGGATCGCCGACGGCAAGCTGACGGCGACGGACGTGACGCTGAAGCTGCCAGGCCAACCGGCGTCGATGCGGGCGCTGGCGCGGTAGTCGGCGGAACCGCTCAGCGGGCGGCAATCGCCCGGTAAACCGTGTTGCGCGACACGCCCAGCCGCCGGGCCGTCTCACTCAGATTGCCGCCGGTGTCGTGATGCGCCGCAAGGATCCGGCCCCGCACGCTGTCGCGCAGGCTACCCTGGTTTCCACTCGCCGCAGCCGGCTTGGAGCACAGCGCGATGGCAACCGCCTCAAGCGCGATCGGCTGACCCGGCTGGTCCATCGTCAGCCGCGTCAGCACGTTGCGCAGTTCCCGGATATTGCCGGGCCAGGGCCACGTCACCAGGTGGTCCAACGTGTCCGGATCGATCGTGCTGCCCGGCGACACGTCGGCCAGGATATGCCGTGCGATAGCCGCCAGGTCGCTGCGTTCGCGCAACGGGGGCAGCATCACCGCGACGGTATTCAGGCGGTAGTACAGATCGGCGCGGAAGTGTCCGGCCTCGACCGCCGCCTCGATCCCCGCATTGGTTGCCGCCACCAGCAGCACGTCCACTTGGCGCGAACGCCCGCCGCCCACCGGCCGCACCGACCAGTCGTCCAGCAGGCGGAGCAACACGGCCTGCAGCCCCATCGGCATGTCGCCGATCTCGTCCAGGAACAGCGTGCCGCCATCGGCCTCGCACACCAGGCCGGGCGCGCCGCCGCGCCGGGCGCCGGTGAACGCGCCCTCGGCATGGCCGAACAGCTCGGCCTCGATCAGGCTGCCGGTCAGCGCGGCGCAGTTCACCGGCACGAAGGCGCCGCGGCGCTGGCTCACGCGATGGGCGTGGCGCGCCACCTGCTCTTTGCCGGTGCCGGTCTCGCCGCGGACCAGGATCGGCAAGCGTCGCAATGCGCCCGCCTCGGCTTGGCGCAGCGCGGTGCGTACTGCGGGGTCGTCGGCTACGAAGCGAGGGGCCTCGACGCGCTTCGGCTCGGCCGGCGGCGCAACGCGCGTTGATCCGAGCCGGACCGATAGCGAGCGCAGGTTTTCCACGTCCGCCACGAAGACGCTGCCGACCCGGTCCTCCAGGCGTTGGAAGCCGGCCTGTCCGCCATCCATCAGTGCCGTGAACCGGGTGCGGAACAGATCCTCGAAGTGGCGGCGGGGCAGGGCGGGCAGGCCCTGCAGCAGGAAGCGCGCCTGCGGGTTCACGCCCAGCACGGTGCCGGCCGGGTCCAGCGCCAGCAGCCCGGCGCTGAGCGTATGCAGGTATTCGGGGCGGCTGTGGAACGCCATCACCAGGTTGCCGCGGTGGTGCTGGCGGAACAGCCCGTTCTCGATCTGCGTCGCCGCCATGCCGACCAGCGCCTGGGTGTGCTGCTGGCGGGAGCCGCAATGCGAGGAGGCATCCAGCACGCCGGCCAGCGTTCCGTCGGGTCCGATCACCGGGGCGGCGGTGCAGGTCAGCGCGCCGTAATGCGCAAAAAAGTGCTCGCCCCCGTGCACCGTCAGCGCCTGCCCGGTGCGGGCGGCGGTGCCGAGCGCGTTGGTGCCGCGCAGTTGCTCCGCCCACAACGTGCCCGGCCGGATGCTGGCGGTGCGGGCGGCGTTGCGGAAGCTGGGGTCGGCGATGGTGTCCAGCAGGACGCCGTCCGGGCTCGCGAAGGCGATCAGGAAGTTGCTGCCGGCGATCTGGTGATACAGCGTCTGCATCTCGGCCAAGGCGAGCGAGCGCACCAGCTCGATCCGTTCGCGCGCGGTCTTCAGTTGCGCCTCGCCGATCGCCTCCAGCGGCGGTGCACGCTGCGGGTCGAGGCCCATTTCCAGGCACCGCGTCCAGCTTGCGGAGATCTCAGGCGATATCAGATCGTAACGAGTGGAGCCGCCACGTTCCATGACGCTACGTGCATGTACCAGCCGGTCCATAGCCGAAGCCTGCATGTACATCCTCCGCGGGCCGACCGTTTGACGGCCTCATTGATGCGGACAGTTGGCCGTCCGAACTTATGAGCGTAGGGCGAAGCGTTGTGGCTGCAAAGCCTTCCAAATGTCACAACTCGCGATTGTTCCAAAATAGAACGGTTTGCTGTTCCGTTAGTGATCCGCAACGCAACAGCGCCGCCCGCCTCGTTTGATGAAAAATTGAGGTAATCTGCGGTTTCCCGTCGTGGCACGCACCTTGCGATCCTTCTGCCTTAGCCGCCGGACGACAAGGCGGCACGATGCCGGGGAACGAACGCATGAAAGCAGCAGTGCTTGAGGCCTATGACGAGGCCCTCACGTCCGAACGCTTCGTCCACTACAAGGACGTGCCGGACCCGCGCATCACCGCGCCGACCGACGTGATCGTGCGCATCGGCGGCGCCGGCGTCTGCCGCACCGATCTGCACATCGTCGAGGGCATCTGGCGCAGCAAGGTCGAGGTGGCGCTGCCATACATCATGGGCCACGAGAACGCCGGCTGGGTCGAGGCGATCGGCACCGGCGTCGAGGGTGTGAAGATCGGCGATGCGGTGATCTGCCACCCCCTGGTCACCAGCGGCCACTGCCTGGCCTGCCGCCGCGGCGACGACATGCACGCGACCGACAGCAAGTTCCCCGGCATCAACGCCGATGGCGGCTATGCGGAGTACCTGCTGACCGGGGAGCGCGCGCTGATCAAGCTGCCGCAATCTCTCGCACCCAAGGACGTGGCGCCCTACACCGATGCCGGGCTGACGGCGTATCGTGCGGCGAAGAAAGCGTCGCGCCACCTGCTGCCGGGCCAGTACTGCGTGGTGATCGGCGCCGGCGGACTGGGCCATGTCGGCATCCAGGTGCTGGCGGCACTGTGCGCTGCCGAAATCATCGTCGTTGACCGCTCCGACATGGCCTTGCAACTGGCCGAGGAGTGCGGCGCCCATCACAAGGTGAAGGCCGACGGCAACGAGGTCGAGGCGGTTGCGGCGCTGACCGGCGGGCATGGCGCCGAGGCGGTGATCGACTTCGTCGGCGAGGGCGATGCGGTGGCGCGCGGCCTGGCGATGACGCGCAACGGCGGCACCTACTACATCGTCGGCTACGGCGGGAAGATCGAGCTGCCGACCATCGACATGATCACCGCCGAGAAGACCATCGTCGGCAACCTGGTCGGCACCTACCCCGAGCTGGTGGAGCTGATGGCGCTGGCCGACCGCGGCCGGGTCAACCTGGCGACCCGCGAGTACCGGCTGGAGCAGGCGAACGACGCGCTGCTGGACCTGCACCACGGCAAGGTCAAGGGCCGCGCGGTGCTGATCCCGTGAGCTTTGCCAGCGACATGGCGCCGGCCGCGAACCCGGCCGCCACGGACAGCCGCGTTCCGGTGACCGTGCTGACCGGTTTCCTCGGCGCCGGCAAGACGACGCTGCTCAACCGCATCCTGTCGGAACAGCACGGCAAGCGCTACGCCGTGATCGTCAACGAGTTCGGCGAGCTGGGCATCGATGGCGGCCTGGTGGTCGGCGCGGACGAGGAGCTGTTCGAGCTCAACAACGGCTGCGCCTGCTGCAAGGTGCGCGGCGACCTGCTGCGGGTAATCGGCGGCCTGGTGAAGCGGCGGGACCGCTTCGACGGCATCCTCGTCGAGTGCTCCGGCCTCGCCGACCCGGCCCCAGTGGCGCAGACCTTCTTCGCCGACGACCTGATCCGCCAGCGCACCAAGCTCGACAGCATCGTCTGCGTGGCGGATGCACGGCATCTGGCCGCCAGCCTGACGACCAGCCACGAGGCGGCCGAGCAGGTGGCGCTCGCCGATACGATCCTGCTGAATAAGACCGACCTGGTGGATGCCGCCGATCTCGCAAAAGCAGAGGCGGCGATCGACCAGGCCAACCCGCAGGCCCGCCTGCTGCGCAGCGTGCGCTGCGACGTGCCGCTGGATACGATCCTCAACCGCGGCGCCTTCGACCTGGCGCGGCTGGACATCGCGGGCGGCGACCACGCGCACCATCACGAACACCACGACCACATGATCGACTGCGTGTCGCTGCGGCTGGACCGGCCGCTGGAGCGCAGCCGCCTGCTCGCCTGGCTGCAGCAGCTTGTGATCGAGCGCGGGGCCGACCTGCTGCGCGCCAAGGGGATCGTGGATCTCGCCGGCTCGGACCTCCGTTTCGTCTTTCAGGGCGTCCACATGATGATGGATACCGTCATGGCGCAGCCCTGGCAGGAGCATGAGGCGCGCGAGAGCCGTTTGGTGTTCATCGGCCGCAACCTTGACCGCGACGAGCTGCTGCAGGGCTTGCGCCACTGCCAGGCCGACGCATGAAGCCGCCCTCCACTCCGACGCCGCCGCTGCTCGATCTGCTGGGTGCGTCCTGGACGCTGGATGCGCCGGTCAACGGTGTCGCCTGGGATGGCGATGTCGCCGGCTTCGCGCTGGGCGACGGCTCGCTGGCCATGGCGCGGGCCGAGTGGGAAGGCGGACCCCGGCTCGGACCGCGGGAGGGCGGCGGCATGGAGCTCGTGCCCGGCACCGCGCGGCGCCCGCCGGTCGGACGCCAGCGCGTGCATGACGGCGCCTGCCTAGCGGTGGCGGCGGCTCCGGAGGGCGGCTTCCTGAGCGGCGGCGATGACGGCGTGCTGGCGCATACCGCCGCCGATGGCGAGGTGCACAGCATGGGGAGCTATCCCGGGCGCTGGGTGGATATGGTCGCGGTCTCCTCGGCCGGGTGGCGCGCCTGGGTGGTCGGCCGCAGCGTCTATTTGTCAGGGCCTGGCACGGCGGAGCTGCTGACGCCTGGTTCGGTCACGGCACTCGCCTTCGACCCGGCGGGCACGCAGCTTGCCGTCGCGCACTATCACGGCGTCACGCTGTGGCGGGCAGAAGGCGGCGAGCCCCGCGTGCTGGCGACCCAGGGCTGCCCCCGCTCCGTCGCCTGGAGCCCGGACGGCGCCTATGTGATCTGCGGCCTGCAGGAGAACGCACTGCACGGCTGGCGTCTGTCGGACGGCGGCGATATCGAGATGGGCGGCTACCCCGGCCAGCCGCGCTCCCTGGACTTCTCGGCCGACGGGCGTTTCCTGGCCAGCAGCGGAGCGCCGCGCGTCGTCTGCTGGCCCTTCGATCCGCCCGGCGCAGGCGGCCAGCCGTCGGAGTGCGGCATGCCCAGCAGCCGCATGCCGGTCTGCATGGTAGCGTGCCATCCGTCGCAGACGCTGATCGCCGCCGGTTACCACAACGGCGCGGTGCTGCTCTGCCAGCCCGGCCACGACGACATCCTGTTCGCCAAAGGCTCCTCCGGCGGCTCGGTCACGGCCCTGGCATGGTCGGCGGACGGGGCACGCCTCGCGGTCGGCACCGAAGGCGGCGAGGCCGGCGTCGTGGCGTTGCCGGGCGGGCTGTTCCGCTTCTCCAACCCCTCGAACGGACGGACGGCGCCATGAGCGACGAAGCCCTATCCAAGGACCGCTATTTCGAGTTGCTGGGCGAGCTCGTGGACGGGATGATCGCGGCGCACGGCAAGGATTTCACCATGGGCACGCTGGTTCTGGCGGCGCGGTTCATCGCCGAGGGCAAGAAGCTAAGCCGGCTGCCCGATGCGGACCCGGCGCACTGATGTCCCAGCCTGTGCCATCGCGCCGGACCGTTCTGGGACATGTTGCGACGCAATATGTCCCAAGTCGGGACATGCTGCACCGCAATATTCAATGTGCCAAAGCGCTATTCCTCAAGAATGACGCAAATATGCTAGATTGCTCGAAGTGGTACGGGAATTGCTCCTGCCAATAGGGCGGGCGCTTGCATAGCGTGATAGGACTAGGTGTCGGTCCCGCACCCGGCATCGAGACTTCGATACTGCTGGCCTGAACCGAAAGCCAAGGGAGAGTATGTAATGCCTGATAGCCTAAGTCTCAGCAAAATTACCGCTCAGAAGGGAATGAGCATAGGTGAGGCGGCGCGCCGCGTCGCCGACCTCGGCTGGACACCGAGCTACGTCCAGGAAGCGATGACCTTCCCGACCGACTATAAGATCACCAAGACGGCGCGCGACCCGATGAAGCAGGTCCTGCGGTCCTACTTCCCGATGCAGGAAGAGAAGGACAACCGGGTCTATGGGGCGCTCGACGCGGCGCTCCGCGGCGACATGTTCCGCGACGTGGAGCCGCGCTGGGTCGAGTGGATGAAGCTGTTCCTGGCGATCATCCCGTTCCCGGAGATCTCGGCCTCCCGCTCGATGGCGATGGTCGGCCGGCTGGCGCCGGGTGAGGAGCTGCGGACAGGGTTCACGATGCAGATGGTGGACGAGTTCCGCCACTCGACCATCCAGATGAACCTCAAGAAGTGGTACATGGAGAACTACGTTGACCCGGCCGGGTTCGACATCACCGAGGCCGCGTTCGGCAAGTGCTACGCCACCACGATCGGCCGGCAGTTCGCCGAGGGCTTCGTCACCGGCGACGCCATCACTGCGGCGAACATCTACCTGACCGTCGTGGCCGAGACGGCGTTCACCAACACGCTGTTCGTGGCGATGCCGTCCGAAGCCGCCCGCAACGGCGACTACGCCCTGCCAACCGTGTTCCTCTCGGTGCAGTCCGACGAGAGCCGGCACATCGGCAACGGCCATTCGATGCTGATGTCGATCATCAACGACCCTGACAACCACCAACTGCTGGAGCGCGACCTGCGCTACGCCTTCTGGCAGAACCACGCGATCGTGGACGCGGCAGTCGGGACCATCGTCGAATATGGCACGACCAACCGCGACAAGAACAAGGAGTCCTACGCCGAGTTGTGGCACCGGTGGATCTACGAAGACTACTACCGGACCTACATGCTGCCGCTCGAGAAGTATGGCATCAAAATCCACCACGACGACGTCAACGCGGCGTGGGACCGGATGGTCAAGAAGAACTACGTGCATAAGACCGCACAGTTCTTCTCGGTGGGTTGGCCGGTGGCGTTCTGGCGTCAAGAGGCGCAGACCGACAAGGACTTCGAGTGGTTCGAACATAAGTACCCCGGCTGGTATGCCGAGTTCGGCGATTACTGGAAATGGTATGCGAAGCTGAGCGTGCCGGGCGAGACCAACATCCTGTTCAACCAGGACGTCGGTTACGTTTATCCGCACCGCTGCTGGTCGTGCATGGTGCCGTGCCTGATCCGCGAGGATTTCACCACGGATACCGTTGACGGCAAGCTGTACACCTACTGCTCCGAGGTGTGCCGCTGGACCCACAAGGTGGCGTTCTCGGCCGAGTACGAGGGCCGCGCAACTCCGGCGATGGGCCGGTTCAGCGGACGCCGCGAGTGGGAGGACTGCTACGCCGGCTGGGACGTGGCGGACGCCATCCAAGACCTCGGCTTCGTCCGCAACGACGGCAAGACGCTGGTGCCGCAACCGCATCTGCACTTCGACGACAGCAAGATGTGGACGCTCGACCACGTGCGCGGCCACAAGCTGGGCAGCCCGCTGCAGGCAATCCGCGCCATGTCGGATATTGAGCGCGAGAAGCACATCACCGAGTATCGGGCGGGCTTCAAGGTCAACCCGGTAAACTAAAGACTGCTTGACGAACGGGGGCCGGCTGCAAGCCGGTCCCCGGGACTATCAACAAGGGGGAATTCGATGGCCGATGTAGCCGTCCATACTGTTCGTTTCGAGCCGGTCGGCATCGACATGGACGTCAACGAGGGCGAGACGGTGCTGGACGCGGCGTTCCGCCAGGGCATCTCCGTCATGCATGGCTGCAAAGAGGGCCAGTGTGCAAGCTGCAAGTCGCTGCTGATCGACGGTGATATCGAGCTGTTGAAATACTCGACGTTTGCCTTGATGGAGTCGGAGCGCGACACCGACCATATCCTGCTGTGCCGCACGCTGGCCTACAGCGACCTGACGATTGAGTTGTTGAACTATGACGAGGACCTGCTGAGCCGGTCTATTGCGGTAAAGTCGTTTCCCGGAACAGTCACGGCGATCGAGCCGCTTACCCATGACATTTGCAAGCTGACCGTCGAGCTCGCATCCCCTATACGTTTTTGGGCGGGGCAGTACGTGGACTTGGAAGTGCCGGACCATGGCGTCACGCGCGCCTACTCCATGGCCAGCCCGCCCAACGGCGGGACGACGCTCGCCTTCATCATCAAGCAGTATGCGGATGGCGCCTTCTCCGCGCTGCTCTCCGGGGGGCTGAAGCCCGGCGATGCCATCATCGCCAAGGGGCCGTACGGCACCTGTTTCCGCCGCGAGGGGCGCACCGGGCCGTTGATCCTGATTGGCGGCGGGTCCGGCATGTCGCCGCTGTGGTCGATCCTGAGCGACCACGTCGCCAGCGGCGAGAAGCGCCCGGTTCGCTTCTTCTACGGGGCCCGTACCCGAGCCGACCTCTTCCTGCAGGAAGAGTTTGCCGCCCATGCCGCCAAGCTGCCGGACTTCCGGTTTATCCCAGCCTTGTCGCACGCCGGGGCAGAGGATGGCTGGGAAGGCGAGACGGGCTTCATCCACGAGGTCGTGGCCCGGACGCTCAAGCAGGAGGCATTGCAGGGCGATATGGACGCCTACTCGTGCGGCCCGCCGCCGATGATCGACGCCGTGCTGCCCATCCTGCAGATGGCAGGAATCGAGCCAGAGCGGATCTACTTCGACAAGTTCACGCCGGCAACACGCTAAACAATAAAAGGGAAAGTCCATATGAGCGTTACCCAGGAGCCGATCGCACCGCGGAAGTCAGCCGCAGCCGGATCTGCAACATTCGCGGGGTCGAACAGCCGGAAATACAACTACTTCACGCCAAAGGGCCGCAAGGCGTCGCACTACGAGGACATGACGGTCGATGTGCAGCCGGATCCGAAGCGGCATCTGCTGCAGGATTGGATCATCTCGTTCGCCGACGGCACGCCGACCTATAGCGAGAGCTGGACGGCGGCCAAGTGCTCTGACTGGCACGTGTTCCGTGCGGTTGACCAGGAGTGGGAGCGCACGCACTACCAGCGGCAGTCCACCATCGTCGGCATGATCGCCAACGTGGTCGAGAACGGCCGTCGTTCGGGCGCGGTGAAGCGCTTCGACAAGGCCTGGGTCAAGGTGCTGCAAGACCATTTGGGCGCCTACAAGCATGCCGAGTTCGGCCTCGGAATGGCGACCATGCAGGCGCAGCGTTACGGCTACACGCAAATGATCAACAACGCCGTGCTGACCAACTCGTCGTACAAGCTGCGCTTCGCCCAGGACCTCACGCTGTATCTCGGCGAGATCGGCCTGGACATCGAAGGGTTCGACCAGGAGGCCGGCAAGGTGCATTGGATGGAGGACCCGATCTGGCAGGGCGTGCGCCGGGCGGTTGAGACGATCGGCGGGGCGACGGACTACCTTGAGCAGTATTTCGCGGTGAACGTCGTGTTCGAGCCGTTGGTGGCCGAGTTGTTCCGCAGCGGCTTCGTAATGCAGGTCGCGGCCTCGCAGAACGATTTCATGACCCCGTCCGTGGTCGCCGCCGCCGAGGGCGACTACGAGCGCAACCTGGCCAATGCGGTCGAGTTGTTCCGCATGCTGGTGCTGGACGAGACCCACGGCCAGGCGAACCGGGAGTTGTTCAATGGCTGGCTGCAGAAGCACGGCGCCGAGGCGAAGAATGCCGCCCACCTGCTGCAGCCGATCTGGTCGCAGCCGCGGGTGAAGATCACGCAGTTCCCCGATGTGCTGGAGCAGTCGTACAATCGCATGCGTGCGATCGGGTCGGAGATTGGTTTGGACGTGCGTCCCGTTATCGAAACCTAAGCCGCACCCCATCCAGGAGAATACCGATGTCGCATCCCGATAATATTTTCGAATCCATGAAGGACATGCATCGCGACCAGACCATCTCGCACCAGTGCGGTGTGACGATGAACGACAGCGTGGAGGCGCGGGCGATCGCCGAGGTGATGAGCGAGAAGCCCGGCATCCGCGTGACCTACATGCCGGCGATGATCCGCATCGACGGCGAGGGCAAGATCGAGTTCAAAATGGATGAGCTGAGCGAGTATCTCGGCCGCGAGATGACGCCGCATCTGTTCGAAATCTCGACCTCGACCCACTACGGCCGGATGGTCATGGTGGATGACAATACCGTGGTGCTGTTCGGCAACATGGACGAAATGAAGCAGTATATCGAATAGAGGGGCGCTCGCGATGTATCGGACAAAAGACGGCGAAGACATCTTTATCATCGACGGGCACACGCATTTCTGGGACGCCAGCAAGGCAAACCAGAAGAACGTGCACGGCACGCAGTTCATCGACTGCTTCTATGCCTACCACAAGAACCTGAGCCCCAAGGACCAGGTCTGGGAGAAGGAGAAGTTCGAGAAATACGACGCGGAGACGATGTACCGGGACCTGTTCGTGGACGGTCCCGACGACATGGCCATCCTGCAGCCGACGTTCCTGACGGACTTCTACAACAACGGCTTCAACACGACCGAGCGCAACTCGGCCATGGCGAAGAAGCATCCTAACCGCTTCATCCTGAACGGCGCCTTCGATCCGCGCGACGGCGAGAAGGGGCTGGAAGACCTGCATGAGCAGGCGGAAAAGTACAAGCTGAAGGGCGTCAAGCTGTACACCGCCGAATGGCGGGGCGAGTCGAAGGGCTACAAGCTCAGTGACAAGATGACCTACCGCTACCTTGAGGCGGCGGAGAAGCTCGGGATCAAGAACATCCACGTGCACAAGGGACCGACCATCCTGCCCTTGAACCGCGACGCTTTCGACGTGGCGGACGTGGACGACGCCGCCACGAGCTTCCAGAACCTCAACTTCATCGTCGAGCATTGCGGCCTGCCACGGCTGGACGACTTCTGCTGGATCGCCACGCAGGAGACCAATGTGTATGCCGGCCTCGCCGTGGCGCTGCCGTTCATCCACAGCCGGCCGCAGTACTTCGCCCACATCATCTCGGAGCTGCTGTTCTGGGTCGGCGAAGACAAGATCCTGTATGGCAGTGACTACGCCATCTGGACGCCGCGTTGGCTGGTCGAGAAGTTCATGGATTTCGAGTTGCCGGACGACGTGGCAAAGGAGACGGGGGTCAGCCTCACGCTCGAAGCTAAGAAAAAGATCCTTGGACTGAATGCTGCGCGTATCTACGGCATCGACGTGGAGGCACAAAAGCTTAAGCTGCGCGCCGGCGAGCTTGTGGCGGCCGAATGAACAACGACAACGGGCGGGTCAGCGAGGTGCTGGCCTGCCTCGATCGCGTGAACGACCCGGAGCTTGATGAGTCCGTCACAAGTCTCGGGTTCGTCACCGGCGTATCGGTGAGCAATGATGGCAGGGTGCAGATTGGCTTCCGCCTGCCAACCTATTGGTGCGCTGCCAACTTCGCTTTCCTGATGGCCGACGACATGCGGATCGAAGTCGGCCGGCTGCCTTGGGTCAGCGGCGTGGGCGTCGAATTGGGCGATCACATGTACGCCGAGACGATCAACACCGCCATGGCGCGCGGCCAGTCTTTTCAGGAGGCTTTTGCTGCCGAGGCGGATGGGGACCTCAACGCGTTGCGCCGGATCTTTGAGATGAAGGCGTTCCAGCGACGCCAGATGGTGCTGTTGGATCACCTGCTGGCAGGCGGGCACGCGCCAGAGGCATTGGCAGCGCTATCCATTGACCAATTGCGCTTGCTGTCCGGCAACGCGGACAGTGCGTCGTCGATAGAGCGCTACCTGGAGCGTCGCGGCATTCCGGGGCCGGATGGGCCTGATGCTCCCGCCTTTGTGGACGAGCATGGCATTGCCGTGGCTGCCGCAGATTTCCCGGCG
>JAABUS010001914.1_pt1 | contig 42137 bp, 12 predicted proteins | sample 5560161 | NCBI WGS metagenome assembly JAABUS01 (sample SAMN10711885, study PRJNA513376) | rock metagenome | isolation source: Antarctica rocks | place: Antarctica: Victoria Land, Trio Nunatak nord | collected 2016-01-04
CCCTTGGCACTGGCCACATACCAGCTTGCAACTCCATAGACTCAAAAGAATGAACTTATTATCAACAAACCAAACCATATCCATAAACTATTAATAGCTTAGCCTATTCACAGTCTATCACATGACAACATGGTAGCAACGGCAGAATAGCCTTGTAATCTAGTCGCTTCCGCTCATCCAGCCCCAGAAACAGGGCCCCTACCTGCCTCAGCACCAAATTCGCACATCCGCAGCGTTCCGCACCCCATAAACCGCAGAACCCCTAGACCCTTTCAATAGGCAGTCTACCATGGCCACCCCAAACACGCCGTCCATTCCCGGCTTCACCGCTGAACAAGCACATGGCCTTAATGGTCTTATGACCCTATTTGCCAGCATGCTTGACAAGGCATTAGACGAACGCCTAGGCCTTAGGCCCCAGCAATATACCCCTGTCCAGCAGCAGCCAGAGCCAGTTCCGCAGCCAATTGCTCAGCCAGTACCTCCTGCCCTATACGAACAACCACTCAAGGCAGAAGAAGACGATTATTTCGTGGCGGCCCTAGACGTGCAGAAAGAGCAAGGGTCTACACCTACACCTGCACCTCAAGCAGAACACGCCATCGTCGCTCGTCGCAAGGACCAAGCTCGTACGCGGAATAGTGGTATCAAGGACGTCAGTGCGCCCTGTCAGCAGCAGCAGCAGCAGCTACCTCAGCAGCTGCCTCTACCAAAGCACGAGCAGGGGACTATATCGGACCACTACTACCACCCCGAGTGGGGCAAATCCGATTCTTCTAAGCTAGGCCCGATCCGGCTAGCGCCACGCTAAAACAGTTCTGATTGCAAAGACCTCGCCATTCGACTCAGAGCTGGCCAGCCCGATTTACGCCAGCTGGAACAACGCCAAGACCCCATTCTGCACCACGCCATGGCTTAACACCATGGCCTTCTTTCAGTACATACGCTTACTCCCCTGATTGGCCAGCCCTATGACACCCCCGGACGCATGATTGCGTCATTCTATGGCGTTGCTGTCGTCAGCGAGGACGCTGAGCTTTTTTCGTTTTCTGTGGGCATGTTGTCACGAAATGCCAAGCCTTATGCTTGATTGGGACTAGCGCGCCCTTGGCACTGGCCACATACCAGCTTGCAACTCCATAGACTCAAAAGAATGAACTTATTATCAACAAACCAAACCATATCCATAAACTATTAATAGCTTAGCCTATTCACAGTCTATCACATGACATAAAAGGACGAAGATAAGGTTAAAGATTCTTCCCTTAATTTAAAATTATTATATAATTATAAATTATAAATCCGGTTCGCGTTACCGTATCGTTATTATTTTTTATAAATTTATATTAAGGGATTTTTAATCTCGTTATCTCTCTTCTACCCCCGTTAATAACTAGAAAATACTCTAGTACTTTAAAAATAAAAGCCGCGATATTATAATTAAATATTTCTACCGGATAAAAAGGATATAGTTAGATTTCGCGAATTTAAGAAAAATAAATTCCTTATAGTAGTAATAAATCTTTAGTAACTATATAAAACTCTTTTTAAATAATTAATTAATAAACTAGTTATTTAATTTAAAAATTTCTCTATTAATATAACTAGGACTTATAAAGTATATAAAAAGTAAATATATAATATTTTAATTTAACTTCCTACGCCGCCGTTTATTAAAAAAGCGTAGTAGGCGGCTTTATAAAAGAAGAAGAAATATAATAAAGTTATTATTTATAAATTAACTATTTTCGAGGCCTCTAAAAGAGAAATTAAAAACCGTAAATAAATAATAACTAGGCGAGAATATAAAGAATATATATAAAAATAGGAGTAAAAGTAGGAGTAAAAGTAAAAGTAAAATTAAAGCGACGGTAATATTATTAATAACCCGCTCGAAGTTCTACTCTTATTTATTTAATAATAATCTCCGTTTTTTTAAATAAAACCACGCCGCCCCCGTAGTAAAAAAGTCTTAAAATTATTATATAAAATTATTTTTAATAATTAAGAAAACCCTTTTATTTTATTTACTTTATTAGTATTTAGGCGGCGATAGCCTAAATTTATTAAAATATAAAAGTAAATTTAAAGCGAGTCGTAACCTCGCTAGGTAAAAGTAAAAGATTCTATATTAAAAATAAAAACTAAAGATAAAACTACTTTTATAAAGAAATAATTTAAAAATAACCTTATCGCCGGTATAAATATTAACGAGCGGGAGTCGTAGGAGTAAATAATTATTAACGCGGCGTTTTTAAATAAGTTTAGCTAGTAGTATAGAGCGGAATACTAAAGTAGAAAAACGATAATAATATATATAAGGCCTAAATAAAGTAGCTAAGCGATAGTAATATATATAAAAGCGATATACCGCGTATAAGTATTTATAGTGGTGACGGTAACGTAGTAGATAGTGAGGTACTTAGATTTAGGTATAAACCCTATATAAATCTAAATGGCTTGGTATCCCGAAACGTGCGCTCCCATCTAACCGAACTGTGCGCTCCCCCCAAATGTGCGCTCCCAGGACTTCCCGCGCTTGTAGCCGTCATCGCTACCTTTACCCGCATCGAGGAAAGCCGTTGCCACAATGGCCATATAGGATATCGGTGAATACCTTGGTATCTATTTACTTTGTCGTGTTGAAGGGAACTGTTCTGCTGGTCTTAGAGGGCCTTGAAATTTGGTTTCATCCCGCAAGTAGATACATTCGAATTTCAGCCTTCCAAGACCTCTATCAACAACGGTAAGTAATTATCAAATAATCTAAATTAACAGACTTCAGGTAGTAGTCGTTAAAAGTAATATTTTGGATTATCTAAGCCTTAGGTTAATAGCGCCATTATTATAATCTTAAAGAAGGAAACTGCGCGATATCTTAATGTTCCATGATCGACACGGTGGCCATTCCGAATACTTTAAAACATGACCTCGTAGGCCACTGGAAGTTCTGTTAAAATACGATCAAGCCACACGCGGCCCGCTGGGCGCCTTGATTCTGTTGTGGCGATTGCGCCAACGATAACCTCTATCCTCTGCTGGGGCTCTGATAACCCTTCTTATACTCGTTGTCGATCCGTTCACGCAACAGATCATTCATCATCATGACTGCGGCATATCTATAGACAGCCTACAGGGTATTATACCTCGGACGAATGTTCATCTCCAGAGAGATTTCAACCAGAGCTTCTCGATGAATGGATGGGTTGAACCTAGGCTGCAGACCGCCATCAAAAATGGTGTCGTTTCCCCGAGCGGACGCGTAAATGCCCAATGTCCCACGGGTAATTGTACACTTGAGAAGGAATGTAGCACGGTCGGCTACTGTAGTAGCTGCACAGACATCACAGAACACCTTTCCATAAACTTAACCATTGTTCAAAGCAACTACACAAATATAGTACCAGCAAAGTTCTTAAATCCAAATGGAACAGACACCAATGAAAATTTGACCGAACCTGGGATCTTATCAAATACTAACATATCTGTCTCTACTTCTCTTCCATCAGGTCTGTCTGTCTCAACCTCTCCGGGCACAAAGTTCAATCTCACAGCAATGCAAGTCTTTCAGCAGCCAAATGGCTCAGATGACTTCTACCGAGTGGAGATCATTGTTGGGAAACAATTCCAATTGTTTGATGCAGCAACGGGAAAGCCTCCTACAGGATGCCATACAGCCGCCACAAACGATACCTGGTATTGCGACGGGTTTGCTGCAGCAAGCTGTACATTATCTCCGTGTGTACGCACTTATATTTCGGTGATAGAAGCCGGTGAGCTTCACGAGACTCGGGTGTCTACTAACAACAACACAAGGGGCAGTTGGGGACACACTGTCCTACCTTCCCCAGTCACACCTTCTACGAAACTACCGCAGGTGTATATACCATACCTTGGTATAGTCGACACGAAGTGCGTGTCCGCTTCTGAGCGTCAGAGTCTATTAGACGCTGGCTATCATATCGACTCCCGCACTAGGTGGCTAGCATACAACCTCACCTTCGATCCACAATATCAGGACGTATCAAACAACATTCTTCAAAATTTTACTAGCAATGCTTCGTTTCCTGAATCAATGCCGGTCAACGGATGTATTTACGCTCTCGATAAACATTTCATGTCCGCCCTTTGGGAAGCTTACCTGAAAGGCTTTTTCCAGGGTACGGTTAAAGGAGACGCGGGCAATGGCAATATAAGTGCTGGCACGATCGAAGTTCTGAGAGGTCCCCAGATTTTGCAGACCATCTACAACTACGGCGACGTGAGCTTTAATCGAGTCAACAGCACATTCCAGAATATCTCAGACTCCATGACGATTTTCTTCCGACAAAACAGTTTCTCTAAATACAGCAACCCAGCAAAACGTGTGGTAATGCATGATCAAACTTGTCTCAGCGTACGGTGGGCCTGGTTGGCTTTTCCATCCATCTTAGTGCTACTGACGCTGATTTTTTTCATCGTTTTCCCTCTTTGAGATAGTAGTAATAGCGCAATTAACTTAAGGCTTAGATGATCGAGGATATTACTCGTAATAACTACTTGCTAAGGTCTGCTTATTTAGATTACTTGATGATTATTTACCGTTATTGATAGAGGTCTTAGGAAGGCTGGAAATCGAATATATTTGCTTGCGGGATAAACCAATTTTGGTGGTACGGTGGCCGGCTTGGCTACGGTAGCTATTCCGAATACTTTATTGCATGACCTCGTAGCACCCTTTCCCTCAACGCCAACCCTCGTCGATGTATCCGCTCAGCCTCTTTGTAGCTGCCTTGCCTGCTCAACACCTCTACTAGATTGTTCATGCTCATCAGCGTAGATAGATACTCCTTGCCCAGCAATGTCCACCAATCACATCAAGTAGACCGTGGCATCAGACGTCGGCTAGACGAATCAGATGTCTATTTGGTCAAGCAACACTAAGACAAACGGTGTTTTTCGACAAGTTGCTACTTGACGAGTCAGACTGTCTATTTCATCAAGTAGGCCTACTTGATCACCCAGATTACTTGACGAACCTGGGTTAACAGGTACGTTGTATGTGTCTTTGAGTATTGTGAGATGATATTGATGTCTGCGGCACATGTCACTAGAATACGGGATGACGGCTTCACGCTGTTTGATAATTGATCTCAGGCAAGCTCAACAAAAGCATAGGGCAGTTCGTTGCTTACTTTTACCCACGCCATCCCTGATCGGCTGATATCCGTAAGGAAGCTATCAGGAAGAAGAGAAATGGTCGGAGGAGCTGCAATATCTATGCTGGTGTATGCCGAGCAAAAATATTTCCTGACAGTGAATTAAAATACACGAATGACGCGATTTCCGATAAGGGAAAACTGGCGACTGCCGTCAATGGATGACATAGCGCTTGAGTGAGACGGTCTTGTTACCGAAATCGGTAAACAGTAAGGTGCGAAAATGATGACGATATCAGCTGTTATTTGGTAAAAATTGCATCACTTCCCTCAGATCCTTTTGCTACCAAAGTTATCACAGATGATAGCGTAATGAGTTCAAAAGGAGTGTCGTACAAGGCCATCTTCGAAGTACTTATCTCTATGCGGTTTGAAGTGAAATGGTCTACGCTACGTCAGCACGTTGGACCATTGGTGAATACTGAGATCGACGTAGTGGACACAAAATATGACAGACTTCATTGTTAGGTCTTCGGCTTGGTTTGAACGGTCTGTTCTCATGAAGGTTCCCAGTTTTATGGTTAATAACGCAGCTAATGGACTGAGATTGTATTACCCGCTATGATCCCAGTAATACTCCCGAATCTAATTAGAACTTAGTGTAAGGGAAGTGACGCTCCTACGACATCGCTAAGCTACTGCTGGAAGGATGAGGGTAGACTAGAGCAAGTTTTGGCGGAGGAGAATGCTCTATTGCGGAAACACGACATACTCTTAGATGCAGGATTATCAAAAGATATCATTCTTACTTACAAAGGCCGGGCTCCATCTCCTAATCCAATTCCTCCTCGACCATACCTGCAACCTCCCCGCCAAAATCTGCAACTCCTTCAGATATTTTACACCTGCTATAACCTTATGCGCAGCTACGCCCAGGATCACTGGCGTAACTTTATCCAAGAGCTGTTTCTCGTCCTCCTTTTCTAGCCCACCCTCTTTCTTCCTTGCATGTCCTTCTGGGCCAGAGGGTTTTCCGAAAAGCGACTCCGGTCTCCTGGTTGGCCAGGGTTTTGCAGATTTCCGGTTAATCTCTTTGATGCACCCCGTGGTTTCAATGACAGTGTGCGTATGAACCAGGCGTTCTGTCTCTATTACGCTGGTATAGTAATGAGCTGTGGTCATTGAGTCGACCCAGACTGTGACGGTAGGACGACTGCGGATAGTGGTAGGGACATATTTGTTGCAGACGCCTAGCATCAGAGATTAATACGGAGATCATGAAAATTTCGAGCTAACCCTGTCTCAAAGGATAGAGCGGCGTATATACCTTTGACACCACCAACAACGGTCTTCACTTCCGCTATGAAGTTTTTGGATACAATCTGATGGGTCTATCTCCAGGACTCATCTGACACTTGGGTGACAACCTCAGGCTCAAGCTCGTACACAGGCTCCTCCGAATAATTGGTTCCCGTACATTGCATATCAGCAGGACATTCGCGAATTGCTATTGCCTTCTGTTGGAGAGGGAAGAATCTCAAGTCTGCGGCGGATACTGGCAATGGAGTCAGCTACAAAGACCCGGCTTGGATCGCGTGGATCAGGAGGAACTTCTACATAAGCTTACTATAGGCCAAAATAGTTGAGGTGGGGAGAGTTCTAGCGAATGATGTTTGTAATTCTCATGTTGACCTTGGATTATCGGAACGCCTGACTGGGCAGTAGTTGAGCTGACTTAGCTGCTGGATTGAAGAGTTGCGGAATTATCGGGGTCGATAGCTTTGAAAGATATTCCAACAGAAAAGGGTGAGGCCCGCAGAATCCTACTTAGCTTCACCTTATTCAGCCTGACCGTGGACTGACTATTCTAGAACTCTGCAGATGTGATGCGGCTGAGAAGGTGAATCAATTTTTGGGGGGCGATCCGAAAGGTCTGCGACGGCCCGATCGGGAAATAATCCATCCCAAGAAGGAGACGCTGCTTCTAATCGGGCAGGACTATACGACGATCTAGCATATCCTTCATGCGCTAAAGGGTGACAGCGGAAGTTCTGAAGTGCGAATGTCGCTGTCTTATCTTGCGTGTCTAATACCTTCACCAAGTCAATCAACATGCGTCGCCAGTAATGAGTCGCTTCCAGTACAATTGTGTTTTCACTTCGTTAAAGCTCGACGGAAGCGGTGTATATGCGAAGGAGCTAAGTGAGTCTTCCCGCCAGTCGGTATAAAGTGATCTGTTTGATGGAGCACTAGGCACAGACGGCACATGTGACAAGCCGTGTGCCTTGCAGGAGCTGCACCAGATATTCATTTGGTCGAATGAGGTCGCGATATTCTATTTGGTATGGATCTGTTGGAATGTTCAACACTCAGCCCTATGCTAGCCGAATGAGCATAAATAGACCACTCCCTCCATAGATAATCAACCAGTCGTTCCTCCCATTCCAACAATCGCTCTTTACCTTTCGGTTGGAGCGGTCACTTATCTCCAGGACTTCTATCCCACCTAGTGCCTGGTCTTCCCGGTACCTGCGTCACCGAGGAAGCCTGTGATCAATTTAGGAAAGCCACAGCGCTTAGTCTTGCAAACGAAAGCTGAAGGAAGGGTCCAGACCGAGGATGGTTTGTTCGGAGGCATTATCCTCCAATGAACAGCAAGAAGTCTACCAGTTTCCCCGTCGACTCTTCTGCTTCTGGTTTGGACAGAACATAATATTCTGGATCATGGGCACTCGGATTCCAGCACTTTCTACTGAATCGAGCGCGACTTACCCGGTGTTGCTATCATCCTGCTGATCCTGCGATCTTTCCCAGCTGCCTTTCTGACTTCATCTTCTGCATACGCACCAAGAGTGAAAAGCGACAGCAATGGTTCTAAAAACCCTACTTCTAAGATATCTGTTTCTGTGCACTTTGCTTTGTACTCGACAACTCAAAGCGTACAATTTCCAAAATGCACAGGAATTGCCAAAGTTGATGATCGAGAAGGGGCAATCAGTCTTTGATAGTGAATCCTGAAAGCAAACGTGGGAGGGTCTTGACATAAGCCCCCTTTGGCGACGGATTTTTGGTATCTTGTGCTCAAACTTGATCCGATGCAGTCTTTTGACGTATTGTAGACGACGTCAAACTCGATTTTACGGATGAAGCTCAGGAGCTGGACTATATGACTGTGTTGCGTGGAGATTATGGTTCATGGCTTCTTGAGCTTCTCGATTTGACATAGAAAAGGGTCAATGTGAGCAATGTCAATGATCGATGACGACTAGGAAAAGGTTAACCAGCGGATCAGCTCAGCCATCAATCAGAGTCCTCATTTCAGGCATGCGCGATGTCCCAGGTTGTCCAGTGTTCCGACGGACACTTTACGTTTGGTCTCATTTTACAGAACAGATTGGTAATAACGAGTGGCAAACAAAACTGGATCTCCTAAATCGACCTGAGGACATCGAAGACGACATACCTTTCTTGTTCAATAACCTCAAACTAGATGGCAAATAATAGCATATTGAGCATTTTTTGGAGCAATACTTCAGGCGGCCTCGCGTCGAGGCGCCCTTGCTGGGTTGCGAACTTGATAATCTACAGTATGAACGAACAAAGGATTAACAACCAAGTCACTACCGCTGATTGAAATGCCCGACGGATGGTGGTGTGTAACGACTACACTCTTCTGATTTGCCCTGCGCTCTTGTGGGGGCGTCAACCCAAATGCGAATCTCGAGCTTAACATACCGTGATCTGTAAACACATTCGGCCGCGGAGGAACAAGATGCCCATGATATCAAAAGAAGCTCCCCTTCAGTAACATCATCTATTCAATATCGCCAGTAGTCAGACTCGAAGATCCTTTGCTACAAATCCTATTCTGCTCGATTCAACTTCAGCCTTATCAGCTAAATATGGCCAGCACTCTGTCATCTTCCGGAGTAAATGAGGACGCCTTGCAACGCGTTCAAAAGGACGCTGAAAACAATAAACATCCCTACACTTCGGAGAAGGGCGTGAAGCCAAACCTGCCAGTAGCGTCCCGTCCTACTCCTCTAATATGGTTCTTGGTATGTGTAGGCCTGTATCTAGGGGCTCTGCTCTATGGTGAGAAACCGCCCACCTTGTTACTCGCAAGCAATTTACACAGAAGCCAGGCCTCGACACCACTATAGCCGCGGACGTACAAGCCTCGGTCTACGAGGATCTCGGAGAGATACAGAAGCTGCCCTGGATCGGCATAGGCTTTCCAATGGGCGCTGTGGCTGTCATTCTGCTTATTGGGAAGATCTATGGGATTTTTGAAATCAAGTGGCTCATCATAGCCTCAATTATCATCTTTGAAGCCGGCAGTGCACTTTGTGGAGCCGCCCCCAGCTCTAATGCTTTGATTGTCGGACGTGCAATTGCAGGAATAGGCGGTGCAGGCATGTACATTGGGTGAGTTGTTCCAGCCGCCTACATCGGGTGGCCTTTCTAACAAGCCTGCAGCGCACTTACCTACATATCCGTATTTACCACGCTCCGTGAACGAGCGATCTACAATGCGTTGATAGGGTTGGCTTGGGGGGCAGGTGCCATCCTCGGTCCAGTCATTGCAGGCGCGTTTGCGGGCAGCAGTGCGACCTGGCGATGGGCCTTTTACATCAATCTACCACTGGCAGCTGGTGAGCTTCTCCCGCGCTACACGCTCGACATCGAAATTGACCCTTACCCTGTGTTCTAGTTACCGCACCAATTTACATCTGGCTCTTTCCCCGCTATAATCCGCAACCGACAGTATCTGTCAAACATAAGCTATTGCAGATTGACTGGGTCGGTGCAATACTCAACGCCATCACATTCGTGCTGTTTATGGTCGTGGTAACATTCTCCGGGTCAACTTGGCGCTGGAACTCAAGCGAAGCTATTTCGTTATGGACGATTTTTGGTCTCACACTGACACTATATGTGACCCAACAAATCTTCGCCATCTCTACCACCCCCGGAGGACGCCTCTTCCCTGGTCACTTCATCAAAAGTCGCACTTTGCTACTTCTATACTTTTCGACCACCGGTTCCGCCAGTGCTATGGCCGTGAGCATTTACTACGTACCGCTATTTTTCCAATTTACAAGAGGCGACACTGCCCTAGAAGCCGCCGTACGGCTGCTGCCCTTCATCACCCTTTTTGTTTTTTTCGTCATGTTCGCAGGTGGCCTGCTTCCTGTCTTCGGTCGCTATGCTCCTTGGTACTTCCCGGCATCTGTTTTGATGATCATTGGTGCTGCCTTCATGTTCCGTGTCAGCGCAGACACACACATAGCCGCCATATATGGCTTCGAGGTACTCATTGCTGTCGGCGTTGGCCTGATCTTCCAGACCGGATACAGTGTGGCCGCGGCCAAGGTTGACCCTATCGATGTTCCGAACACCATCGGCTTCATTAACGTTGCGCAGATCGGTTCCATCGCCATTGCGCTCTCTATTTGCGGCGCGCTCTTCCAGAATTTGGGATACCGTCATCTCAGCAAGGCGCTCGCAAGCTATGGACTCTCGGAAGATGTTCTGAGGTCCGCCTTGGCGGGAATCCAGTCAGTCGTGCTCAGCAATAAGGGTGATGTGGTCCGCAACATAGCAATCAATGCTATTGTTAATACTATCGATCGACTTTATGCGTTAGTCTTAGCGGCGGGCGTTCTGATATTTTTATGCGCCTGCTTCATGAAGTGGGAAAAGTTAGAGCTTGAAAAGGTCGGCTGAATGATATACTGGAAGGCGGTCGAGTTGATGGATTTGGTGAGCTCTTACAAAATTTAGGAGGAAGTTTGCGGCCAGAGGGGTCAACGGACATGGTACAAAACCCTAATCAAATTCGCTTATTTCTTAGAATTTGGGAGGTGCTACAGAGACGCCCCCTTTGCCTACATAGACATCCCCCCACTATTGAATTAGTGGTGGCAGTTGCAGTAAGAAGACATAGCAAGATTGTTCAGGCGACGCGGGCGTATAGTAGTAAAGCTGCTACTTAACCCCAATATCGTCAACAACGACGACGTTACATATATATATATCCTGAATAGGTAGGTCTTTAGATATAGTATATAACTATGTGGTTAAGCGAGTGTTTGATAATAATATCCCTATATAATAAATGTAAATAGGATTTTCGTTATTCTCGCCTTTGTTTTAGTCCGTGTGATCTGTGGCAAGATGAGACCGATCAAGAAGATTGAGATTTAGAGTTGATCACTAGAAGCTCAAATCAGCCTCGAGATCCAGAACGAAAGTAATCGTCAAGTCTGAATGATGTAAGCAAAGTACCTATCTGATGCTGCAAGACCTTACTCCCCAGCTCTTCGGCTGGCTTTCTACGGCAGTGCAACTCGATGGGTAGGATTGAAAGTAGGGGCTATGTTGTTCGAGCTGGAGATATTCAACAAAAGCAATTACAACTCAGAGACAATTGAGCTGTGAATGAGCTTGTTCTCAAGTATCTAAATGGGTCTCCTCCTAGACCATCTTCATCGCGTCGATATTACAGATCTAAACATCTGTATGCAAAACGCGCTCGATACCTGCACAAGCATTTCCCCATCCTCGAGGCGGTCAATATTGCCAGAATCAATGTAACTTCTTTGTCCGACTAATAGTCAGCTTGATTGATGCAATTGCTGGTGGAGATGTACCCGTTCATGGAGACACCTTTCCATCCTTTCCATCCACCACTTCAAAGGGAGCTGAGTGCACAGCTTTCGATTTTCCCGACGCAAACTTTTTGTACAGCCAAGCAGAGAATTTGGAAACAGATGCTGGACTGATTTCCTGGCCGTTGACTACAACGTCCGCCTGCTACCACATGTTCATGAGACTGGGTCAAGCTGGAAATACGAGAATTGCGACGAGCGTACCAGAACAAGGATTATCCGCGCTCAAGACTGTTGCAAATGACTTGAAGATGCTTCAAAGATTGGAGGATTTAGTACAAACCCAAGCAACGAAAGCTGGGATGCGGCCTAAGGAACCTGGAAACCGACACATTGTCAGCCTTCTTAACATATACTCCAGCGTTGACGGGCCATACCTGGTACACGAGAAGATGGACGTCTCCTTACGGCAGATACAGAGGGGTGTCGAAATTCGGTCTCACGAGATTGCGGCTACTTGTAGAGGTGTAAGACTAACATGAAATCCGAAGATTAGAGGTCTGAAGACTGACGAGATCAAGATCCTTAACGGCCTGTGCTGACGCTAAAAGCTTGTGGGGCGGCGGGATTCAGCCTTAAACGAGCCACCTACCGGTGCATGGGATACACACAAAACTCATCGTGATCCATGGGAAGCTTGATTGCAGTGAGATACTATTAGGACGTGAGGAAAATGTCAAAGTCGGTACGTCATACATCGAACGTAAGAACCTGTCTAAGATCCTGGCCAGCAGACATCGCGAACTGTATCATTTCCGAAAGAAGTTTTCACAAGGACAATGAGAGGATAGATGTAAAAGGCCTGGGTAGGATAATGATGGAACTGATAAAGAATAAAACTTGTATAGACAATGCAGACTCGATCGAACTTCAATACCTAGAGAAGTGGAGAGAATCAGGAATCAAGGATTTCCTCAGCAAAACGGCGACCTCGACGGTAGAGATTCAGATGCAGCTACGTGATTCAAGCGATTGGTGTTGAAATGGCATGTCTGTGATATTAGCATGATACCTTACCGAAGGAGCCAACGGAGGAGTTCTGCCTTGAGGAATTGGTCACGGTGGCGCAATACTCTGCAAACCATGATTGGGAAATAGATATCATAGAAAGAGAAGAGATTCGAACGATTGAATGACGAAGCTGGACAAGTTTGATAACAGTCTGATGGGGACCAACATAATGCGTACCATTCCTAAACTACTCAGACGAGTTGCGAGACAACCTATAGCATTCTCCCCGATAAGAAAGCCTAGAATACAGAGCGAGACCACAATCTCTAGGCGTCTTCTACGTTGTATAGTCACTCTTATGGCAGGCGTTAACACTTAAATGGCCAAATCTGGAAAGGGTCTGTTGCGCGAGCTTACAGACGACTGCGTCTCAACTCTTCCCTAAGACGGTGGAGGATCAGTTGAACTTGTCACGTCTGACAAACTGTCATCGGATTTGAACCGCTTTGAAATCTTCCGACTTGGCACCGGCGAACTCAGTCCTCATTTGATATTTTCTCGAGTACGCGCTCGTCCCATCTCTTGCGCCCGTTCCAGGAATCTTTGAATCTCGTCATAAGACAAGCGCAGGTGTGCCGCTAATGCTCGATGTGCAATGAGCGGGTGCGTATGAACTGCGTCTTCTAATCTTTTGGACCGTCTAGGAGATCGGCTTGAAGTATTACTCGAATCGCTTTCATCGGAATCTGTGTTTCGACCCCACTCATCGGTGTCTCGACCCCACTCATTGTATCCCTGGATTTGGTAAAAGCGAACAAAGTATACAAGTATATGACCTGGCATGTCAATAAGATTAAGTAATCATTGTGAAGGAGCCAGACTACTCACGCTTTGAGCTTCCTCTAAGCTTCCAGAAAGATCGAACCGTACGGGGAAAGTACTCTGGCATGTAAAGTTCACCTTGGGCATCAAACGATCCAACTAGATGGATCGCTTCCCACCCTTTATGATGAAGGAAGTTCTTTGAAATCCCTTGTATCTGTTCCAAGTGTCGCATCGTCTTCAATTGTCCCTCTACTAGCCGCTGATCCGTTTTCTGGGTCACATCCTTGGACAGGCCGTCGATGCTATTCCACTCGTCCCTTTGTCTCTTCTAGCTGGTTCGATACTCTTTGAACCAGCTCATCGAGTCGGTCACAAATATTTCTTTCAAGCTCCGGAAAGCGATCGTAGATTTTAAGGAATCAGTCAGTGATAAAGCCACGCTGAGCGAGGAACTCCCGGTCAATCCTCTGGCTTTGCGCTTGAGTAGTTCGGCCTAAGGTTGTGAGGCTTCGATCGATGTGTTCGTGAGAGTAGTGTGCCTCAGACGGTGGGGTTCGAGCCGTTTCCCGGGCTAGCTCCTAACAATAGTACGCTATTGTGTAAATGTGGAGCCCATTCGTAAATTTGCTAGTTCGTTGATGAACAGGTGAAATGTTTGCCGCTCAGATATCGATCAGGCAATTTGCAATGAGGGTCACGGAACTTGAGGAGGCTCGCTGGCGGGGGGCGTGACATGTAAGCCTGAGTGATTTAGGTGTAGCGCGAGCCACTAGTCAATACTCGAGTAGCCAATAGGTCTTGCACGCCCTTGCGCCCGGGGCCCTCTCAGGAAAGCGAAGAATTCTAGAAACGAGCAGGGGTAATCGGCACATCGGTAAGGAAGCCGTTCTGCTTGACGAAGCGGGGAAAGATGCATGGCTGGATAGAACTAGCTATTCAGCAGCTGTTCCGCAAATCAGCGATTGCGCGGTTATCAGCCAAGACCATTCCAGAATGTTGCCCCCCAGTTTCGTGTAAGCAATGTACTTATCTGAGGTTGTCTTCTACCTCTATGATCAGTCGTTGTGTTGGCATATGGCCTAGCGCCTTGGCATACTCGCTAGATAGCTCCCAGAGCATAGACCTTCTTAATAAACAACTTGCACCCATTCAGGATGCCAACAGTTGAGTCTATGTGCGCGATGTCCACGTATAAATACTCACGACTAGGCAACGAAAAGGAGGCGATTAGGCTGATCCAAGTCCTGGGCACTGACCAAGATGGCAACATTAACCTATCAGTTCAAAATACAACTCTGGGACGCAGCAAATTCGTTGCTCTTTCCTATTGCTGGGGCGTTGAGCCAGCGAGCCACAAGATCAACATCAACGGGCATCAACTCCGGGTACGACCAAATCTCCACTCATTCCTCAAGCATACAGCAAAATCGCTTCGCAGAGCCGACATTTGGATTGACGCCCTATGCATCGATCAGCAAAATAAATCCGAGAAGAGTCGCCAAATACCACTGATGGGCGAAATCTATGGCAAAGCTAGCAAAGTGGTCGTGTGGCTTCATGACGACGCAAAGCGCTATCGGGATACTAATGATCCAAAGCTTCTCGCCGGCATCTTGGGAAGCGGCTGGCTTTCGGTCTTCAGACGGGTGAACGTAAAGGGAAAGGAGAAATTAATTGCTAAACAGCTGAGGCGATTACTGGACCACGAATATTGGGGACGTCTTTGGACTGTGCAGGAGCTGGAATATGCCAATCGCATCGAAATCTACTGGTATCAATATTGTTTCGGCTGGGACGTCCTCATCCATATACTCGGGGAAGAGTTCAAGGCCAGCGCTGACGTGATGAATATTGGTTCGAAGCGTACAGCCAGCTTCATGAAAGAAGTGCGTTTGGAAGATAGCCACCCACTTACCACGAGGTTCCAACGTGAATTTCACGTGGATGGTATGGAGCCACGCCCTTCGGAAGACGGTGGACCACGCCATGCGAGGGCTCAACGCCGGATCACCTCTCACGCATTGACTCATCTGATGGCGGAGCACAAATATTATGAGTGCTCAGTGCCACACGACAGGGTATATGCCCTGTTACCCCTGGCAAGTGATGTTCATCATCTTACAGTAAAATACTCCGATGTTCCTGAGGCGCTGCTTGCCCGAGTATTTAGCCAAACGGCAGATCTCCATACCACTTCAATAAAAACAATTGGGAGACCTCTAGGCATTGATATCAAGAATCTCAAGGCAGATATTACCGGAATTTGTAGGTCACGGTCCGACGGTTCATTGCACCAGCTCCGGCAGCGTTTCGAGGTCCGCATGTGCGAACATTGTCTTAAACCTAAAACCTGGCAAACGGCTCTGCAAAATTACGCTTGGCCACCGTGGTACATAAGTGTCTTTTGCATTCCGGGAACATCTTATGCCTTTGGTACTTTTTGGTTGGGAAATAGCCGAGACAACGCTCCATATGGTCCTTTGATCGTCTCTAGCTCGATGGATGCCTCACATCGCCTTGTATACTACGTTCACCTTGACCAGCAGTCTCTTGAACATTACAGTACTCTTGTTGAGAGGTTCAAGGAAGTCGAGCGTCGCCATCTAAATTCGTCAATAGATGCCATGTATTTAGTGGACTATGACCCCCTCGACAGATACGAGACAACGCTCGATGAAAGCCTTCCCTTGCATGACTTCATTCGGCAAGAAAGACATGACTGGAAGAAAGTGAAGCTTCGCTTATCTGACTGGGATCAGTTGACTCGTATCCTCTTTACAGCAACACGACCTTTCGACTTCTACGCAACCCGCAAATGCGCAGCGCTCGACGCAAGATCAGACGAACAGATACGCAAGCAAGCCACTCGTGAAGACAGGACAAGTGAAAAACGATTTCGAACGACTCCGTACCGACTGTACGCGGAGGGCCAATACTTCGATAGTCCATCAGAAATGATGATGCAGCAATGGGGTCTCCCACACCAGTCAAAGAAAAAGCCGGGCAGGAAAGGAAAGATGCACCACGAGTAGAGTATTCCATCAGTTTCAGAAGCAGCTTGTCTATTATCTACAGCTCAATTCACAGCCACCTAAACCCCTATCCCCTCCTCCAACTCTGTACCATTCCCCTCCGAAACCTTACTCTGCAAAACCCACCCACTCGCAAACCTCTCCTCTTTCCCACCCTTCTCGCTCCACCTTAAGGCAGCTTTTGACAATGCCTCTCAAAGTGGAGGCACAAATTACTAAGCACCTGTTGTGCTGCCAGAAGTGGAGGCCAGTTGCCAAGACACCTCTGACCGCTTTGTGACAGGGTCTCCCAGAGTGAAGGGCTCAATTATTTGATATGACCTCGGCCCGACAAGTCCGCCATAGTTCAATGCTGCGCAAGCCTCTTCAATGCCAAGACTAGCTCAAGAGTTCTGGGATCCGGAGCTACGGGTCTCGTTTCTGTTGTCGGCATTCTATCAGGGATACGGCTGTACATTGGAGATATCCTTGATGATCGGAGAATAGCCCTGAGACCACTTGTTGTTTGGACTTGCTATCGGGTTCGATGGTCTTCATTTCGTTTGTCTATGGGTGGTGTAGTGGTGGTAGTGTAACGATAGCGGCATCCACACAAACCATCTCATTAAGTGTCAGGCAAATTCAAGGTGCCGCAGGCCACACATCTGATGCTGATATACTTTTAATAGGGTAGACTGAAAGGGACAAAAGGGGCGCTCCTTCATGTTGTGCTTCGCGCACCTGAAGTTCTTGTACCTGCAGGGTTTAACAATTAGTACGGGATTTTTGACTCGTGGGACTTTTCATGATCAAATCCGAGTTCATTTTCTCGAAATTCGATTTGAGGAGGTCGTCCTCGGTGGCCTCAGCAAAATCAGAGACGTCACTCGCTGGAGCGAAGTATCTAATCGATTCCTGCGGCCCATAATTGATCTGCCTCACAAGTCGAATCGCGTATGATGCGCTGCTGACGAGTGAGCCGTCAATCGGAACTAGAGAGGTCGTTTGTAGGCCAGCCCAACGCATGAATATCCCAAACTTAGCCTCGTGGTCAAGCTGCCGTGGACGATACGGACTTATAGACGAGCAGCAAAAGATAGTAGACATAGTGCTGAATCGCTGAAGCTCCTTGAAGAAGACGCGAGGAAATTATTATTTGGCTTCTCTTCGTCCGGATGGAAACGGTACGCAGCGAGACGTCGGTCAAGCAGGTTATCCATGTTTGAAGAGTCTTCGATTCCAGCTGCGGGAGTCCCTAGATCCATCAGAGCAAATAAATCCTTGGTAATTCCTCTAACCTTCTAATCCCTGTATTCCTCAACCTACTTAAATTTATACTATGATAATCTTTTCATATTTAGATAGGCTCGAAATACGAGCGCTTTATTTTGAGCAAGTTTCATCTTAGATATAGGCCCTCGTCGTCTCTTAAGCCGCTAGATTTCGATTCTAAATCTTAAAAATTATAGATCTGACACGGGGTCAATATAATAGTATGTGGTATGAAAGATATTGATTGTTCTATGGAGGATTTGGCCTTGATATACCAGAATCCAGTACTACCCTAGGCCTAACAGGGCTAGCGGTAGGGCTCAGCCCGAAATCTTCATAGATATTAATAGTAATATTTAGGGAGGTACTATAGAGACACCCTCTTTACCTATATAGATACTCGCTAGATCGCTATATAGATACCCCTCTTATATTAGGCTAGTATTTACGCTTACCGTAACTATTAATATATCTACCGCTAGTAAACGATACCGTCGTATATCTCTTTTAAAATAAGTAATTCACTTTACTATAATAATAGTTATAGATTTATTACTATTATAGAATAACCTAACGGAGAGCTCCCTCGGTCTACTCGTTAAAATAATATAAATATATTAAAGAGGTCGGATTTAAACGATTTAAGGTATTTCTATTATAGGCGCGTTTTTCGGTTAAAATAAAAGGGAAAATAACGATAATCCTATTTATCTTTACTCTATAACGATTTTATTATAAATACTCGCTATATTACCTAACTATATACTATATTTAAAAATCTATTTATTTAGAATATTAATATATATAACGTTATCGTCGCTAATAATATTAGGGATAAAGTAGTAATTTTAATATTATATACTCACGTCGCTTAAATAATAATATTATATTTTATTATAATAATCTCTCCTACTAGCTTAATATAGGGGGGGAGAGTATCTATATAATAATTAAAGAGATATCTATATAAATAAAAAGGATATCTCTATAATATTTTTTAATATTTATAATAAAATCTTACCCCGTAATAAAATACTCTTTTAAAAGAAAAACGTTAATACTCTCGTTAATATATTAATATAGAATATCGTAAATAATAACGTAAATAGTATTTATATATAGAAATAATAGTATAAATAAATAAATATAATATATCCCTAGTTTTTGAATAATTAATATAGGTAATATTATAGAGCCTTAAAATTTAATATAGAGTCGTATAGATTTAACTTAGTAAAAGTACTATAGAGATATTAATTCTATAATAACGAGGTAAAGCGATAGGGAGGTATAGAGATAATATAAATAACTAATAATAGAAACTATAATATTAATAAAATAAAGGCGTATTTATTAAATATTATAAAAGTAATAATATTGAAAGATTAGGGCCCTAAATATATATTAATAAAATAAAATCTTAATATAATTTATAATCTTAATGTAGTTTTGAAAGAACTAGTAATTTCTATAATATTTAAGGCCGCTAGCGTAGAGCTAGCGATTTAGTAATAATATAAAAGACGTAAAATAATTACGAGGTTTAATACTAGGTAATTCTTAAATCTTAAATTTAATAATAAAACTAATCTCTAAGGATTCTAATAAAACGGGCGAATATTAATTTAATATAAAATTACTAAAAGTTAGAACCCCGCGATATTAAGGCTAGAACTTTATATCGATAAATAATAATATTATAAAGGTAGCGGGGTGTAGGTATATATAATATATTAATACCTTTAACGGGGCGTAAATATATATAATATATTATTATTTTATATTTATTTCTCTCTTTAAGCCCTAGTCCCTAGGTACCTAAATACTTTAATTAAAAAATATTTATTAAAAAATCTTTAAACCCCCTAAGAGAAATAAAGGAAAAAAGTTATTTAATATAATAATATTATTATATAGTAACCTAAATATAAAACTATATACTTAATTCTTTAGTATTTATAGTACTAGTTACGGAATAATATTTAATTAAATTACGAAGTTTATTAAAAAAATCTTTAAACCCCTTAAAAGAAATAAGGGAAAAGAATTTTCTAATTTATATTATCGGTCCTATAGCGCTAATATATAATATTAGTCGCGGAGCGACACGAAACTATTTCCTATAGTATTATTATATAGTATTAATAATAGAAGAGTAATATTATTAAATTACTCTTATTATATAATAGTACTAGTAGTAAATAAATAGTATATTTATAAAACTATCCCTATAGCGCTAATATATAGTAATAATAATTAATTAAGTAATATTTCTTTCGTCCCTATAATATATTATATATAATAATAACGGAGCGAAATAGTATATACTATCGTTCCTATAGCGCTTATAGTATTTATAGTAAATATAGTATATTAAATTATTTCTATAATACTTATAGTACTAGTAACGGAATAATAGTAGTTACTCTTACTATATACTTTTACTATACTATAAAAATACTAGTAGTAAAGTATTATATATAAGTAATATAACTTTAATATTATACCCGGAGATTAGTAATAATATAATTATTATAATAACGGTTATATTTATTAATAAAAGTGAGGTAACGGAGCGGAGGCGCGTATTAATATACTATAATAATAAAGTATTTAGCGCGACCGGGTTTATTATTAAAATAAACTCGCTCGCTTATTTATTTTCTCTCTTCGTAACTCCTCTAGCTTTTTTTATATATTATTACTCTAACTTTATAATAATATTCTAGTATTATAATTAATATATAAATAATACTCTCGTTATATATAATTTTCTTTTAACTTTATAAATAACTCCTATTTACCGATAGTATTAATTATTTTAGTTATAAATATACTAGTAAATATAACTAATTTATTATCGGCGCGATTATATAATACTAATTATAATAGTAGTTTACTACGCTTTATAACTCCTTTACCGGGTCTATTTCTACTAGTTTAATAATAATTATATTCGAGGTACGTCCCCTCCTTATATACTCTATTATATTAAATTACTACGGAATCGATTATTATATAAAGATAAACTATAACCGTAAACTTTAAGGCGGTATATATTAATAATAATAAATTCTTAAACCTTTTTAAAGGAAAGTAAAGAGGTTTATATATTAATATATTTATATCGGTAATAAAACTCTTAAAGAAGAATATAAATATAATTTAATAAATAAAGAAATTACCTAGTAGTATAAAATATATAATAAAATAATAATAATTAATAAGTAAACCTCTATTATAATCGTTAATTTATAAAATTAATTAATAGCGGCGAATTAGCGTATTAAGGAATTAAAGGCGATAAATAAAATTCTCGAAAAAAAAACTAAAAGTTTCCGTTAATATAAACGGGACCTAAAGAGTCCCGAGGAAAATAATATTCTTAAAGACTATATTAAAGAGATTATATTTTCTTCTAATAATTTCGATAATAACTAAATCTTTCGTATAATATAATAGTAATATCGAATTCTTTTTTTCTTAAATCGGCGTTAATTAAATTTACCTAAATATATTATTTAATAATATATTTTAGGTATTTATATAGACTATATCTAAAATAAAAATATTTTTATAAATATAATATCTTATCGTTATTATATATAAATAGTTTAATAGTAAATTAAATTTAGTTATATTTTAAAACCGTATAATAAAGTTATAAATATAAAGGAGAATATTCGTTATATAAATATTAATATAAAAGTAGTAATATTTATTTTTAATATCGGCTCCGTTTACTCCGCTTTATTATTTTATACGACTAGGTAATCTCTTTAATTATATTTATATATTTATATTTACTACCCGTTTATTTAAAGAGTTTAATTAGTTTATTAATACTAGTAAACTCTTCGTCTAGTAATTATTAATTATATTCTTCGCCTTAACTAGTTTATTTAATTTTATATTAAATATTTTCTTTATTTTTAACTTTATCGATTACCTCTTCTATCTTTTATAATTTATTATTATTAATAAATTCGGGGGCTTATATAAAAGATTCTATTATATTAATATAATCGCGAAGATAATATAATTTAAATAATAATATATAAAAAGTATTATGAATTTTATATATAGAAAATAATAATAGGCGGTAAATTTATATTTATATTTTATTAATAATCTTAAAGAGTTTTATAAACTTATAGGATAATTTCTTATTTAGGCGCTTTTACTTTAAGTTCTTTATTATTAATATAATTAAATTATTAACTTTATAACTTTATAGTTTATACAATTTATTATACTATTTAATTTAATATTTAATAGCGCTTTATAAATACTCTATAACTTTATTTCTTAAAACTTATAATTATTATATTTTATTATTTATAGTTAGTACTTTTTCTTCCCTAAAGTCGTCCTCGATCTTTTAACGGATTTTAAAATAGTAATTATATATATAGAAAAACAACGTCGTTCCGATAATAATACTCTAATTATTATTTATTAAGAATTCTATTATAAGTAGTAATCTAGCCTAATTAATTTACTTATTATTAATAAATATATATGAATAATACTTTAGTACCTAATTTTAATACTTTATTAATTTATTTATTTAAGGGTAAAAAATAATATTTAGGTATTATTTAATTTTCGAGTAAAAATATATAATCGAGTAGAAGGCGCTCGTAAAAATAGAGCCTCTATTATTAATAATATTATTAGGTATATTATAGCGGTAAATAATTTTAAAATAAAATATTTCCGTTAGTTAAATAATATCGATTTTAATAATTATAAATATATACTTAATTATTTTAATAAATTAATTTATAACGATAAAAATAATATTATAAATAGTACCTCTATATTTACTAGGCGGTAAACTAGTTATAAAATTTATAGAAATTTCCTTTTATAATTAAATAGTAAATAGGAAGCGAATTTAATTCATTATATAAATAATATCGCGGCGCCTTCGTCCGTTAATATATATCGTAAATTTTAATATAATTCGTAATTTACTTTAGGCTACCCTTTTAGAAAAATTTTCGAGTAAATAATTTATATAATTTTATAGCGCTAAAATAACCTACTAAAGAATTATTATAATATCTTTTTATAAACTCTCTCTTTAGAGCTTTATCCTTTAATATATAAAAACAACCGTTATATTTTAATAATCTCTCGGAGTTTATAATTTATACTTTATTCTTTATACAACGGCGGTTCTTTAATATATTCGTTTTAATTCGAAAAAATTTTATTTAATTATTATAAATTTATAATTCCCGAATTAACATTTCAATAGGCCTTTCAAGATTATTATATATAATTTTAAATATTACTATAATATCTTATTTTAGAATTATTATTCTTAACCCTATATTTTAAATAGTAGAGGTTATAATTATTTTTATTTTTATATTTTTTTCCGATAATTAACTACTAGTCCAAAGAGTAAATTTATTCTAAAGTATTAATAATAATTTAGTATTTAACGGCGATACTCCCTTAAAATTAAAATACCGCGATAATATATTAATAAAATTTAATTTTCTAGCCCGATAAAAGATTTTAAAGTTATAAATAATTAATTTAAATATTTAGTAAATTTATCTAGAGTTTAACTCCTTCTACTTTATAAAACCCTTTAAGTTATTATAATTAATTTAGATTTTAATATAATAAGGGCTACTTTTTAAATAATATTACTATTATTTTATTATTACTATAATAACGAGTAATTCTTAATTATAAATTTTATAATTTTATTTTAAAGGATTTAATTTCCGTAACTAGAATATTATAAGGCGCTAATAATTATTCTTATCCTATTATAATAATATAGAGTTAAGATTAAAATTAGAAATATTTATCTCTATATATAATTATTTGATTAAATTATAATAATATAGAAAAGGCGCGTTTATAAATATATTTTATAAAATCTAAAACGCTTCTATAACGCCGTTTATTTAATTTAACGGATTTATTTTCTTATTTACTTTACTACCCTTAAATAAATTAGTAAATAACGTAGTTATATTAGAATAATTATAAATAAACCGCCTATAGAAGTTAACGAAGCCTAAAAAGATTTATATTTCTTAATATATTTTTAGTTAAGGTTATTCTTTAATAATTTTAATATATTCTAGGTTTATAGTTACCTTATTAATAAATATAATAAAATTTAAAAAGTCGATTATTTCGGTATTAAATTAATACTTCTTAAAGTTAATAAATAGCTAGAATTAATATAATTATTTAAATATTTATTTAATATATCGTTAATACTCCGCCGGATTAATACTATAAATTAGGATATTATCTAGATATATTATATATATTATATTTATTAAATTTATAAATATACGGTTAATATAAATTTAAAATATCGCCGGTATATTAACGAGCCTAAAAGGTATAACTAAATATTCGAAATAATTATAGTGAGTTCGGAAAATAATTTTTTATTTATCACTTTCTTTAATCCGGATCTTATAATAAATATCCTTAAAGTCTAATTTTATAAAGATTTTAGAATTATATAAACGGTCTAATATCTCGGTAATTAAAGATAACGGGTATTGATTTTTAATAATTACCGCGTTTAAGCCCCGGTAATTTATATAAAAATATAATTTATTATTCTTTTTAGGTATAAAAAGAATATGTATTTTAATTAAAAAGATTAGATAATGGATCTAGCTTTTATAAAATAAGGATTCTAAATAACGTCGTAGCTCCGATAATTTAATTTAAAATAAATTATAAAGAGGTTTATAAGGCGGTTCTTTATTAATTTTTATTTTAATAATATAATCTCTTTATTTAAAAATAGATAGAGTACTCGCTTTTTTATTAAAAAAAATATTATAAAATCTTATAGATTCCCTAGGAATCTTTAGGTTAAGAAGTTCTTCCTATTTATTTTATATTATTATAATATATACGACCGCGAATATATTCGGTTTATTTTTAAAATTACTAGTGAATTTAGCCGGTTCCTTAATTTATAAATTACTAGAATTAATTTTAAACCGTTATTAGTCCGTTTTAAAATTAATTAATATTTTTAATTAACGTAACCTAGGTATACCTAGAATAACGTTTAAATTTTTTAAATTTATAGTATAAAATAAAATATTATATTTACGCCCTTAACCCTAACTATCGACTATTTAATAATTGAATTAATATATATTATAATAAGATATACTTTACCCGTTAATTAGTTTAACTAGTAGTAAAGTAGTATTATAAAGTTCTAAATTATTTTTAATAACGAATTATTATAAAATTAAATTAATTTATACTTTAGAGTTTATTAAGGTAATAAATTATTTAATTTTATTTTAAAGAGTAATATAATCTTTAAAAAGAATAAAAGAGTATACTTTTATAAATTTTTTTTTTTACTTTTCTTCCGAGGCGTGAGTTAAATTTAATCGTTTTTTATTAATATCGTACCGATATTTATAACTAGTTTATTTATATCGGGATATTTAGATTTAATATAACCTTCTACTTTATAATAATAATAAATAATCTTATTATACGAAGAATTAGTAGTATAAGTTTTATACTTATTACTCTTCTCTTTTTAAATACGTTTATTTAATATTATCGCCGGCGTTAGGTTTAATAATTTAATTTATTATAAATTTTCCTTTATTAGGGTTCTTTAACTAAGAACCCGAATTAGAATTAAAGTTATTTATTAACTATATATATTTTAGATTCTTTTCTTATATAATAGTCTAGATAAGAATTTCTTCCTTTTAAATAAATATATTACTAGTATTAAAGATCTTATTTTTACATTTAAGTTTAAATTTAGTTAAGAAAAAATTTACTTTATACTCCTCCGAAAACGGGGATAACTAAGTCTTTATTTCTTTAAAATAAGTCTTAAATAATAATATTTTTTAATAAAACTATTATTTAACTCCCTCCTACTTTTTATAAATAAAAAGATAATAATTAATTAAATTCATTATTAAATTAAAAAGAAACTTCTTAAAAAAGCTAAATATAATACTAGTTAAATTATATAAATCGTAGTATTTATATTATTATATTAAAGGGTTACCTTCTAATAAATCTATATAATATATAATTCTTAAATAATCGGTAGTGAAATATTTAGGACTAATTAAAAATTTAATATTTACGTCGCGGAATTAATATAAATATTTACCTTCGCTTGTACTTTTATAAAAATATATTTTATTAAGGCGTAGCGTTTTCGCCCTAATAAGAATATCCCTACTAAATATAATTAAATTTATTATTATTCCACCGGTAGGTATAATAATTAGGGGATCTTTATTATAAATAATAAATTCCACTAATACTCCGCTAGCGGGTATAAAAATAATAAGATTACGTAGTTTTTAATTTTTAATTTATAATACCCCTAACTTTTATTATTATTTAAAGCGACGGTTTTCTTCTTTAATAACTTTAAACTATATATTAAAAGTCTCTTCGGGGGTAGTAATACTTTCGAATTTATTATCGTTTTTATAGCGGGGGTCGTTAGAGGGGGTTTAATTAATATTAATATTATTAATTTCTTCTATACGTCCCGAGGTTAAATCCGATATTATAATAATAATAAATCTTTTCCTTAAAAAGATTTAAAAGATTAAAATTATAATATTTAAAATCGTTAATATAAAGCTAGTAATTTAATAATAATATAAAAAATATAAAATAGTTACGGGGTTTAATATTAAATTATTTTTAAATCCTAGATTTAATAATAGAACTAATCTTTAAGGATTCTAATAAAACGGGGGAATATTAACTCGATATAAGATTATTAAGAGTTAGAACCCCGCGATACTAAGGCTAGAACCCCGTATCGATAAATAATAATATTATAGAGGTGGCGGGGCGTAGGTATATATAATATATTAACACCTTTAACGGGGCGTAGGTATATATAATATATTAATACCTTTAACGGGGCGTAGGTATATATAATATACTACTATTTTATAATTTCTAAAAATAGTTATTTACTAGTATATTTGAAATTAAAACTCTTTTAACGCGAGGTTAATCCGGATATAACTAGATCGAAAACTAAAATATTAAAGTTTAAGTTATAGAATTAAATATATTTACCCTCTATAAACTAGTTAAAAGTTATATTACTATTATTATTACTATTATTAAACGAGTATATTAAATATAATTAAGGCTAGTTATATAACTTAATATATTCCTATATTTTTATTTTTTATTAATATAGTTATTTTTATTAATAGGGTCGTTATTAAAGTATAGAGTTTTTAAAAAAATTAGAGTTAGAGTTATTAAGGAAGTTATTAAAGAAACCGGAGTTATTAAAATTAGAAGTAAAAATACAGCGGCTTTTAAAATAGTATAAGGCCGCGGGCTATAATTTATTCTTAAATTAATACCTTAATATTTATTCTATTTAGAAAGTAGTTTAGTATTATTATTATTTCTAATTTAAAAAGTAGAGTATACTTTTATTACTATAATATAAATATATTAAATATAGTTAAAGATAGTTATACAACCTAGTATAGTCTCTACTTTTATTTTTATTTATATTAAGGTAGTTACTTCTATTACTATAAATAGAGCGATTTATATAAAGTAAATAGAGTTAAATATTAAATTAATTAACGAGTTAAATATTAAGCTAAATACTAAACTAAATATTAAACTAAATATTAAAAGAATATATTATTAGTTAATATAATCGAGTTATTAATTATCAAAATAAATCGTATATAATAAAGTAACTAGTTTTATTATTAGTTAATTAACGAAATAATTATTAAATTAACTAGCTAGTTAAATATTAAATTATAAATTAAACGATCTTTTACGATACGAATACGAATTTTCTATAGAGATTTTTATTATAATTATACTCGTCTTCCTACGACTTTTATTTAATAAACTATATACTATTATACCCGATTAGGCCTAGTATACCGCTACTACTTTAATATTCCTAAATATTTCTATATATATAAAACTACTATCTTTAATCTCTAGTTAATTATCTTATTTAATATACCTATATTAATATCGTTTTTATATCGGTTCTAATATTATAACTAGTTTACTCTATACTCTCTTTATTTAAATAATTATCGAATTTAAAGAAAATACTAGTAAGAGCTCTACTGCGACTTAATATCCCTAAGTTAATCTACTATATAGGTAGATCGAATATAAAGAGTTTTAATAAAATAGTATATCGGACTCGTATTTAAACGAGTAATAAAGAAACTAAAGAATTATTTATATTATAAGTAAATTAAAAGAAATTAACGGAAAATAATAATACCCTCTTAATATATATTAAATTAAAATATATTATTATTTAATCACGCAAGCTTTTATAGTATATAATAATATATTATAAATTTAATAAAAACTATAAATCGATAAATAAAAGAGATACTCTAGGAGATAAATATTTAACGTTAATTAATATTACCGAATAATACTTTAATTAAAAAGAACGCGGCTAGTACTCCTTAAAAGACTTTTAATAAAATATAACTTTATAAATAAATTAAAAATAACCCCGTTTCGGTACTTTAAATACTTAATTAAATATAATTTAAAAGAGACTTCTTTTATAATACCTCCCTCTATTATAATAAAATATAAAATAATATCGAGATTATTTAAAAATAAATTTAATAGGGTTAAAGATATATTTAGATATTAAAGTAAAATAAATTAATATTATAATAATAAATTAATATATTAAAGAATCGAGATAATAATCTAGCTCTTTAAATCTAGTTTAGGAAATTAATACCTAAGTTCCTAAATCCGTTAATTTTTACAAATAGATTTAATTTAACCTAGGATAATTAAATAACTAAAATAACTAAGAAATTTATAATTAATACCGACTACTTCCTAACCTCTACGGTAGAGGTTAGTTATATTATTTCAAGAACTAGTAGTAATATTATAGAATATACTATTAATAAAAGGCGAATAAGTATTATTAATTTATATAAAAATACTATAGAGATTCTTTCTTACCTCTAGGATATTTATAAAGATCCTAATTAATAGACTACTATTTATAATATTTAGAGTATATTATTCTAAACTACTAACTAATCTTTTTAAAATTTTTACTCGGAATATATATATCTTAGAATAACTATAAATAGAGATAATTATATATTATATTAAAATCTCGATAAAAAGCTTTACCTATATCTTTATATAATTTTTAAAATTTATTAAAATCAGGTTACTCTTAAAGCGAAGAAGAAATACTTATTTAATATAAATAAAAAATAATATTCTACCTACGCTAAAAAGTCTACTACTATAAAAGTTACTACTAGTACCCGAGTCGCTCCTAGTAGTTTAGTAAATATCTTTACCCTCGGATAATATATACCCTTTATAAAGTTAACTCTAACGAAGTTATATATTAAAACGGAAGCTCTAAACTCCGTTAAATACTTCGACTATAATAAATTTAGATTTAAAGTAAAACCGGAAAAAAGATATAAGAAGAGGCTAGAATATATAAAATAGATATAAATAATACCTACGAAATTTAGGATACTATAGAGTAAATTATTATTTCTAATTTAAATTCGAGAAACGAATAACCTCTTCTAAAAAAAACCTAGTAAAAGGAAAAAATAAAGTATATTTAATATTCATAGAAGAAGACGAGCTAGGATACCGCCTCTTTAAATTATTAATTACTTTATCTTCTCGCTAGTAAAAGTTTTCGCTTAATACTCTTATAAACGATAGTTACTCTAGGGTATATACTATTATAAATACGACTATTATAAATAACGTTTACGAGAAGTTATAAATAGAACTTATTCTATTATTATAACTTAAATTATTAAAAGGCTTCGACGGCCGGTTAAATTAAAAATTAATTACTTATATAATTTTTTTAAACTTTATTATTTAGAGTTATAAAGAGATTTTTTACCCGATATTTATTACCCCGCTAGGATAATACGATATTATTTTAAATAAACTAGAATAAATAAATATAGAGTTATATTAAATATATTATAAAATAAAATCCTATTCGCCCTAGGTCGCTATAATTATAATAGAAATATTATATTTATTTAAAAGGATTTTACTTTTTTATTATTTAAGAATTAATTTCCTAAACCGACGAATAAAGATATTAATAAAATAGACTCTAATAATAACCCTCCTCCTCGTATTATTTAATTATTATATAAGAAGAGAATTACTCTTATTTTTTAAATTATTAAATTAGCGAAGTTAAGAGACCCTAAAATCCTAGATATTTATAAAATCGGTACTACTTTATTCTACCTCCTCGCGAAAGATAAAATAAAATAATTATTCTCTCTTACGATTAAAGAAATCGATAAACGAATAACTATACTATGGAAAAATAATCTAGACGGGGTTTTTATAAATAAAATTAAAATATTTAATCCTAAAGAGATTAAGAAGCGACTACTATCTAAATATTATAATTATGTAAATTTATTCGATAAAATTAAAACTAATAAATTTCCTCTTTATTATTTATATAATTATTAATTAGAATTTAAAAATAAAGATCTTAAAGCGAAGTTTCTAAAGAGTAAAATATACCCAATATCGGGATATAAACTAAACTAAATTAAGAAATACCTAGAAAAGATTTTTAAAAAAGATTTTATTTTATTTAATTTAATTAAATACTTTTTATTTTATTTATCCTCTTCGCTAAGAAGTTAAATAATAGTATAAAGTTCTATATTAATTATAAGCGCCTAAATATTTTTATTAAAAGAAATTACTACCCGATTTCTTTAATCGATAAAGTACTAGCCCGTATTTAAGGGTATAAATACTTTATAAAATTAAATATTATTATAATTTTTAATAAGTTATAAATATACTCCGATAATAAGGAATATACTATTTTTATAATATTTTTGAAATTCTATAAATACTATATACTACTCTTTAAGTTTACGAATAGATTTATTATATAGTAATAATATATAAATAACCTCTTCTTTAAATATATTTACTAGATATATTAAATATATCTCGATAATATTCTTATTTATAATAAAACGCGCAAGGAGTATATATAATATATTCGAATAATATTTTAGAAACTACGCGAAGCGGGACTCTAAGTTAATATTATAAAATACGAGTTATATATATAAAAAACCAAGTTCCTAGAATTATTAATTTCTATTAAAGATTTACTAGTAAATCCCTCTAAAATTTAAATTATTATTAATTAACTAGTACCGGCTAACCTTGTATAAATTTAAATATTTATAAACTTCTATAATTTCTATTAACGTTTTATAAAAAAAATCTTAAAAATCGTCTACTCTATTATAACTTGAAGTTAATATATAAGAATATATTATTCGAATAGACTCTTTAATATTAAAAAGTATTCGAGTTATTAAAAAAAAAAATTTTAACGACTCCTATATTTAAATACTTTAATATAACGAAAGAAACTATTCTAGAAATAGACTTATTCGATTATATTAACGATAGTATCTTTTTATAGTATAATAAGAAGGGTAAAACCTATTTATTATACTATATTAAAACTAACTTTATAGTATTTATTAAATATAATATATAGATCCTATAAAGAGAGTATATAGTGTAGTTATACTATTTATATTATAATTTCTAGTACTTTAAAATCTTTTTTAGAAATAAGAGGTTTAAAGCCCTCGCTCTAACTCTTTAAAAATTAATTTTATTATTTAAATATAAAGATTCTTTTCCTATTAAGACTTTATAATTATTGATATATTATTATAAATACCCTAGATATAATAGTTTAATAATTTAAATCTTTTTTAATCTTTTTAAATAGTAATTTATTAAAAGTATAAAAAACTTCTTTAGAAATAATTATCCCGAAGGCGAGATATATAAAATTAAAATTTTAGATAGAAATATAGGAGATTTATTAAAGAATATTAATTTTATAGTAGATTAATAATTTATAAAATTAAAATATAAATAGAAAGTCTTTAAGAAAGAGGCCTCTATTATTATAATTTAAAAGAATATTAAAAATTTACGATATACTATCGTAGGTAAAGGAGATAAGGAAATCGAAAATAATTTTTCAAAATTAAATATAGAAAACGAAAGCGGCCCGACGGTAGGTTCAGTCTTAATATAAATTTAAATAATTTACGGTTATCGAAATTAAGGGATTTTTATACGAAGAATTTATAAAATTATCGCGAACTTAATTAATATCGATATAAAAATTATCTATATTAAAATAAATAAAGATCTAGGAGTTGAAATAAATATTATTAATAAAATATTTATATAGTAATATAACTTAAAGTGTTTTAAAAGCGAGCCGCTATCGACTTTTAAATAAATAAGCGGGTAATCTATTTATTATTATAATATTTATAATATTATTTATTAATTAACCGATTTATAGAGATAAAGTAAAGAGTATAACGATATCTTTTACTTTATTAATAAAAAAGGCTCGCCTATTATTATAAATATACTAGTTATAAAAAAGGAAAAAATCTAAATCGATTATAATATATATATTTAACGGTTCGGTATCGCGCCGAATATATATATACGCCGCGGAATAGGGAAGGGAAGGGATAAAACTAATCCTTATTCCCTTCCCTAGAGTAGGGAAGGGAATAAATAGGGAAGGAAAGAGAATACTAAAAGAAAATAAGAAAGAGAAGAGATTTCTTATTAATCTTTATCCCTACCCTCTTTATAAGGCTAATAGTTATAGCCGATTAATATATTTTTTTAACGCGTACTTTAATTATATTAATCTTTATCCTAATTTTAAATTATATTAATTATTCTAGTATATTTTGAATTTCTTTTATTAGATATATATTCACGATTTATTATAAGGAAAGTAGATATAATATATTAAAATTTTATTATACTAAGTATTATAGAATATTAATATTTCCTCTATATACCCCCGTTAGATTTTTTAATAATTTAATATCTTTCGCCTAAATAATTATATATTTAATATATATAGTAGTAAGATTCGCTATTATAAATTCTAAAAATTAATATATTTAGTAATATAATAGGCTTAAAACTTATGAGAAAGTAATATAATTATATAGTATTTCGTTATCTTTTATAGTACTCTTAAAGTAGTTAATTATTATTAGAAATTATAACCTAATTATATATCTTATATAATCTCTCGAATTGGATACTGAAATAATACTTTAGGAATAAGAAGGTTAATAGTCTTTTAATAATATCGAATTTAACGAAGTATAGATACTAGTAATAGATTAATATATTAATTAAGATAAAATTAAATAAAAAGACGAAATATTTACGTCTTTAATTTATACGGCGTCGACGGGTTATAAAAATAACTTTTATTTTCCGTCCCCGTTTCTTAACCTACCGTCATAGGGTTTTTATTATAACTACGGTTTTTCGAGTTATTAAAAAGTGTATACTAGTACCTTTATTATTATTTTAAATTAAGTTCTTACCCGATAACTAAATTAAATCTCCGTTTATATCCTTTACTTTCTCTATATTAATAGATTAATATAATAATTACGATAAATCTGGAATAAAAAGTAAGATATTTATAGTTTATAAATTTTTTTAGGGTCTAAGATTTCTCCTCTTTTTAAAATTAGGATTTCTTGGCCTTAAGGGCTATAAATAATAATAAATTAATATATTAATTATAATAAGATTAGGATATAAACTAAATATTTTTTACCTTGAGCTTTCGCTATTATTATAGTTAAAATAATATATTAATATAATAATTAGGATAATATTAAGAGAAAGGGTTAAGAAAATTACTATTTAAAATTTTATTTTAAATTAAACCTACGGTCTTTTTTTTCTCTTTTATCTTTTTATTTTTACGAACTTTTTAGTTTATAGGTATTTTATTCTAAATAATTCAATACGTAGATTTTCGTTTATTAAGTAATTTTAGATCTTCGAGCTCTAATTAATTAATTTATAATAAGGCTCTTAAATTATATTTAATATTAATTAATATTTCGGTGGAATCCGGCTCTTCTTATCTAATAACCGGTTTTTAATATTTAATTATATATTTAGTCTCCGTAATAAAGTATTATTTATATAGTAGATTATAAGGTCTTCCTTTACGGTACGAATAAAATTAATTTAAATTTAAATAAAAAAGATAAGATAGATAATTAATAAACGGATTATATTAATATTAATAATTATTATCGTTTAGATTATATTTACTAGGTATAGGCGGATTTATATATAAAGTTATATTTAGAGCCGTTATAACTAAATTAATTAATAGCGGTTTACTTATATAGTTATATAGATTAATTCTAGGTTTTTCCGGATTATAATATATTATAGATTTCTTATTATATATAAACTCGTCGAATTCGAACTTATTTAAAAGAATATCTAAACGATATTATAGTTTATAAAAATAATTAATATTTTTATTTTAATCTTTATACTAGTAACTTTACCTATTTAATATCTTTATATATATTTACTTAAGAGTTACTAAATTCGATAGTTTATAAAGAAGGCGTTTTCTATATTTTATAACTTTAATTAATATTATTTATCCTATACTTTACCCTAGTAATTTTATTATAATATTATTTTACGATTAAATAACTTCGGCTTAAATAAATAATAGAGGAGTTATTAACTATAATTTATATATAATATTAATACTATTTATCCTAATCTTTATCCTAGTAATTTTACTAGGTTAAAATTAAATAATTTTTTAAAGAAAGACCTTATATATAATAATAAAAAATATAATAATAGTAAGTATTATAATAGTTAGGCGTTTTATTAGTAAGTTCCCTAATTATATTTAATTTCACTTTATTTATAACGACGAAAGAATTAGAGAATATAGAGAAGAAAGCGCCTATATAAATCGTTAGAAACTAATTATATTAATTTATATATTAATAAATATATTATATTTTATTTTCGATTAATTAAAGATTCCTAGAGTAGTATCGTTAATATAGTTTAAATATTAGGGTAAGGTTAAGGTATAAAGTAAATAAAATAATAAAATCTATAACGCTAAAAACGGGATTCGGAATTAGCGCCGTTATTATTCATTTCTAATCGATTAATAAAATATTATATATTAAAGTATAAACTTTTATCTTAATCTAGTAAACTATAGAAACTAATAAAACTATTTATTAATTTTATAATTATTAAATTTAAATAACTTAATTTATAAATAAATTGTAAATTAATAATTTATAACTCGAAGAAAGGCTTTATTAAATTATTAGATATAAAGATTAAAATAAAGATAATAAACTCTTAAAGTATATATATATTTTATAATATATCTTTAATTAGTAGATATACTCTTTAATTATTATATAAAATATATATCCTTCGGGGCTAGAGTAACCCGTTTATTATAAATCGCGTAAAGATTAAATACTATAATCGAAGTTAATTACTATATCGGTAGAGATAATTCATAACTTATTTATAAATTTCTTAATTAATATCGCCTCTACGGTTTCTTATAATATATTTAACGTCGTAGATTAAATCCGAAAATAACGTCTATATAATATATATATAATTTCGCGGATAAGGCGCGTAAAGAATAACTTCGGGATTAAAAAATCGGTTATTTTTTAAAGAAACCTAATTTTTTATAAAATAACGACTAGTAAATTTAACGAATTCGAGTTTAATATAAAGAGATCCTATTTATTATCGTTCTTTAATCGTTTATTTTATACCGCGATTTTCTTTATTTAAGTTTTTTTAAGAGGAATTTTATATATATTAAATACTTTTTTTACTATTTTTAAACTCCGCTATTTAATAAAGAATTAAGAGCCCCGGCTAGTTATTATTATATTATATAAACCGTTAAAAAATTTAAGATTAATATTAACTATATTTTCTATAATAACTAGAGGTATAATTATTAATATTAATTAATAAGAATTTAGGTAAGTTTCGGTAGGAACTTATAAAAGAGGGTACGAATATCGGATAATTATATATTTATAATTATTATAGCGGGTAGTCTAACCTATTATATATAAAAGAGCCGTAGATTTACTTTATTATTATATTTTATTAGATATTTTTACCGTAAAGTATTCCTCGGTTATAAAATATAGTTTATTTAAATAAATTATATAATTATAATATAATTATTAAATTCTTTTATTTTCCTACTTTTTTTATTTTTTTATATAATTTATATCTAGAATATTTTAAAATAATAGTTTCGCCCTAAAGAACTTTATATATAATTAATATTTTTCTCCTCTCGGTATAATACCCCGGGATATTTTATTTACGATAAAGATTTCTATTAATCGTTTTATAATTAAAGATAGCGACTACCGTTATTATATATATAGACTAGAAATAATTATCGACTTCCTCGTATAATTTTATTTAAATAATAATATTATAACTAAAAAAGGAAATATAAAATTAATAAAATAAAGAATTATATATTTAATTTCTTATAAACCTCGTAAAAGTTAGATTTAGAGTAGGAGTATTTTAATTATAATATTATAATAAATATTAAAGAGCCGAGGAATATTTATAAAAAATATAATTATACGATATTAAGGATTAATATTATAAATAGTATAAAAACGTACCTCGAATTAAGGAAATATAAGAGGAAAGTTTTAATATATAAAATAAAACCGATTTAACGTATACTTTTATTTAAAAACTAAATATATTATTATCCTTTTAGATAGTAAATATAAAAATTAATATAAATTCTTAATTAGATAATTTAGAGGATTAAAAAAAAGATTAATATATTAAAATTTAACGGCTAGGAGGTAATTCAAAAGGACTTCCCTAAATTATTTATATAAATAATTATCGGGTTTAGACTCTCTTTATAATTTATTAATAATATTAATATATAATAAATATTTATATATATTAATAGTTATTTACTCTCCCTTTTATATTAATAATTAAAAACTATATAATAAAGAAATATTAGGAGATTTAATCTCTTCTCTTTTAAGATTTATTTAATAATAATAATAAAGTTATTTTTATACTAGATTTATAATCTTCTAGAAACTAGTAGAGTTATATAATTTCAAATATATACTTTATCGACTAGCGATAATAGTATTACGAGGTACTTTTAACTTTTAAATTTATAAAAAATAAATATAATAATAAAAGTCTAACCGGGTACTTAAATATTATTATCCGTTATTATAATTTAGAGGATCGTATTATATCGATTATTATAAATAACGCCTTTGATAATACTATAATATATTAATTACTCGAGACGATATCCGCGGACGAGAATATATAGTTTATAACTATAAGAAAGGAGTTTAAATATAAATTTCGCGAAGTTTATAACGAATTAGACTTTTTTACGAATACTAGAATTTATCGCGTCCCGTATTTTTTTTATATTATTTAACTAGGTTTAAAGGAATTTCTTAATATTATTAAAATCTCGTTAATAAATAAAGACTTTTAAAAGGATTAAGATAAATAAATAAATAAATAAAAACTTTTTAATATAAGAAAAAAACCCGGGATCCTATTTACTTTTATAAAGGTATATATTCTTAATTTTATATTAATTTTTATACCTACCTTTATTTATTTATTAGATTTAAGGTATATAAATTCGTAAAACCTCTACCTACCTTAATAGAAATAATTAATAACGCGAGCGCTTTTAAAATATCTAAAAAAGATTTAATAATAAGAAATATTAATCGGCTAGGTTAATTTAAAGATAAGAAATATATAATAAAAAATACCCGAACGAATTTACTACGTTAAAGCTCTTCTAGGACATAGTAACTAAATAGGATTCAATATACTATATATTAATCTAGGCCCGAAGATTAAGGTTAGTATTAAAAGAGTTTTTTTATAAATAAGAAAAGTAATTATAAATAAATAATAATAAATAAAATTAAGTAAACTACTTTATTAAGTTTAATAAACTATTTTATTAATATATATAAACGATTAATACCTTATATACACCGACTATTTATATAATCTTTTTAGTTTATAATACTTTATTTAATTATTTTAAAAATAAGGAGAAAAGGTTTAAAATTAAAAATATAAATTAGAAAAGATCTATATTAATAGGTTTAAAAAAGACTTAAATTAAACTAAAATAATATTATTCTTAAACCTAATTAACTTTAGGTAGTTTATATAATATAGTAACTCTTTTAAACCTTATTAGAAAAGCGATTATATTCTAGGGTTAGGGTTAGAATAAAGAGACTAATAAAAAGTAGGAGGATTACTACTAGGAATAATTTAAAAAGTAGTTTAATCGGCGTATATTTATTATTAATTAAAAAACAATATACGTTAAAAGAGACGTCGGTGTAGATACTTTTAAACGTTTTATTAAGAGTAAAAAGAAGATATTAATTCCGAAAAATTAAAGTAATAAATTTTAAAACTACCGCGAAACGAGTAAATCTACTATTTATATTAATCTTTATACTAATAATTATATCGGCTAATTTAATATAGGATTTAATAATAATAATAAATCTATATTTAATAAATAAAAGAAATTTTCGTTATATTATAATTATCTCTTTTATATTATTTATAATATTCTAGTTATACCTTCTATAGGGGTTAAATACGAGCGAGTATTTAATATTATTAACTAATTATATTTAGCCTAAAATTTTTATAATCCGGAAATTTTCTCGACTTTAATAGTCTTTAATCGCTTCTAATTTAAAGAGAATAAAATAATAATATTATAATAGGACCTAGATTAGGAAGAGATAATAATATTTAAAAAATACGAAATAAAAGTAAAGAGGCGGGAAGAGGATATAATAAAAAGCGAGGATAAAGATTTAATTAATAATATAAATAAAGACTAGTTTAATAACTTTATAAAAAAAGAATTTAGAGAATTTTCTAGGACTTTTATTATTAGTTTAATTTATAAAAAAAGAAGAGTTAAAGGACGTAATTCTAGCCCTTAAATAAAATATCCTATAATAATATCGTAAATAAAATATTAATATTATAAATAGACTTAAGAAGGCGTAAAAAATAAATTTATAAATTTATAAACTAGATTTTCCGAGTATATAATAAACTAAAGTTCTTCGAAATACTTATATTCGATTTAAGACTCTACGTTAAAAAATTTAATAATAAAGAAGAAATCGAATATAGGATTATTCTTTAAGTCGTAAACGATATCTAAGTCTTATATAATAATTAAATATCTAGGCTATAATAGCTTAGAGATTATATAGGGAAATAAATCTCTAAAATTAATTTTATTAAAATTAATTAAAGAGGTTAGACTTTTCTAAAAATCTTTATAAAATAATAGAAATATAAATAGGACTTTAAAGAATTAAAAGAGATAAAACGGGAGCTAGAATTATAATTAATAATAGAATATAACTAAGATAGGTATAAAGATTAGTATAATAATAATAAAAATTATTATATTAATGAATTTTCGGGTATTTTAGTAAACTAGTTATAATAAATATTATTCTAGATAATTAATCGTATTTAATAAAAATATACTTAGAAATTTAAACGAATTTACTACCTCCTTCTAATTTTATAATAATTTCGTAAACTTTTTAGATTAAATAATTCGTTCTAGCTCTTTTTTAAACTTTTTATATTTATTAGATTTCTAAAGTACCTTTACTCTCTTTATTATCTCGGTATACTCCGGTCCTAGGAGTATCCCGAATATTTATTTTATATTTTCCCTATCTTTATCTAGTACTTATCTACGTTTAATAAAATCGTAATTATTAAACTATAATTAATTAGGTCCTAATATTATAACCTATTTATAATTATCCTCGTTTAATACTATATATTTATTTATTCTTTAGATATCCTATTAATTTCTATTAAATAATTTATAAATCTTTGGATTTATAGTAAACTAAAAAGTTATATTATATTATAATATATACTCGAGTTTATCGAAGATTTTATTAAATTATAATAAATATTTTTATAACCCTTTATATATATATTAATCTATAATTAATATTAAATAGTATATAAATTAATATAAAAATATATTAGATAATTATTTCTTCGTATATATAAGAACCCTATATATTTATATTTCTTTAACGAATATTTATCGTAGTATTTAATCTTCGCTTATAACGATTTAAGTATTATAATCTAGTATCTTCGATAATTATTATAGATTATTTATATTATACTTTATTAATCTATTATAATTAAAACTTTAATAATATCCTTTTAATTTTCTTTTTCGGTATTACTCTCGATATTATAATTTTCTTTATTATTTATTTTCTATCGAACTTAAAGTATATAGTTTATTAATTTTAATAAATTTTCTAAATTTTTTAATAGTTCTTTATTTATTTAGTTTAAATCTTTATTTTTATTAATAATTATCTCTCTACTTAAAGACGCGCCGACGGTTTTTATAATAACGCGGGTATATTTACCCTTAAAAACCTTATTATATTACTATATATTAATCCCGTTTAAATAATATAATATAAATTAATATAAAGATTAATATATATTTTTTATTAATAGTATTAATCTTCGCCTATTAAGTTATCCTTTATTAATTTATAATTAATAGATTTATTTATTCTTTATTACGCGTTAAAGTCTTTTCTACTCGTTGAATCGTTTTTTAATTAATAATTTTAGTTAACTCTACTTAAAGCTTTTCTATAAAACGAGTTACTAAACGGTTTCTTGATTTTATTATATTAGGGTTTTTATTTAACTCCTTTTCGGCCTTTCTTTTTCTTTATTTATTAAATAAATAACCTCGATTACTTTATTTTAAATTAAATATAAATAAAGATTAACTTAAAGTTTATTTCTCTTCGTCGGCTATAAGATAATTAACGATATATATAATATATTAATTTATTTTAATATTTATTATTCGGTATTAAATCTAATTAATATCTAGATATAGGTTAGTCCTAAGTTTCTTAATCTTCTAACTTAATTATAAAACGATTAATAGAAGTTATTTTATATTATCCTTTTTTATTATTTATTATTTAATATTATAATAATATTTATAATAAATTTTAATTAAAGAGATTAATTATTTTAAATATATTAATCTTTATACTCCTTAGATTTTAATATAAATTTAAATTCTTATTTAATTATTATTAGCAGGGAGAATTCCGCGATAAAATAACTATTAAATAATATTAAATATAAAGATAAGTATAATTATAAGAAATTAAATAATAAAAGAGCCGGATACTAAAATATCCGAGTAATTTAACGAGTTTATTAATTAAATAAATAATTAATAAAATTTAGAAGTAAAAGAAAAATATATATAATATAAAGATAAATTACTAGCGCGGTATTAATATTTACTATAATATTATATAATATAAATAATCTTAGTTATCCTAGAAAATTATAATTATTAAATCGAAAATTTACTAGGAGTTTAGGATTTAATATATTTAATATTAATAAACCTAATCTAGTTACTCTATTATATTTATATATATTTAATATAATTAAATTATTAAATCTTTATAAATATATAAATAAATATATTAAAATATTTAATATATTTAATAAAAGTATTTAGAAATATATTAGACCGCCTAGTATAACGCGCGGTTAAGATAAAGATTAATATAATTAAAATATATATTAAGATAATATATTAATAGATTATAGTATTAGTCTTATAGGGAGAGTAATGAAGAAATTCTCTATTATTCTCTTCTTTTCTTTATTTTAGGGAAAGAAATTACCGAGTTTTCGTTCTCTTCTCTTTCTTTCCCCGGTTCTCTTCCTTAGCCGGGGAAGGGAAGGGATTCCCTACTCTATTCCGTAGCGTATATATATATATTAGAATTATTTAAGAATTTTACGAAATTATTAAAAATATAATTAGTTATTTATATATTAATTTATATTAAAGCTAGTCCTTTTAATTAATATTCTATTAATAAGAACGAGGTTAAAGGAGACGATATTATTATTAATATAATATTTTCTAATAGTTTCGTTATCGTATCGCTTACGCTTCTCGACGAATTTATAAATTTTAATAATATCTTTTTAAATAAAGAAATAGGTCTATTATCGTTATATAAAAATAATAATTATATAATTAATATAGAGGGTATATCGGTAAAGCGGGAGACTATATAAGAAAGTCGAGGTATTAAATATACTTTTTATTACTTTAGGCGGAAAAATAATAA
>JAABUS010001915.1_pt1 | contig 42122 bp, 41 predicted proteins | sample 5560161 | NCBI WGS metagenome assembly JAABUS01 (sample SAMN10711885, study PRJNA513376) | rock metagenome | isolation source: Antarctica rocks | place: Antarctica: Victoria Land, Trio Nunatak nord | collected 2016-01-04
TCCAGCAGCCGCGGACTGCTGTTCTACCGGCTCCTGCAGCAGGCAGTCGAGACCGGACCCCAGCCCCTGCAGGCCCTCTTGAAACCCGAATCCAACCCCTACTTCACCTAAGCAGATACCCAGAACACCTGTTCGATACAACGAGGACTGCGGTGGTTGCGGAGTTGCCCGCGCCGCAGCGGTGCTCGGATGGCGAGCTGATCGCCGCGTTGACGGCGGCCGGCCGGTTGGAGGCGGTGTTCCTGAAAACCCATGGCACCTGGCACCTCACTCAAGGCGAGTTCGGCGAACTCAGCTGCGCCCCCGCCGGTGACACCCACACCACCACGCCACCCACACCCGGCGAATGGGACACCCACCTCGACGACCTGGACACCACTGCCTACCTCAACCAGATTGTCCGAGACGCCACCCCTGCCCGGGCCGGGCCGGGCCGGTCTTTCCCGGTAGCGGTCGTGCCGGTGTCACCCCGCAACGACTCCGAGGACCCTCCGCCGTTCTGACGCGGGGTGACCTGGGAGGAACAGCTACACTCGGACGTTCACCCCGAGGAGGACACCGTGGCATCGTCGTTGTTCAACAAGATCTCCCAGCTGGCATCCAGCCCGCAGGCCCAGCGAGTCGTCAACCAGGCCAAGGACTTTGCGTCCAAGCCGGAGACCAAGGCCAAGATCGAGCAGGCTCGACAGCGCCTGCAGAAGAAGCGCTGACCTGCGTAGCAGCGCCGGGCGGGCCAGGGGTGGTGGCATGACTGAAGCTGCCGCACCACCAGAGACCGCCCGAGCGCAGATCGGCGTGACCGGCTTGGCGGTGATGGGCGCGAACCTCGCCCGCAACCTCGCCCGGCGCGGACACACCGTCGCGGTGCACAACCGGAGCACGGCCAAGATCGATGATCTCCTCGGCCAGCACAGCAGGGACGGGGATTTCGTCCGCGCCGACACCCTCGAGCAGCTGGTAGCGAGCTTGGAGAAGCCCCGCCGCGTCCTCATCATGGTCAAAGCCGGCGACCCCACTGACGCGGTGATCGACGCGCTCACGCCCTTGCTGGAGCCTGGCGACATCGTCATCGACGGCGGCAACGCGCTCTACACCGACACGATCCGCCGCGAGGCCGCGCTCAAGGCGAAGCACCTGAACTTCGTCGGCGCTGGCGTCTCCGGTGGTGAGGAGGGTGCGCTGCACGGGCCGTCGATCATGCCCGGGGGCTCCGCCGAGGCCTACCGCGCCCTCGGGCCGCTGCTGGAGTCGATCGCCGCCCAAGTCGACGGCACCCCCTGCTGTACCCACGTAGGACCCGACGGCGCCGGGCACTTCGTGAAGATGGTGCACAACGGCATCGAGTACGCCGACATGCAGCTCATCGGCGAGGCCTACCACCTGCTCAGAGCTGGGTTGGGCCGCAGCCCCGCCGAGATCGCTGACACGTTCCGGGAGTGGAACACCGGCGAGCTGGAGAGCTACCTGGTGGAGATCACCGCCGAGGTGCTCGCGCACACCGATGCCCGCACCGGCCAGCCGTTTGTCGACGTGATTGTGGACGCCGCAGAGCAAAAGGGCACTGGGCGATGGACGGTCAAGTCCGCGCTCGACCTGGGCATCCCGGTCAGTGGGATCGCCGAGGCCGTGTTCGCCCGGGCACTGTCCGGGCACACCGATCAGCGCGCGGCGGCGCGGGGCCTGGCCGGCGGTTCGCTCACCTGGAACACCGACGACGCCAGCCAGTTCGCCGAGGACGTCCGCCAAGCGCTGTACGCCTCCAAGATCGTCGCCTACGCGCAGGGCTTCGATCAGATCGCCGCGGGCAGCACCGAGCACGGCTGGGACATTGACCTGGGTGCGATGGCCACCATCTGGCGCGGCGGCTGCATCATCCGCGCCCGGTTCCTGGACCGGATCAGGCAGGCGTACGAGGTGTCGGACCGCCCGGCGAGCCTCATCGTCGACCCGTTCTTCCGCGACGCGATCGAGCACGCCCAGGACAGCTGGCGGCGCGTTGTGATGGCCGCCACGCAGGCGGGCATCCCTATACCCGGGTTTGCCTCCGCGCTGGCCTACTACGACGGATTGCGTGCCGAGCGGTTGCCAGCGGCGCTGACCCAGGGGCTGCGGGACTACTTCGGGGCGCACACCTACGGCCGGGTGGACGCCGAGGGCAGCTTCCACACGTTGTGGGGGGCGGATCGCCGGGAGATCAGTGCGTGACCAGATAGACAACCGGATGCGTCGGTAACCAGTCCGAAACCTACGAAATCCCTCTCCGGTCTTGACTACGGCCGCGGGATCGGCATTCTGATCCTACGCACGCCGCACTCTGGCTTTCCGAGAGGACCACCATGGCTGTCCTGGACGCACGCACCGCAGAGTTCGCGACGGTTGCGGCGGTGGAGGAACGTGGGAAGCTACGCAAGCACTTCGGCCGGGCCGACATCTTCTTCTTTCTGGTGTGCACGCTGGTCGGCTTCGACGACCTGGGCACCATCGCTGCGGGCGGGGGCGAAGCGTTCACCTGGCTCGTCATCGCCGTCGCCCTGTTCGCTATCCCGTCGTCGATGGTGCTGGCGGAGCTGGGCGCGGCCTACCCGCAGGAGGGTGGCCCGTACGTGTGGGTACGGATGGCATTCGGACACCTCCCCGCGTCGGTGAACAACTTTCTGTACTGGGTGACCAACCCGGTCTGGCTGGGCGGGACGCTGGTCGCGACAGCGCTGGCGGTCCTGGTGTCCTTCTACAACGGCGGTGCCAGCTTCAGCCGCCCGGTCGTGTACGCGTTCGGCCTGACCTTCATCTGGTTGGGCGTCCTGGTGGCCGTGCTGTCGTTCGCCATCGGCAAGTGGGTCGCCACCATCGGCGCCTACGCACGCTTCGCCTTGCTCGGATTCTTTACCGTCACGGTCGTCATCTACGGGGTGCAGAACGGTTTCCAGGGCATCGGCACCGACGGCTTCAGCCCCACCTACAGCGGCTTCGTCGCCCTTGTCCCGCTCATCCTGTTCTCCCTGGTGGGCTTTGAGCTGCCCAACAGCGCCGGTGAGGAGATGACAGACCCGCAACGCGACGTCCCCGCCGGGGTGTTCAAGTCGGTGGCCGCGACGGCGTTGCTCTACGGCCTGCCGGTGCTGGGCATCCTGCTCGTGCTGCCGCTGGATCAGGTCAAGGGCTTCGCCGGGTTCGCCGACGCCCTCAAGCAGTCCTTCACCGTTTACGGCGGTTCGACTGCTGCCGACGGCACGGTGATCCTGACCGGGGCCGGTTCGCTGATCGCGGCACTGACGGCGGTGGTGTTCGTCCTGGTGGTCTTCACCTCGGGCGTCACCTGGATCATGGGCTCCGACCGGGCCCTGGCGGTGTCCGGGTACGACGGAGCCGCACCTCGCGCTCTGGGCGCCATCTCGGCCCGCTTCGGCACCCCGGTCCGGGTCAACATCCTCTCGGGTGTGGTCTCGACGGTGATCCTCATTGCGGCTACGGAGATCACCCAGGGCAACACCGCAAAGTTCTTCACGGTGGCCCTGAACCTCGCCATCTCCACGACCCTGCTGAGCTACCTCGGGATCTTCCCCGCAGCCTGGAAGCTACGGCGTACCCGCCCGGCCGACCCCCGGCCTTACCGGGCACCGATGCTGGGCGCGCTCACCATCCTGTCCACTTTGTGGATCTTGTTCGCCACGCTGCAGTTGCTGTTCCCCGGTATCGGGGACGGCTGGTTCAGCACCGGGTACCTGCCCAGCGCCGACTGGGTCCCCGAGGAGCGGTGGACCTACCTGCTGACCGAGCTCGTGCCATTGGTCGTCTTCATCGCCCTCGGCGTGTTGTTCTGGGTGCTGGGCCGGCCCACCCGCGAAGCGGTGGCCACGGCCCCATCCGCCCCCGTCGCGGCCGAGCGGTCCTGACGTTGGCGCAGCGACCCCACCATCGAGCGATCGACAGCGTCGACAAGGCCATTATCGCCGAGCTGCAGCTCGACGGTCGGGTGTCCTACGCGGTCATCGCCAAGCGAATCGAGCTCTCCGAAGCGGCGGTGCGTCAACGGGTGCAACGCCTCCGCGAGGACGGGGTGGTGCAGATCGTCGGGGTCACCGACCCCACGGTGATGGGGTTCGCGCGGTGGGCAATGATCGGGATCGTCGTGGAAGGCGACGTGCGCACCGTCAGCGACGCGCTGGTGGCGGTCGCCGAGATCGACTACGTGGTCCTGACTGCTGGCTCCTTCGACATTCTGGTGGAGGTGGTGGCCGAGGACGACGAGCAGCTGCTGTCGTTGCTGAACGCCACCATCCGGTCGATACCCGGGGTGCGTTCCACGGAAACCTTCGTCTACCTCCGCCTCGCCAAGCAGACCTACTCCTGGGGCACCCGCTAGAACAACGGATTCCCTTGCAAACCCTGCCTCGGACGACGATCATCATCGAATGACCTCCGCTCATCTCGATGCCCGCGACGCCGACGCCGCCCGCGCCGCCCACGACCACCTGTGGATGCACTTCGCCAGGTTGTCCTCCTACGAGCGCGGCGACGTCCCGGTCATCGTGCGCGGCTCCGGGCCCTATATCTGGGATTCCACCGGCAAGCGGTATTTCGACGGGCTCTCGGGGCTGTTCGTCGTGCAGGCCGGACATGGCCGCAGCGAACTGGCCGAGGCCGCCAGCAAGCAGGCCAGTGAGCTGGCGTACTTCCCGCTGTGGTCCTACGTGCACCCGCAGGCAGCGCTGCTGGCCGAGCGGCTGGCCAGCCACACCCCCGGTGACCTCAACCGGGTTTTTTTCACCACCGGCGGCGGGGAGGCCGTGGAGACGGCGTGGAAGTTGGCCCGGCAGTACTTCAAGGCGGTGGGCAAGCCGATGAAGTACAAGGCGATCAGCCGCACCATCGCCTACCACGGCACCACGATGGGCGCGCTGGCACTCACCGGGATCCCGGAGGCCAAGCAGCAGTTCGAGCCGCTGGTACCCGGCGCGGTGAAGGTCGCCAACACCAACATCTACCGCGCCCCGCTGTTCGGCGAGGACCCGGTGGCCTTCGGTCGCTGGGCCGCCGACGAAATCGAGCGGGCCATCCTCATGGAGGGCCCGGAGACCGTCGCGGCGGTGTTCTTGGAACCGGTGCAGAACGCCGGCGGGTGCTTCCCGCCGCCGCCGGGATACTTCGACCGGGTGCGGGAAATCTGCGACACCTATGACGTGTTGCTGGTCAGCGATGAGGTGATCTGCTCTTTCGGTCGGCTCGGGGAGACCTTCGCCGCCACCCGCTACGGCTACCAGCCAGACATGATCACCTGCGCCAAGGGCATGACCAGCGGCTACTCCCCCATCGGTGCGATGATCGCCAGCGAACGCCTGGTAGAGCCGTTCCTGCGCGGAGACGCCAGCTTCGCGCACGGTTTCACCTTCGGTGGCCATCCGGTGTCGGCCGCAGTGGCGATGGCGAACCTGGACATCTTCGACAACGAAGGCCTCAACGCCCACGTGCGGGCCAACGAAGCAGGGTTGCGGTCGACCCTGGACAAGCTGACCGACCTGCCGATCGTGGGTGACGTCCGCGGCGCCGGCTTCTTCTACGGGATCGAGCTGGTCAAGGACAAGGCCACCAAGGAGACCTTCGACGACGAGGAATCCGAGCGGCTGCTGCGCGGGTTCCTCTCCCGGGCCCTGTTCGATGCCGGGTTGTACTGCCGTGCCGACGACCGGGGTGACCCGGTGATCCAGCTGGCCCCGCCGCTGATCAGCGAGCAACACCACTTCGACGACATCGAGCAGGTGCTGCGCGCGGTACTCACCGAGGCCTGGGCACGGTTGTAGCCAGGTGCGCAACGGGGACGTGTCGTTCTGGTGGCACCACCTCGGGCTGCCGGCGCCGCACGAGCCACTGGCCGGTGACGTCGACGCCGACGTGTGCATCGTGGGTGCGGGCCTCACCGGGCTGTGGACGGCGTACTACCTCGCCGAGGCCGACCCGGGTCTGCACATCGTGGTGTGCGAGCAACGGTTCGCCGGGTACGGGGCATCCGGGCGCAACGGGGGGTGGCTGACCGGGGCGTTGGCCGGCAGTCGGGAGCGCTTCGAGGCCACCCACGGCCGGGCAGGGGTCCTCGCCCTGCAGGAGGCGATGCACCAGGCGGTGGATGAGGTGATCGCCGTCTGCGCCGCTCAGGGTATCGACGCGGACCTGGTCAAGGGGGGTGAACTACAGGTCGCGACCTCCCCGGCCCAGCTGCACCGGGTGCGGGCCGCGGTCACCGAGGACCGTCGCTGGGGCCTGGTCGACACCGAGCTGCTCGACGCGGGCGCCGTGGCAGAACGGGTCCGGGTGAGCGGCGCGCTCGGTGGGTCGTTCACCCCGCACTGCGCGCGGCTGCACCCGGCGAAGCTTGTTGCCGGGCTGGCCACACTGGTGCGAGGCCGTGGAGTGGCCATCTACGAGCAGACGCCGGTCACCGGGATCGAGCCCGGGCTGGTGCGTACCGCGGCGGGCACCGTGCACGCACCGGTGGTGCTGCGGGCCACCGAAGGGTTCACCGCTCGCCTGCCGGGCCTACGCCGCACCTGGCTGCCGATGAACTCCTCGCTGGTGGTCACCGAGCCGCTCGAGGCGGACGTATGGGCCGAGATCGGTTGGGCGGGTAGTGAAACCCTCGGCGACGCCGCGCACGGCTACTGCTACGCCCAGCGCACCGCCGACGGTCGGATCGCGCTCGGCGGGCGAGGCAAGCCCTACCGGTTCGGTTCGCGGGTCGACACCGACGGCCACACCCCGCAGGCCACGGTGGACGCCCTGCAGTCGTTGCTGCACCGGTTGTTTCCCGCTGTCGCCGGGGTGCCACTAGCGCACGCATGGTCCGGCGTGCTCGGCGTTCCGCGGGACTGGTGCTCCACCGTGGGGTTCGACCCGAAAACCGGGTTGGGATGGGCCGGTGGGTACGTCGGGCACGGGGTCACCACCACCAACCTCGCCGGGCGCACGCTGCGCGATCTGGTGCTCGGCCGCGACAGCGACCTCACCGCGCTGCCGTGGGTGGATCGCCGGGTGCGCCGCTGGGAGCCGGAACCGCTGCGCTGGTTGGGCGTGAACGCGCTCTACACCGCCTACCGGGCGGCCGACCGGCTCGAGTCCCGACCCGGGGCCGGTCCGCGCACCGTGACGCTGGCGCATGCTGCCGACCGGATCTCCGGTCGCCACTGAGCGGCGAGCGGCGGCTCACCCGGTGTAGGACATCACGTGCTTGATGCGGGTGTAGTCCTCCAGCCCGTACAGCGACAGGTCCTTGCCGTGCCCGGAGTGCTTGAACCCGCCGTGCGGCATCTCCGCGACGAGCGGGATGTGGGTGTTGATCCACACGCAGCCGAAGTCCAGGGCCGCCGACACCCGCATTGCCCGGGCGTGGTCGCGGGTGAACACCGAGGACGCCAACCCGTAGGGCACACCGTTCGCCCACCGCAACGCTTGGGCCTCGTCGGTGAAGCTCTGCACGGTGACCACCGGGCCGAACACCTCGTTCTGGATGATCTCGTCCTCTTGGCGCAGCCCACTGACCACGGTGGGCTCGTGGAAGAAACCGTCGGCGAGCTCGCCCCCCACCCGGTGCCCGCCCGCCGCGACCAGGGCGTGCTCAGGCAGTCGATGAAGGAACCCGCTCACCCGTTCCAGCTGCACCGCGTTGTTCAACGGCCCAAAGTCCACCTCGTCGGCGGGCAGCCCGGTGCTGGTGGCCACCGCCGCCGACGCCAGCAGCGACACCAACTCGTCGTGTACCTCCGCCGCCACCAGCACCCGGGTCGCCGCGGTGCAGTCCTGCCCGGCGTTGAAGTACCCGGCGCCGGCGATGGCCGCTGCTGCCGCCGGCAGGTCGGCGTCGGCGAACACCAGGACCGGTGCCTTGCCGCCCAACTCCAGGTGGGTGCGTTTGAGGTCGCGGGCCGCCGACCCCGCCACCTCCATCCCCGCCCGCACCGAGCCGGTGATCGACACCATCTGCGGGATGGGGTGCTCCACCAACGCGCGCCCGGTGTCGCGGTCACCGCACACCACGTTGAGCACACCCGGCGGCAGGTGCTCAGCGGCCAGCTCCGCCATCCGCACCGTGGTGACCGGGGTGGTGTCCGACGGTTTGAGCACCACGGTGTTGCCCGCGGCCAACGCCGGGGCGAACTTCCACACCGCCATCATCATCGGGTAGTTCCATGGGGCCACCTGCCCGCACACCCCGACCGGTTCCCGCCGCACAAACGAGGTGTGCTCGGCCAGGTACTCCCCCGCCGAGGTGCCTTGCAGCACCCTGGCTGCGCCAGCGAAGAAGCGTACCTGGTCGACCATGGGGGGCAGCTCGTCGGACGCGGTCAGCGCGATCGGCTTTCCGGTGTTCTCGCACTCCAACGCCACCAGCTCCGCGGCGTGCTGCTCCAGGGTGTCCGCGATGCGCAACAACGCCAGCTGACGCTCCGCCGGGGTGCACCGGCCCCAGCCCGGAAAAGCCTGCGCCGCAGCGGAATACGCCGCATCGACATCCTCGGGACCACTCAGGGGCGCCCGGCCGAACACCGCGCCGGTGCTGGGGTTCACCAGGTCGGTGGTGCGGCGCTCGGCCGCGGGTACCGATCGGCCGGCAACGAAGTTCTGGACGTCTCGCATGGTCACTCCCTCACTTCAGCGCAACACGGACGCCAGGGTGGCGCTCGGCAAATCGGGGAAGGCGTCGGACACCGCGGTGCAGGTGAGGTGACCGTCAACCACGTTGACCCCGGCGGCAAGACCGGGATCGGCCGACACCGCGTCGCGCCAGCCGCCGTCGGCCACCCGCAACACGTAGGGCAGCGTGACGTTGGTCAGCGCGGCGGTGGACGTCACCGGCACCGCCCCGGGCATGTTGGCCACGCAGTAGAACACCGTCTCGTGCACCCCGAACACCGGGTCGTCGTGGGTGGTCGGGCGGGTGGATTCGAAACACCCACCCTGGTCCACGGCGATGTCCACCAGCACCGCACCGGGGCGCATGGTGGCCACCATGTCGTCGGTGACCAGGGTCGGTGCCTTCGCCCCCGGTACCAGGACCGCCCCGATCACCACGTCCGAGGACGGCAGCAGTTGTTCGATCTCGTGGGTGCTGGAGGCCAACGTGCGCACCCGGCCACCGAATACCCGGTCGGCCTCGCGCAACCGGGCGGGGTTGAGGTCCAGCACGGTGACGTCGGCGCCCATTCCCGCCGCGATCGTGGCTGCGTTCATGCCGGAAACCCCGGCGCCGAGCACCGTCACCTGGGCGGGGCGGACCCCGGGGACTCCCCCCATCAGGACCCCGCGGCCACCGGCGTAACGCTCCAGGAAACGCGCCGCTGCCTGCGGGGCCATCCGGCCGGCCACCTCACTCATCGGGGCCAACAGCGGCAGCGAACGGTCCGCCATGGTGACGGTCTCGTAGGCGATCGCCGTGGTCCCGCTGCTCAACAGAGCCTGCGTACAGGGCCGGCTGGCGGCGAGGTGCAGGTAGGTGAACAGCACCTGGCCGGCGCGCATCAACGGGTACTCCTGTGCGATCGGCTCCTTCACCTTCAGCAGCAGGTCGGCTTCGGCCCAGACCTGCTCCGCGGTGTCGACCAGCGTGGCGCCCACCGCGATGTAGTCGGCGTCGGTCACCCCCGATCCCACCCCGGCGCCGCGTTGCACCAGCACCTGGTGGTCGTGCGCGCGCAGTTCACGGACCCCGGCCGCGGTGAGGGCCACCCGGAACTCGTGGGGCTTGACCTCGCTGGGTACCCCGACCTTCATGCTTGACCTCTCTGACCAATGATGCGGATTCCGGTGTCGGCAAACCCTACTGACGTCGTGAACCCTCGTCCATGGCCACGTTCGACCCGCTTTCGGTAGTACTTGCGTTTCGGCACTACGGTGCGGCACATGGCGCGCTATGGAGCGATGTTCGGTCCCGACATCACCTTCTTGGGAATTTCCCCCTGCGATCTGGCCGACCCGAACTCGTTCGCCGGGGCCGACGTGGTGATACTCGGGGCTCCGTTCGACGGCGGCACCTCACACCGTCCGGGCGCTCGATTCGGTCCGCAGGCCATCCGCGGCACCGATTACCTGCCACCCGACGGTCCGCGCCCCAGCCTGGCGCTGCGGGTGGACGGGCTCACCGACCTGCGGGTGCTCGACGCGGGTGACGTCTGCATGCCCCCGGGCGACATCGTGGCAAGCCTGGCCGCCCTGCGGACCGCGGTGGCAACGATTACCGCCACCGGGGCGATCCCCTGCGTGCTGGGCGGCGACCATTCCGTCACCTTCGCCGACGCATCCGGCGTCGCCGACCACCTCGGTGCCGGACGGGTGTCGTTGGTGCACTTCGACGCCCACGCCCACGCCGACACCGGTGACGTCGAGTTCGGTTCGCTGTGGGGCCACGGCCAGCCCATGCGTCGGCTCATCGAGTCCGGCGCGGTCCGCGGCGAGAAGTTTCTGCAGGTCGGACTACGGGGCTATTGGCCGGGTCCGGACACCCTGGACTGGATGGCCGCACAGCAGATGCGGTCCTACGAGATGACCGAGATCGTGCACCGTGGACTGAACATCTGCCTGGACGAAGCCTCGGCGATCGCCACCGACGAGTGCGACGGGGTCTTTCTCAGCGTGGATATCGATGCCATTGCGCACCGGCGTCAGGGTCTGACCTTCGATCCGGCCCGGCCGCTGCTGCACCGGCGCGGCGACGGGCCGGTGCTGAGGGGAACACCGGCCGTACCTGTAGCGTTACCGCCCGATGGGCCGCCTGGCCCACCCGGCAGCAACCCGCTGCCCGCTGACCATCCCGCGCAGGGCGTTTACCCCTGCGCGACGTCTCCTAGCTCACAGTGTTGTGGCCATCGGGACGTGTCTACGTACCGGAGGTACACCCATGTCCGCACCACTGACCCGTCGCCCACGCTCCCAGCGCCGGCCCAGCACCCCCCTGGTCTCACTCGCTGCCGAACCCACTGACACGCCATTGAGCGTGGCGCGCGCGGGTGCCACCTTCGCCGACATCGGGCTGCCCACCGCGCTGGTCAGCGCCCTGCACGACCACGGGCTGAAGGCCCCTTTCGCCATCCAGACGGTGACCATTCCGGACTCGCTGGCCGGGCGCGACGTCCTGGGCCGGGCACAGACCGGTTCAGGCAAGACGCTGGCCTTCGGTCTGCCGATGCTGACCAAGCTCGCTGGTGCCACCAGCGCCCCACGGGCACCTCGCGGGCTGGTCCTGGTGCCCACCCGCGAACTGGCCTCCCAGGTCGACGCCGCGCTGGCCCCGCTGGCGCACGCGCTGAACCTGCGGGTGGCGACAGTGGTCGGCGGGGTGTCGATGAGCCGGCAAGTCGCCGAGCTGGCGCGCGGGGTGGATCTTTTGGTCGCCACCCCCGGTCGCCTCGCCGACCACCTCCAGCAGCGCACGGTGCGCCTGGACGACGTGGTGATCACCGCGTTGGACGAGGCCGATCACATGGCGGACATGGGCTTTCTGCCCCAGGTGACCAGGCTGCTCGACAAGACCCCGAAGGGTCAGCGGCTGTTGTTCTCGGCGACCCTGGACGGCGAAGTCGACAAGATCGTCCAGCGCTACATGAGCAACCCGGTCACCCACTCCACCGCGCCGCCGTCGGCCAGCGTCACCACGATGGAGCACCACCTGCTGCTGATCGACCCCGACGACAAGAAGAACGTCGTGGCGCACGTCGCTGCCCGCGAGGGCCGCACCATCATGTTCGTGCGCACCAAGCACGGGGTGGACCGCCTGACGAAGCAGTTGCGCGCCACCGGTGCCAAGGCGGGTGCGCTGCATGGTGGCAAGGCGCAGAACAATCGCACCCGAACCTTGGACGCCTTCAAGGACGGCACCACGCCAGTCCTGGTCGCCACCGACGTCGCCGCCCGCGGCATCCACGTCGACGACGTCAGCCTGGTGGTTCACGTGGACCCGCCGGCCGACTCCAAGGACTACCTGCACCGCGCCGGTCGCACCGCCCGCGCGGGTGACGACGGCACCGTGGTCACCTTGGTCACCCACCCGGAACGCCGCGACGTCGAGGCCATGACCCGAAAGGCCGGGGTGAAGGCCGTCAGCACCCTGGTGCGCGCCGGGGACACCGAGCTGGCCAGGATCACCGGCGCTCGCACCCCCAGCGGCACCCCGGTGATGGCCTCGCCGGAGCCGCAGGTGCAGGGCAGGCCGCGCCGTGCTGCGGCCACCGGGCGTTCCGGCGGTGGCCGCAGCACAGCGGGGGCGGCAGCGGCCAGCGGTCGGGGCCGCTCAGCAGCCCCGCGCACCCGCACCGGCAGCACGGTCAAGTGGTCCTCCGGCGGCAGCACCAGCCGCTGAGGTCAGTGCACGGCCGGTGTCGGTGACGCTGTCGGTGATGGTGACAGGGCTTCGCCGTCCACGTCGAGGCGGGGAATGAGCCGGTCCAGCCAGCGAGGCAGCCACCAGGCGCGGTCACCGAACAGGGCCATCACCGCGGGCACCACGGTCATGCGCACCACGAGGGCGTCTAGCAGCACCCCCAGGGCGAGGGCGAAACCGATCGGCTTGATGATGGTGTCGTCGGTGAGCACAAAGCCGGCGAACACCGAGGCCATGATGAGCGCCGCAGCGGTCACCACCCGGGCGCCGGCCCGGAAGCCGGTGCGCACGGCCTCGGTGGCGCCGGCCCCGTGCACGAAGTCCTCACGCATCCGGGAGACCAGAAATACCTGGTAGTCCATGGCCAGCCCGAACAGGATCCCGACCATGAGCACCGGTAGGAAGCTGACGATGGGTCCAGTGCTGTTCACCCCCAGAAGTCCGGCGAGCCAACCCCACTGGAAGACGGCGACGACCGCGCCGAGGGCGGCGCCCACCGTCAGCAGGAAGCCCAACGCCGCTTTGATTGGCACCACCACCGAGCGGAACACCAGACCCAGCAACAGCAGTGCGAAGCCGACCACCACCACCACGAACACCGGCAGCGCAGTGGACAGCGCTTGAGACACGTCGATGCCCAGCGCAGTGGGGCCGGTCACGGACACCTGCGCCCCCCTGGCCGCCCCCACCCCCGGGGCCAGGGCGCGGATGCGATTGACCAACGCGGTCGTCTCCGGGGAGTCCGGTCCACTGACGGGGATGACGGACACGATCGTGAGGGTGTCACCGGGCACCGGCCGCGGCGGGGTGATCGCGGCGACATCGGGCACCCCACGTAACGCCGGGCCCAATGCTGCTCCGGCTGCGGCCGCGGAGGCCCCGCTGGATGCGGTATCCACCACCAAAGTCAGCGGGCCGTTCACCCCGGGTCCGATGCGCGCGGCAATGAGGTCGTAGGCCTTGCGCTGGGTGGAGTCTGGGGCCGCGGTGGCTGCACTGGGCAGCCCAAGGCGCAGATCCAGCGCGGGAACTGCCAGCACCCCGAGCAGCACGACGCCGCCCAGCAGGGCGGTCCACGGGCGTCGGGTGACCAGGGCGACCCAGCGCGCTCCCATCGTCTGGCCGTGGACCTCCCGGCGCGCCGCCCGGGAACCCGGTGCGGGCCGCAGCCGCTCCCCGGCGAAGCCCAGCATGGCCGGCACCAGAGTCAACGCGACGAGCACGGTCACCGCCACCGTGGCGCCAGCACCGAAACCCATCACGGTCAAGAACGGGATCCCGACCACGACGAAGCCGGACAACGCGACAACAACGGTGAGTCCGGCAAACACCACAGCCGAACCCGCGGTACCCGTAGCCAAGGCGGCGGAGTCCAACGCAGACATCCCACCAGCCAGCTGGGAGCGGTGGCGGGAGACGATGAACAGGGAGTAGTCGATACCGACGGCGAGCCCCAGCATCAGCGCCAGGACCGGCGCGGTGGAGGACAGCGTGATGACCCCGGATAGGGCGGTCAACCCCGCCAGTCCGATCCCCACCCCCACCAATCCGGTCAGCAACGGCATCCCGGCCGCGGCCAGTGTGCCGAAGGTGACGACGAGGATGACGGCCGCAAAGACGATGCCCACCGCTTCCATCGCGGAGATGGCTGTCTGGCCGCCTTGCAACACCTGCCCCCCGAACTCCACCGTCACACCGCTGGACCTGGCCTTGGCGGCGGTGGCCTGCAATGCGCTGCGTTCGGCGGCGCTCACCTGGTCGGCCGTCTTGTTCAGCGTGATCTGAGCGACAGCCAAGGACCCGTCGGGCGCGCCCAGCCCGGTCTTGTCGGGCGGGGTGACGGTGGCCCCCGGCAGCGCGGCCGCCTGCGTGAGCACGTCGGCGATCGCCGCCTGCACGCGCGGGTCCGCCACGGTGAGCCCCGGCGGCGGGGCGAACACCACGTCGGCGGTGGCGGTGGCTGCGGCCGGGAGACGCTGGCCCAGCACGTCCAGCGCCTGCTGGGACTCGGTGCCGGGGATGGTGAAGGTGTTGTCGGTGGGGCCGCGGAACGCCAGCGCCGCGGTGGCGGCCAGCGCGAACACCAGCATCCAGGTGGCCAATACCACCCGGCGGTGCACAAAGGAGAAGCGGCCCAGACGGGCAAGGGCAGTGGCCATGGTGGGTCCTCCGGAGGGGGGTCTCAGACGGGGAACAGGGCCACCAGGTTCTCGGCGGCGGCGACCGCCTCGGTGAGCTGCGTGGTCATCACACGTCGGTAATCACCGAAAAGTCTTCACCGCCACGGTCGTCATCGATGGCCGCCTCCAACGCATCCCTGGCCGCCTGCACCGCGTGCAAGCCCAAGGTGGCCGACAGCGCAAGGTCGAGGTCCTTCGCGAGGGCTTCGGCACTGAACTCCGCGGCGTCGAACTCCCGGTTGGCCAGTTGCTGCGCTTTCGCCCGCACCACCGGACCGAGGACCGAACCCGCCAGCACGGCTAGGGCCAGCTCCCGATCCAGGCCGATGTCAGCGGCCAACGTCAGCCCCTCGGCCACCCCCTGCATCGCCACCCCCAACGCCACGTTGGCGACCAGCTTGCCCGCGGCGGCGTCCTGCGCGCGCGGCAGTTCCCGCACCTTCGTAGCGTCCGCCCACAACAGCACCACCTCGCGTACGGCGGCCACGTCCTGAGGCGCACCGCCGAGCAGTACCCCCAGCTCACCAGCCGCCGCCGGCGTCATCGACCCCAGCACCGGACCCGCGACGTAACGCACTCCCTTGTGCATCGCCCAGGATGCGTAGAACGCCGCGTCCTCGGCCCCGACGGTGGTCACGTCCAGCCACAGCGTTGCGGCCGCCAACAGATCCGGGGCGAGCACGGTGTCGCGCACCGACGGCGGACCGAACAGCACCGTCACCACAAGTTCTGCCCCGTCGGTGGCCTCGGCCGGGGTGTGCGCCGCTTTCGCCCCGGCCACCACGAGCGCCGCGGTCCTGTCCGGGCTGCGGTTCCACACCGTCAGGTCGTGTCCGGCGGTGAGCATGTGCCGGCCGAGGTGCGTGCCCATGCGGCCAGTGCCCAGCAGTGCGATACGCAACAGGAGCTCCATTCTGAGCAGTGGTGTCACCCATGATCGATGTCAACGATCATCGTAGGAGTGCACCGCTCACCCCCCGAGCAGTGCACCCAGCTTGGTGACCGTGTTCCAGTTGCGGCCGGTCACCGCGACCGCCCAGTGGCGCATCAGGAACGTCGCGACATCGGGTGCGGCGAGCACCCCGTCCGGGCACCACTGGTACACCACCCGATCATCGACGGCGACCCGACCGGGGTCCAGTGCCACCGGGTCGTGCTCGGCCGCGGCGTCCGGGGCTGGGCGCGCCGAGAGGAACAGAACCATCAGCCGCGAACCGTTCGTGGCCACCTCGAGGAGCGGATTGTGTTCCAGCACCCCGCGCAACTGCGTCGCGGTCCGCACCAGGCAGCTGGCACGCAGCCCCAGCTGAGCCTGCACCGCGGCCGCGATCGTCCGTTCCAGCTCGGCGGTGGGCTGCTCCGCGCCGGTGCAGACGGCGTTGCCGCTGTTGAGCACAGTCGCCACGTCGGTCAATCCCAGCCCGGTGAGGACCTCCCGGAACTGCGCCATCACCAGCTTCTTGTTGCCGCCCACGTTGATCCCGCGGATGAGCACGACGTATCCCGTCACGATGGTCCACCTCCCTCACCGGTGACGATCATGGCAGTGCGCGACGCGTAGCGTCGGCGGCTGTGCGTTTCCTCGACGGCCAGACCCCGCCCTACGACCTGACCTACGACGACGTGTTCCTGGTGCCGGCCCGCACCGATGTGGCGTCCCGTTTCGATGTCGACCTGACCAGCACCGACGGTTCGGGCACCACCATTCCGGTGGTGGTGGCGAACATGACGGCGGTGGCCGGGCGGCGGATGGCCGAGACCGTGGCCCGGCGGGGTGGGCTGGTCGTCCTGCCGCAAGACCTGCCGGTGCACTCCGTCACCGAGACCATGTCCTTCGTGAAATCCCGGCACCTCGTCGCCGACACCCCGGTGGTGCTGCACCCCGACGACGCGGTGTCGGATGCGGTGGCCTTGCTGACCAAACGGGCGCACGGCGCAGCGGTGGTGGTCGCCGACGGGCGCCCCGTCGGGCTGGTGACCGAGGCGGGATGCACCGGGGTGGACCGCTTCGCCCGGCTCTCGGAGGTGCTCGACACCGAGTTCGTCCAGGTGCCGGTGCGCACCACCCCCCGAGAGGTCTTCGACACCCTGCACGCCGCGCACGCCACCATGGCCGTGCTGGTGACCGACGACGGCACCCTGGCTGGGGTGCTCACCGCGACCGGCGCCCTGCGGGCGGAGATCTATGCCCCGGCCGTGGACCGCGCGGGGCGACTGCGGGTCGCGGCCGCAGTCGGAGTGAACGGCGACGTCGGGGCGAAGGCGCAGGCGCTGGTGCAGGCAGGCGTCGACCTGCTCGTGCTGGACACCGCGCATGGGCACCAGGAAAAGATGCTGCAGGCGCTGGCATCGGTGGCCGAACTCCGACTGGGGGTGCCCCTGGTGGCGGGCAACGTGGTCAGCGCGGCCGGCACCCGGGACCTGCTCGCCGCCGGCGCCGACATCGTCAAGGTCGGGGTCGGACCCGGCGCGATGTGCACCACTCGGATGATGACCGGCGTGGGGCGCCCGCAGTTCTCTGCGGTGGCCGAGTGCGCCGCGGCCGCGGCCGAGCTGGGCGGTCACGTCTGGGCCGACGGCGGGGTGCGCCACCCACGCGACGTGGCATTGGCGGTGGCGGCCGGCGCCTCGAACGTGATGATCGGCTCCTGGTTCGCCGGAACCCTGGAATCGCCAGGTGACCTGCTGCGCGACGAGGCCGGCCAGCTGTACAAGGAGAGCTTCGGCATGGCGTCCAAGCGGGCTGTCGCCGCGCGGACCAGTGCCGACAGCGCCTTCGACCGAGCCAGGAAAGGGCTGTTCGAAGAGGGCATCTCCACCTCGCGGATGCGGGTGGACCCCCAGCGCCCCGGGGTGGAGGACCTGCTCGACCAAATCTGTGCCGGGGTGCGCAGCACGTGCACCTATGCCGGGGCGCGCACGCTGGCGCAGCTGCATGGCCGTGCTGTGCTGGGGGTGCAGTCCGCCGCCGGTTTCGCCGAGGGGCGACCGCTGCCGGGTGGGTGGTGAAGCGCACTACCCTGGCGTACATGGCCAAGGTCGCGACAGCGGAGTCCGTCACCCTCACCGAGTTGCTGGAGTTCCTGCAGCCACGCCACCACGCGGTGCTGCTCACCACCCGCGGCGACGGCGGCCCACAGCTGTCCCCGGTGAGCTGCGGCGTCGACCCGCAGGGGCGAATCGTCATCGCCACCTACCCGCAGCGGGCCAAGACCGCCAACGCCCGCCGGGTGCCGCAGGTCAGCGTGTGCGTGCTGTCCACGGACTTCGACGACGCGTGGGTGCAGGTGGACGGCACCGCCGAGGTCCTCGAGATGCCCGGCGCGCAGGACGCGTTCGTCGACTATTACCGCTCGATTGCCGGCGAGCACACCGACTGGGACGAGTACCGCGCGGCGATGGCGCGCCAAGGCAAGTCCCTGCTGCGCATTACCCCGACCCGGTGGGGGCCGATCGCCACCGGGGGGTTCCCGCCCGAGGTCGCGGCCAGGATGGGCTGATCGTCTGACTCCTCCCGTACGATGGTCGGAACTCGGCGGCCGGTGTCGCCGAACCAGCCGTGTACCCAGAGGAAGGACCGTGGTGCCTGAGGCACCCCCCGCTCACCCCGTCCACGGTGCTCTCCGTTGACCGTCCTGTTCACCGTCGTCGGCATCCTCGGGGTGCTCGCCCTGACGGCTGGCACCGCGTTGTTCGTCGCCGCGGAGTTCTCCCTCACCGCCCTGGAACGCTCCACGGTGGACGCGCAGGCCAAGGACGGCGATCGGCGCGCCCAGCAGGTTTCTCATGCCCACCGCACGCTGTCCTTCCAGCTCAGCGGCGCACAGCTGGGCATCACCATCACCACGCTGATCACCGGCTACATCGCCGAACCGGTGCTGGCGGGGCTGCTGCGCCCGGCATTCACCGCCGTCGGGCTGAGCCGCTCGGTCAGTGGTGCCATTTCCTTGGTCCTGGCCCTGGTCATCGCCACGTCGTTGTCCATGGTGTTCGGCGAGCTGGTGCCCAAGAACCTGGCCATCGCCGCTCCGCTACCCACCGCGCGCTTCACCGCCGGGGCGCAGGCCGCGTTCTCCCAGACCTTCCGGTGGGCGATCTCGCTGCTCAACGGCACGGCGAACCGAGTGGTGCGCCGCATGGGCATCGAACCGGCGGAGGAGTTGCGCTCGGCCCGTTCGCCCCAGGAACTCGGGTCGTTGGTGCGGACCTCCGCACGCCAAGGATCCCTCGACGAGGGCACCGCCGTCCTCCTGGACCGCTCGCTGCGCTTCGGGGAGCGTTCCGCCGACGAGCTGATGACACCGCGGGTCCGGATCGAGACGCTGTCCGCCCAGGACACCGTGGACGACCTGCTGGCCGCCGCTCGCCGCACCGGGTTCTCCCGGTTCCCGGTGGTCCAGGGTGACCTGGACGACCCGCTCGGGGTGGTGCACGTCAAACAGGCCTTCGTGGTTCCCGACGCGGCCAGGGCAACCACCACCCTGGACCGGATCGTGCGCCGGGTGCCCACCGTTCCTGCCACCCTGGACGGTGACGCGCTGATGGACCGGGTGCGCGGCGACGGGCTGCAGGTGGCGCTGGTCGTCGACGAGTACGGCGGCACCGCGGGGATGGTCACGATGGAGGATCTGATCGAGGAAATCGTCGGCGACGTCCGCGACGAGCACGACGAGCGGGTCGTCGACGTGCAGCGGTTGGAGGGCGGCTGGGACCTGTCCGGTCTGCTGCGGGTGGACGAGGTGGCCGAGGCAACGGGTTTCCTCGCGCCGGAGGGCGAATACGAGACGCTGGGTGGGGCTGTGCTCGCTCACCTGGGGCGCATCCCGCAGATCGACGACGTGGTGCACCTGGACGGGTGGCGGCTGACCGTGCGCCGGATGGACGGACGGCGGGTGGACCTGGTCGGTTTGCACCCCGAGGCACCCACCGACGACGTCGGCAGGCAGGTGAGTGAGCGTGGGTGACGGGTGGGCCGTGCTCTTCGCTGTGCTGCTGCTGGGTGCCAATGCCTTCTTCGTCGGGGCGGAATTCGCCCTCATCACGGCTCGGCGCGACAGGTTGGAGACCTTGCAGGCCCAAGGCCGCCGACGGGCCCGAACCGTGATCGAGGCAGGTGAGCAGCTGTCGCTGATGCTCGCCGGGGCGCAGCTGGGCATCACGATCTGCTCGATCCTGCTGGGTCGGGTCGGTGAGCCCGCCGTGGCGCACTTCATCGAACTGCCGATGAAGGCCGTCGGGCTGCCGGACGCCCTGGTGTACCCGGTCGGGTTCACCCTGGCGCTGGCCCTGGTGGTCGTCCTGCACATCCTGCTTGGGGAGATGGTGCCCAAGAACATCGCCATCGCCGGACCGGAGCGCACCGCGTTGCTGCTGGTACCCGTGCACGTGGCGTTCGTGCGGGCGGTGCGACCACTGATCGGGCTGTACAACTTCGTCGCGAACCGCACCCTGCACGCGTTCGGGGTCGAGCCCAAAGACGAGCTCGACACCGCCTACACCCCTGGTGAGCTGGCCGGGATGATCTCCGAGTCACGCTCGGAGGGCATGCTCGACGCGAGCGAGCACCGGCGCCTGACCCAGGCGCTGACCACCCGCGGGCGCACGGTCAACGAGGTGGTGATCGCGCTGGCCTCGGTGCGCAGCCTGCCGCACGGACAGTCAGGACCCACCCTGGGCTCGTTGGAGGAGGCTGTCGCGCAGACCGGGTTCTCCCGCTACCCGGTACAGCTGAGCGACGGGTCATTGATCGGCTACCTGCACGTGAAGGACATGCTGGACGCGGTGCTCGACGACGGTGCCGGCCCGGGCACCGTCATCCCGGCGGCTCGGGTCAGGACCTTGCCCACGGTGCCCGCCACCGACCACCTGGACGTGGCACTGTCGGTGTTGCGGCGGGCCTCGGCGCACCTGGGCCGGGTGGTCGACGCCAGCGGTGCCACGGTGGGGGTGGTGGCCCTGGAAGACCTGGTCGAGGAGTTCGTCGGCACCGTGCGTGATGCCACCCACCGCGAACCCGGTCGCGCGTGAGCGTCGCGGTGGTCGGCGCCGGGATTTCTGGGGTGGCCTGCGCGCGGGCATTGCGAGCGGCCGGGGTGGACGTGATCGTGCATGAACGCTCCCGCACCGTGGGCGGTCGGATGGCGAGTCCGCTGCTGCACGATCGCCGGGTGGACACCGGTGCCGCCTACTTCACGGTGGACTCCGCGGAGTTCGCCGCCGTCGCCGCGGATTGGCAGCGGCGTGGGCTCGCCACGGAGTGGACCGACACGCTCGCGGTGCACTCCCCCGACGGGCGCCGTACCAGCACCGGACCGCAGCGTTGGCGGGCACCCGGCGGGCTGCGCTCGTTGGTGGCCGACCTGGCCGACGGTCTCGATGTCCGGCTGGGCTCCGCGGTGAATCGGGTGGCACCCGATGCCCGGGTCGACGGGGTGGCCACGGCGGCGGTGGTCCTGGCGATGCCGGACCCGCAGGCGGTCGCGGTGCTGGACCCGGCGGTCGGGGCATTGTTTGATGAGCTGCGGGAACGGGTCTGGCGCCCGGTCATCTCGGTGGCGGTCGGCGCCGCTGCACGGACCTGGCCGGCGCTGACCGCGATGTTCGTCAACGACCACCCGGTGCTGTCGCTGGTGGTCGACGACGGTGCCCGCCGCGGTGATCGGGCACCGGTGCTGCTGGCCCACACCAGCACCGACCTCGCCGCCCGGCACCTGGCCGACCCCGACGCCGTGGTAGCCGACGTCATCACCGCCCTCACGCAGGTGTTGGACACCGAGCTGGGGGTGCAGTGGACGCACGCGTACCGCTGGAGCTATGCCCGCCCCGCCGAACCCCGCGCGTTGCCCTACCACCTCGGGGAGTCGCTGATCGGGCTGTGCGGTGACGGCTGGGGAACCCCGAAGGTCGAGTCGGCGTGGCGCTCGGGCACCGCGCTGGGCGCGGCGATCGCCGCGCGGCTGGCCGGGTAAGGCGGGCGCAGCGGTCAGGGTGTGACACCGCTATCGCTCAGTAGGGTGAACAGGTACCCGAACGCAGACCGGAGGTGAAGCGACCGTGGCACGGCACCGGGACGCAGCGGCTACCCGTGGCGTCAGTCGGGGCCCCATTGTCGCCCTCGTCGTGGTCCTGGTGTTGGGGTTGCTCACTGTCGGCTGGTTCAAGCTGCGCGCCGACGTTGGCGCACAGAGCGCCCAGGCCGCCGCCGCGTGCGTGGGTGGCAGCTCCACCCTTACCGTTGTGGCCGAATCAGACATCGCCGGCCCGCTGACCGTGGCGGCCCAGCGCTACACCGCCGCCGCCCGGGTGATCCGCGACCAATGCATCACCGTGTCAGTCCGGGCGACGGACTCCGCCCAAGTGCTCACTGCACTGCGGCAGGGTTGGGACCCGGCTAGCCTTGGGCCGCCACCCGCGGCGTGGGTGGCCCCGGACGGCACCACCGTCGCACGGCTGCGGGCCGGTGCCGCGGACCAGATCGACGGTGACCCGACGTCGCTGGTCGTCAGCCCTATGGTGCTGGCCGTCGCCCGGGACGCCGGACCCGCGGTCACGGCGGCCGGGCTGAGCTGGGCACAGCTGCCCGCGCTGCAGCGGGCCGGTGACGGTTGGTCGCGTTACGGCCACCCGGACTGGGGGGCGTTCACCGCGGCGCTGCCCACCGGCTCGGCCGGACCCACCGCGGCCCCGCAGGCCGCCCAGGCCGTCGTCGCCGGGCTGACCGGGGGCGCTGCTCCCACCGCAGCGTCATTGACCGCTGCGGGTGTACGTGGGGCCCTAACTGCCCTGGGCGCGGGACCGCCCCTGCAGCCGGCCAGCACGGCTGCGGCGCTGGCGGCGATCAGTTCGCTGCCCACCGTGCCTGGCAGCCCCTACCAGGCTGTGCCGGCCAGCGAACAGCAAGTGTTTGCCGCTGCCCGGGCAGCGCCGGGCTCGATCAGCGCAGCCCAACTGGGCGGGACGGCGCCGCGCCAGGACTACCCTTACGTGCAGCTCAAGGGTGCTTCGGTCGACACCACCCAGTCCCGGGCGGCGGCGGCGTTCCGGGAGTTCCTCATGACCAGCGATCAGCAGCAGCTGTTCACCGACGCCGGCTTTCGCACCGCGGCTGGCCGTGCCCCGGTACCGTCCGCGGCGGTGGAATTTGGGGCGGTCCCCGCCGCGCTGCCCGTCACCGACCCGGTTGTTGCCGACACCATCACCACGGCGTTGACCACGCCGCTCGTCCAGGCGCGCAGCACCGTGCTGCTGGACGTATCGGGTTCGATGGGAGTCAGCGAGGGGGGTTCGACCCGACTGGCCGCGAGTACGGCCGCAATCCTGCGCCGGGCCAGAGCCCTGCCCGACGCCGGCAGCCTGGGGTTGTGGACCTTCTCAGCAGACCTGGCCGGGCCGCTGCCCTACAAGATGGACGTACCCACTGCGGCACTGGGCGCCGCTCAGCGGGCGGCTCTTGATGCCGCACTCCCCGCACTGCAACCACGTACGGCCACCTCGCTGTACGCCTCGATCGCTGCCGCATACCGGGACGCGGTGCGCACCTATGCCCCCACCGGACCCAACTCCGTTCTGCTGATCACCGACGGACCCAACGACGATGTCGCCACCACGTTGAACGGCGTGCTGGCGACCATCGCCGCCAGTAAGAATCCAGCCGCGCCGGTCATGGTCAATGTGATAGCGCTGGGCAGCGCCGACGTGGCGGCTCTGGGCCAGATCACCTCGGCCACCGGCGGTCAGCTACGCAATGTGGGCGGCGCCGGCTCCCCGGCCATGGCCACCGCTCTCACCGACCTGTTGCCGTGAGCGGCTCGTGCGCGTGCCCGGCGCCAGGTGCCGCTCACGAGCCGTAGGCAGCCACCGGTGGACAGCTGCAGACCAGGTTCCGGTCGCCGTGGGCACCGTCGATGCGTCGCACCGCCGGCCACACCTTCGCCCGGGTGTCGAGTCCGGGTATGCCCGCACCGGGGAACACCGCCTGCTCGCGGGGGTAGGGGTGCGACCACTCCCCGACCAGGCAGCGGGCAGTGTGCGGTGCGCCCCGCAGCGGATTATCCGTCACTGGCCACACCCCAGCGGCGACCTGGTCGATCTCCCCGCGGATGGCGATCATCGCGTCGCAGAACTGGTCGATCTCCCCGAGATCCTCGCTCTCGGTGGGCTCCACCATGAGCGTTCCTGCCACCGGGAAGCTCATAGTCGGTGCGTGGAATCCGTAGTCGGCCAACCGCTTCGCCACGTCGTCGACGCTGACACCGGTCGCCTTGGTGATCGGGCGAAGATCCAGGATGCACTCGTGGGCGACCATGCCCCGGTCACCGGTGTAGAGCACCGGGTAGTGCTCGTCGAGCCGGCGCGCGACGTAGTTGGCGGCGGCGACGGCGGTCAGGGTGGCGCGCCGCAACCCGTCGGCGCCCATCATCCGCACGTAGGCCCAGCTGATCGGCAGGATGGACGCCGAGCCCCATGGCGCGCCGGAGACCGCACCGCCGGAACCCAACTGCGGCGCGAGCGGGTGGCCGGGCAGGAACGGCACCAGGTGCTGACCGACCCCGATCGGTCCGACACCCGGGCCGCCACCGCCGTGCGGGATGCAGAAGGTCTTGTGCAGGTTGAGGTGGCTGACGTCGGCACCGAAGCGACCCGGCCGAGCCAGGCCCACCAGCGCGTTGAGGTTCGCCCCGTCGACGTACACCTGGCCGCCGGCGTCGTGCACCAGCGCGCACAGCTGGCCGATCTCGTGCTCGTACACCCCGTGCGTAGAGGGGTAGGTGACCATGATCGCGGCCAACGTGTCGCGGTGGGCGTCGATCTTGGTGCGGAGATCGACCAGGTCGACGTTGCCCTCGGCGTCGCACCCGACCACGACCACCCGCATCCCGGCCATCACTGCCGACGCCGCGTTCGTGCCGTGCGCCGAGGACGGGATCAGGCAGACGTCACGGCTGGCCTCCCCGCGGGCGTGGTGGTAGCCGCGGATGGCCAGCAACCCCGCGTACTCGCCCTGGCTGCCGGCGTTGGGCTGCAGGCTCACCGCGGCGTACCCGGTGATCGCCACCAGCCATCGCTGCAGGTCGGCGATGATCTGCTGGATCCCGGCCGCGTCGGAGATCGGCGCGAACGGGTGCAGCGCGGCGAACTCCGGCCAGGTGATGGGCTCCATCTCGGTGGTGGCGTTGAGCTTCATCGTGCAGCTGCCCAAGGGGATCATGGTGCGATCCAGCGCCATGTCCTTGTCTGACAGGGCACGAAGGTAGCGCAGCATGGACGTCTCGGAGCGGTGCGCGGTGAAGGCCGGGTGCATCAGATACTCGCTGGTGCGCGCTTGCGCGGCGGGCAGCGCGTCCGGGGCCGCCTCATCCAGGTCGACAGGGACCCCGAACGCGGCCAGCACGGTGCTCAGGTGCGCCGGCGTCGTCGCCTCGTCGCAGGACACCCCGACATGGTCGGCGTCGACCAGGCGCAGGCTGATGCCGGCTTCGTGCGCGGCAGCCACCACACGGTCAGCCCCCGCGGGCACCCGGGCGAGCACGGTGTCGAAGAACGCCTCGTGGACCACTTCGACGCCCCCGGCCCGCAGGCCAGCGGCCAGCACCGCTGCGCAGCGATGCACCCGGGTGGCGATCACCCGCAGACCGTCGGCGCCGTGGTAGCTGGCGTACATCGCGGCCACCACGGCCAGCAACACCTGAGCCGTGCAGATGTTGGAGGTGGCCTTCTCCCGGCGGATGTGCTGCTCGCGGGTCTGCAGCGCCAGCCGGTAGGCAGGGTTGGCGTCCGCGTCGACCGACAGCCCCACCAGGCGTCCCGGCAACTGGCGCGCGGTGGCGCTGCGCACCGCGAGGTAACCGGCGTGCGGGCCGCCGTAACCCATCGGCACCCCGAAGCGCTGGCTGGTGCCGAACACCGCGTCGGCGCCCTGCTCGCCGGGGGGCCGCAGCAGGGTGAGGGCGAGCAGGTCGGCGGCCACGGCCACCAGGGCGCCCCGGGAATGCGCCTCGTCGATGAGCGCGGTGTGGTCGACGACCCGGCCGGATGCCCCGGGCAGCTGGGCAAGTACCCCGAAGAACTCACCCTCGGGTAGACCGTTGACGGCCAGGTCCGCGGGCACCAGCTCGATGTCCAATGGCGCGGCCCGGGTGGTGAGCACCGCGATGGTCTGCGGCAGGGTGTCGGTGTCGACGACGAAGCGGAGTGAGCGCGAGCGCCCAGCCCGGCGGAGCAGAGTCATCGCCTCGGCGGCAGCGGTCGACTCGTCCAGCATGGAGGAGTTGGCCACGTCCATACCGGTCAGGTCCGACACCATGGTTTGGAAGTTCAGCAACGCCTCGAGTCGACCCTGGCTGATCTCCGGCTGGTAGGGGGTGTACCCGGTGTACCAGGCGGGACTTTCCAGCACGTTGCGCCGGATCACACCCGGGGTCAGCGTGTCGTAGTAGCCCAGGCCGATCATCGACGTGGTCACCGTGTTGCGAGCGGCCAGCCCGCGCAGCTCGGCGAGCGCCTGCGATTCGGTGGCAGCCGGCGGCAGCCCGGCCAATGCCCCCGCCGGGTCGAGGATCGCGGCGGGCACGGCGGCGGTGGCGAGTTCTTCCAAGGATGCCACGCCGATGACGTCGAGCATCCGCGCCACCTGGGCCTGGTCGGGGCCCACGTGGCGATCGGCGAAGGTGTGCGCGGTCTGCAGCAACGACGGCGGGAGCAGGGAACTCACGGGGCCTCCAGGTCAGGGCGGGACCGAGCAGGGCGGCCCTGCGTCGGGGCCCTCCCCCTCTGTCGTCTGCCCACCTGCGGGCGCCTGAGAGATTCACCCGGCTACCGGGCTTTCCCCGTGGGCGGGTGGGTGCTCCCACCGCTTTCCAGAGGCGTCGGTGCCCGCGCGGTCCTGGGTGCCTGAGAGGTTGACGGGGAGGTGCTGCTCCTTCGGCGGCCCGGGCCTGGCTGGCCCGAGGCTCTCTCCCGCGCGACGTCGACGCCCGCCCAGTGTAGGTCCTGGCGACCGAGACCGTGGCGCGTCAGCGGTTACCCGGTGCGGCGCGAGGTCCGCGCGCGCCGCAACCGGGCCAGCTCGTCCTCGGGTGCGTGCTCGACCACCCCGCCGTCGGCCCGTTCGGCGGGGAACTCCGCGATGGTCCCCGTCAGCTCCCGCATCGCGCCGCCGACGGCGATCCCGAAGACGCCTTGCCCGCCCTGCAGCAGGTCGTTGACCTCCTCCGCTGAGGTGCATTCGTAGACGGTGGTGCCGTCGGAGAACAGCGTGATCCTGGCGAGGTCGGAGACCCCGCGACGGCGCAGGTGCTCCACCGCGACGCGGATGTTCTGCAGCGAGACGCCGGTGTCCAGTAGTCGTTTGACCACCTTGAGCACCAGGATGTCCTTGAACGAGTACAGCCGCTGACTACCCGAGCCGTGGGCGCCGCGGATCGAGGGCACCACCAGCGAGGTGCGCGCCCAGTAGTCCAACTGCCGGTAGGTGATTCCGGCGATCTGGCAGGCGATGGGCACCCGGTAGCCGACCAGCTCGTCGGGCAGCGTGTCGTCAGGGAACAGACCAGGTTGCAGCTCCACCCCGTCCTCGTGCGGTCTGTCGACCACAACTGTCTCCCTGTCTCATGCCGCCGGTCCCGGTCGTGCACCGTCTGACCTGTTCGTCGGACCTGACGGTAGGGGCGCTCGGTGTCACCGGTCAACGGGACACGCACGACTCTGAACCTCGACTTGAGGGTGAGACCGAATTGTCACCCGGTCCACGGGCGGTCAGGCCGGTGGACCCCCGGTGGCCCCGAAGTCCTCCGGCGACACCGAGTCCAGGAACTCCTTGAACTTCTCCACCTCGTCCTCCTGCTCATCCGGAATGAGCAGACCGGCCTCGGTCAACACCGACTCCTCGGCGTGGATCGGGACACCCACCCGCAACGCCAGGGCGATGGAGTCCGTCGGCCGAGCGGACACCCGGACGTCCCCGTCGAAGACCAGCTCGGCGAAGAACGTGCCCTCCCGCAGGTCGACGATCCGCACCTGCTCGAGCGCCCGCCCGAACGCGGTGATGACGTTCTTCATCAGGTCGTGGGTCATCGGCCGGGCCGGCTTGACGCCCTGCTGCTCCAACGCGATCGCAGTGGCCTCGCTCTGACCGATCCAGATGGGCAGATAGCGGTCGCCTTCGGACTCCCGCAACAGCAGGATCGGCTGGTTGGCTGGGAGCTCTACCCGGATGCCGACCACCCGCATCTCGCTCATCCTGACCGCCTGTCCGCTCGTGTCGTGCCCGCCCCACCAGCACCGCTGACGCTACACGCGGAGCACCCCGCCCGCCCGGGGTGATCACGCCGTGCGACCAGGGTTGCTCAGCCGCCGAGCTCGTCGCGTAACGCGGTTCTGACCAGCGTGGCGTGCATGGTCATCGACAGCACGGCCAACTCGCGGACCAACTCCTGTGCGCGCGCCTGCGCACCGGCGTCGCGCTGGCGCGCCACCGGCCCGGCGATCTGCGCCACCAGCCCAGCCTCCCGGTCGGCGGCGGAGCGGAACGCCCGCAGGTGCCTGGGCTGCACCCCGAACTCGGCCATCGCCCGGGCGGTGCTGGCAACGAGGACGGCATCGGCGTCGAAGAACCCGGCGGAGCCGGGGCGGATCACGCCATGGGCAACCAGCTCGTCGACCAGAGCCTCGCCGGCTCCGGACTCGGCCAGCAGCTCTTCCCTGGTCACCCGCACCACCCGGTCGGGCACCAGATCCTGCGGATCCATCACCGGTGCGGCCATCGTCAGAGCGCGGGGCAACCTGCCCAGCGGGGTCGACGGTGCGGTCCCCCGGTCCAGGGCCGCCAACTGCTCCCTGATCACCTTCAGCGGCAGGTAGTGGTCGCGTTGTGCGGCCAGCACGAACCGCAGTCGTTCTAGATCCGCGCCGCTGAACTGCCGGTACCCGGCGGGGGTGCGGTCGGGGGTGACGAGTCCCTCGGACTCCAGGAACCGGATCTTGGAGATGGTGACGTCGGGGAAGTCGGGGCGCAATGCGTCCAGCACCGCACCGATGGACCTGGCTCCGCGCTGCGCGCGCCCCGCGGCGGTCACCGGCCGTCCGCACCCACTGACCGGTTGGCATCGGCCACGGCACGCGGGCCGGTGAGGAAAACCAGCCGAAACTTGCCGATCTGCACCTCGTCACCGTTGGCCAGGACGGCATTGTCGACCGGTTCGCGGTTGACGTAGGTGCCGTTCAGGCTGCCGACGTCGACGACAGCGAACTCGGTGACGTCGCGACGGAACTCCGCATGACGACGACTGACGGTGACGTCGTCGAGAAAGATGTCACTGTCGGGATGACGTCCGGCCGAGGTCATAGCCTGGTCCAGCAGGAACCGTGATCCGGCGTTGGGGCCGCGCTTGACCACCAGCAACGCCGAACCCGCCGGCAGCGCCTCGACACCGGCCACTGGTGTCTGCGCGGCGGTACCACTGTCCCCTGAAGCGCGTTCCATCTCGGCAAGGAAGTCCGCACGAAACACCGACGTGGTCTCGGCTGCGCCCTCGCGCGGGCCACCACCCGCCGCGGAGCCACCGCGTTCGTCATTCTGGCTCACTGCACTCCTCCTCCGGTGGGACCGCCAGCTTCGTGGGCTGACGTCGTCGGTCGAACCTACCGTGGCGGGACCGATCTACCCTGCGGCGCCGGTCAACTCCCGGTAGGCCGAGGCGGCCAGCATGGCAGCGAGCTGGCCGTCCAGCGCCGCCGGGTCGTCGGCCTCGATGTCCACCAACCACCCGGCACCGTAGGGGTCGGAGTTCACCAGTTCGGGGTCGGAGTCTAATGCGTCGTTGCGTGCGGTGACCGTGCCCGACAGGGGAGCAAACACGTCGGACACGCTCTTGGTGGATTCCACTTCACCCAGGGCAGCTCCCGCCGTCGCCGCGGTGCCGGCCTCGGGCAACTGCACGTAGACCACGTCCCCGAGCTGAGCCTGGGCGTAATGGGTCACCCCCACCCGTACCGTGGCTGCACCGGTGCGCTGCACCCATTCGTGTTCGGCGGTGTACTGCAGATCGGCTGGGACCTGGGCTTGGGGGGCGTCGGGCACGGTGGCTTCGATCCTGTTCTCGTGGGGGCTTGCCGGGTTGGGCTGGTCCGGGTCATCCGGTCGGGCGAGCGTATTGGGGCGCACGAGGCACCCGCAAGGCGCTCACCTCCACCCGCGCGAGCTGCTGCACATCGAATCTGCCTTGCGCGCGGGCCACGGTATCCACCACCCCCCCGGGGATGTTCAGCGCCGCCGCGAGCGTCGGCGGGTCACCGATCACTGTGACGTTGTACGGCGCACGAAGCGCCACCCCGTCGACCTGGATGGAGCCCGCCCGCCCGGTGAACGAGGAGTCCACCCCGATCCGCACCGCGGTGCCACCCTGCCCGGCGATCTGCATGGCCTCGGCACCGGCAGCTCGCAGTTCCTGCACCTCGTCGACCAGTACCTCCGGGCCGACCTTCGCATCCGGATCGTTCAGCACGAGGATGAGCCCAGGGCCGGTGGCCGCCGCGGTGCCTACCAGCACCGCCAACGACCGGGCGCGCTGCTGAGCCTGCGCCAAGGCCGCCTGCGAGCCCTGACCGTCGGCCTGCAGTGAGGACAAGGTCGATTCCAAGGTGTCGATCTCCTGGCGCAGCGCGGCCTCGCGCTGCTGCAGGCTGTCCAGCAGCACCACCAGATCGGCTGGTCGAGCGGTATTCAGGGTGTCGCCGGAACCGGTACGCCTGACCTGGGTGACGATGCCCACCCCGAGCACCGCGCACAGCACCGCGACGAGCGCCGTGGACCGCAACCGTGCGGACCTGGACTGGCTCGCGGCGCCCGGCGCCTGCGGCGTGATCCCCGGGTCAGGCGGCGTTTCCCGGCGCCGGGGCGAGGGCCCGGGTGGCTGGCTGTCCGGATGCATCGCTCAGGCCCCGAACAGGTGACGGCGGATGGCGGCGGCGTTGCCGAAAATCCGAATCCCGAGGACGACGACCACCGCGGTGGACAGCTGGGTGCCCACCCCGAGTTGGTCGCCGAAGAGCACGACCAGCGCAGCAGTCACCACGTTGAACACGAACGACACCACGAACACCTTCGCGTCGAAGATGCCGTCCAACCGGGCTCGTAACCCACCGAAGACCGCGTCGAGGGCGGCGACGACGGCAATGGGCAGGTAGGGCTGCAGCAGGTCGGGCACCTGGGGGCTGAGCACCAGCCCCAGCACGACCCCGGCTACCAGTGATAGGACGGGGATCACGTCGGCCCCTTCGCGACGGCGACACGGAGCTCGGCGGTGGCCGCGGCGGGCAGGCTCAGCCGGTCGCTGGGCTGCAGGGTGAACCCGACCCCGTACACCTGGGCCACCGCGGCCATCCGCAGGTAGGCATCACTGACCACGAACTGGGTCTGCAGCCCAGCGGAGTTGCCGACCGCGGCGACGAGGTACGGCGAGGAGATCGGCTGGTTGTCCACCAACATCGCCCCCCCTGCCTGCCGCACCGTACTCGTCGGGTTGAGCCGAACCCCACCTACCGCGATCGCTTCCGCCCCGGCCGCCCACAGGTCGTTGACCACCAGCTGCAGGTCGCGGTCGAGCACGGTGCCCCGCTGCGACCCGGCGCCAGAACGGGTGGTGGCGACGGTGTCAGTCACCGTCACCTGCAAACCGGGGCCGGTGACCGCCGTGGCGGCGGCCAGCGCCTGCAGCCGACGCAGCTCCGCCAGCGCGGCCTGGCCCTGGGCATTGCCGGCCAGCGCGGTGGACCGCACGCCGTCTGCGGTCACCGTGAGCTCCGCGCGGCGGGCGGCAAGCTCGTCGGTGCTGCGCCGGGCAGCCTGCACGTCGGCGACCAACCCGGAGCGGACCGCGTCGGTTCCCGGTGCACCGGCCTGGACCACGGCCAATCCGAACACCAGCCCCACGGCTAGCGCACCGGCGGCCGTCCACGGGGCACGGCGGCGCGGCGATCTCGGCGACCGGGCAGCGGCGGCGTAACCGGGATCGAGGTGGTCGGTGAGCAGCGCCGTGAGCAGCGACGGCGTCGGGTTGCGCCGCGGCAGCGCGGGTGCGTCGGCGCGCACCGATCGAGTCACCGCGGTACCGCCGCGGTGACTCGGGGCAGCTCGCGACGCACCAGTCGCACCTGGATGAGGTACAGCACCCCGGCCCAGAGGTACATCCCAGCCCCCCAGACGGTGAACGCGTACGCCCACGGCCGGACGAGGGCGGCGAACGTCGAGTCGCCTTGGGCGGCCAGCAGCAGCGGGAACGCGTACAGCAAGCAGAACGTGGCGGCCTTGCCCAGGTAGTGCACGTCGAGCACCCGCACGCCGCGGCTGTGCGCCGCCCGTAGCGCACCGGCGAGCACCAGGTCCCGGCCGATCAGCGCCGCGGCCACCCACCACGGCAGCACGTCGCGCACCACGAACGCCAGCAGGGTGGCTAGCACGTACAGCCGATCCGCTGCGGGGTCGAGGAACGCCCCCAGCCGGCTGGACTGGTTCAGCCAGCGGGCCACCTTGCCGTCGAGGTAGTCGGTGACACCACTGACCGCCAATACGACGATGGCCCAGCCGTCCGCGCGCGGCACCAGCAGCAGGTACAGAAACAGCGGCACCCCCAGCAGCCGCAGCACGCTCAGCGCGTTGGGCACGGTCAGCACCCGGTCGCTGACGCTCGCTTCGTGCGGCGCGTTGTCGGAGGCCAGCTCGGCCGCCTCCCGCGCGGCGTCCTGCCCCGCCACGTGCACCACCTCGATCTCCCCAGCATCCGCTGCGACCACACTGCCACACAGCGCACCCAGGTCGGTGCTCCCGCGCAGGCCGCGACGTCACCGCAAGGTCAGGTACAGAAAGTCCCGCTGGTCCGGCGCCAGGTAACGCTGCGCCGAGCCGGGCATGCTGGGCAGCAGCTTGGTCGGTGCCACCCCCGAACCGCTGGGCACCGGACCGGTGGGTGTCCACGACGCGTAGAACGCCATGCCGGGGTGGATGTCCAGCTGCATCGCCCGGACCGCCCCCGCCTGGGTCAGGGCATCGGCCAGCGTGGCCAGCGTCAGACCGTCCCCGGCGACGTAGATGACGTTGCCGGCAGCGTCGACACCGACTCCCGATCGCCAGGTGAACTGCAATTGGTTGCTCGCGCTGCCCCAGAGCTGCGCGGCGTTGGTGGCAAGCCCGGCAACCGGGGCGCCTCGGTCCACGATCAGCGCCAGGTTCTGGCGCACCGCCACGGTGTGCGGGGTCATGGCCACGTCCCGCCCCCAGGCGCCCACCGTGATCGCCCCCGTGTCGTCGACGACGAGAGAAGCCTGCCCGGGGCGCAACGCACCCGCCGTCTGGCCGCGGACGAAGAAGCCGCCGGAGATGTCCTGCAGCTTCCAGCCGGAGTTGAAGGTCGTCACCAGCCCCGGCACGTCGGCGGGGGTGATCTTGCCCCCACCCGGCCAGCGGCCGGTGTTGGGCTGGGCTGTGCCAGCGACCAGGTGTGCGCTGGTCGCGCCCGCGCGGATCCAGGCCACGCCAGCGATCACGCTGGCGTGCGCGGGGTCCGGCTGGATGAACGTTGTGTAGGCCGCTGGTTGGCCCTGCGCGTTCGGGCGCCCGGACGCCCATCGGCCCTCACCGGGCAGTCGCGCGGACCCGGGCAGTGCCACCGGGCCGGTTCCACCGGTCGCGGCTGGCGCGGGGGGCAGCGAGCTCAGCGGCGGCGGGTTGGTCGACGGTGCGTGCCGGGTGTAGTACCAGTTTTCCAGGACGTTGACCAGCGGGTCCCCGCCGTTGTCGCGCACCCACCCTGCCGATCGGGACAGAAACGTGGCGTGGCCGGGGTAGGTCAGCGCCCGGACGTAGGACACCGTCGTCAACAGCAGAAAGGACACCAAGGCGACGGCAAGCACCCGCCGCACCCGGTGCCATCGCCCGGGTCGGGGTGTTCGCCCGCGCCGCGGGGTCGGCGCAACCAGCGTGTCGAGCATCGCACCTCCGTCGCGCCGGGTGGTGTGCGGCCACCACCGGAACGGGTGACCTGAGAACCGACCTTGCCCCGGGCGCCCTGAGCAGGGACTGAGAACCCTGGTAGACCCTCAGGTGTGCCGAACCGGATAACACGCCGCCTCCGGGCTCGGCTCGCGCCGTCCTCGTGGGGAGTGCGCTCCCGGTCGGCGCTGGCCGCCATGGCCGTGGTGGCGGTCGCATTGGGCATCGCCGCCGCAGCCCTGCTGCTGGTGCTGGAGCGCTCACTGGAGTCCTCCGCCGACGCCGCGTCGCTGGCCAGGGCGCGGGTGATCGCCACCCAGCTCAGCGGCCAATCCCCACCAGAGGTCAACCCCGAGCTGCTGGCCACCACCGGGCAGACGTCGGTGGTCCAGGTGGTGGACGCCGCGGGCACGGTGCTGCTGGCCTCCGCGGGGGCGCCGTCGAAGGCGCTGATTCCACCACGGGCCACCGCTGTGATCGGCGGGGAAACTCGTGAGTACCGGGTGCAGACCCAGGCGGTGTCCGGTGGTGACACCCCTTACACGGTGGTTGTCGGCGCTGAACAGGACCCGATCACCGAGACGTTGTCGACGGTGGCGGCACTGCTGGCGTTGGGCCTGCCGATCATTGTGGTCGTCGCCGGCGCAGCGACCTACACCCTGGTCGGGCGATCGTTGCGACCGGTGGAACGGATGCGCAGCCGGGTCGGCGAGATCACCACCGCCGACCTGTCCGAGCGGTTACCGATCCCCCGCGCCCGGGACGAGATCACCGCACTCGCCGTGACGCTGAACGCGATGCTCGCCCGCATCGAGGCGGGCCACGCCGCGCAGCGCCGCTTCGTTGGCGACGCCTCCCACGAGCTGCGCAGCCCATTGGCGACGGTGACCGCCGCGTTGGAGCTGGGTAGCGAGCGTCCGGAGATCCTGGACCGGGCGCTGCTCACAGAAACTCTGCTGCCGGAGGCCCAGCGCATGCAGCACCTGGTGGACGACCTGCTGCTCCTGGCCAAGGCCGACGAACGGGGGCTGGCGCTGCGGGTGGTCGACGTCGACCTCGACGACATCCTGCATGCCGAGGTGGGCCGGATCCGGTTGACCTCCGGGCACACCGTTGTCGCCGAAATCACCCCGACCAGGGTGCGGGGGGATGCGGTGGCGCTGGCCCGCGTGATCCGCAACCTCACCGACAACGCGTTTCGTCACGCGCGCAGCCGGGTTGTGCTGTCCTGCGCGTGGGCGGCCGGCACCGCGACGGTGACGGTCGCCGACGACGGTCCCGGCATCGCGGTGGACGAGCGCCAGCGGGTGTTGCAGCGCTTCGTCCGCCTGGACACCGGCCGGGCACGTGCTGGCGGTGGTTCCGGTCTGGGGCTCGCGATCGTGGCCGAGATCGTCGCTGCGCACCGCGGCGGGGTCGAGGTCGGAGAGTCGGCCGGGGGCGGGACGTCGGTCGTGGTGCGCCTGCCGCTGGATGGGCCGGGTCAGCCGCCGTCGCTGGAGAAGCGGTAGCCGACCCCGCGGATCGTCTCGATCGACCGGGTGCTGAACGGGGCGTCGATCTTGCGTCGCAGGTAGCCCACATACACCTCCACAACGTTGTCGTCGCCTTCGTAGTGCGCGTCCCAGACCCCGCGCAGGATTTCCGACTTGGTCACCACGGTGCCCTTGTTTCGCAGCAAGAACTCCAACAGCCCGTGCTCGCGTGGGGTGAGGGAAAGTTCGACGTCGCCGCGGGTGACTCGACGGCGCGCCGGGTCCAGCGACAGCGTCCCGGCGGAGAGCACCACGGGCCGCTCCGGCGCACCGCGTCGCTGCAGCGCACGCAGGCGTGCGATGAGCACGACGAAGCTGAACGGCTTGGTCAGGTAGTCATCGGCGCCCAAGTCAAAGGCGTCGGTCTGGTCGTACTCGCCGTCTTTGGCGGTGAGCATCAGGACCGGCGTCCACACTTGTTTGGCCCGCAGGCCCTTGAGCACGTCGTAGCCGTTCAGCTTGGGCAGCATGATGTCCAAGACGATGACGTCGTAGGTGCCGTCGGTGCCCCGCCACAGCCCTTCGGCACCGTCGGAGGCGATCTCGACAACGAAACCCTCGGCGACGAGGCCACGGCGAACTGTCTCGGCCAGGCGTTCCTCGTCCTCGACGAGCAGGACCCTCATCGGCTGAGCACGGTGGGACTGGGTCCGGCGGCTACCACGGCTTCCTCCACATCGGTCAACATTATGGTGCAGCGGGGCGGCTGTGGCGGCGCTGAGCGGGCTCGGTGCCCGTTACCAACGTTCGCGGTGTGCTCGATGCCGCGAGTATTCGCGTGCCGAGCCGGGCGTTGGGTCGAACCACCCCGCCAACGCCATCGGGCCCAGCACCAGCAACGCCATTGCCACTGTTACCAGTTGCGCCATGACGACCTCCTTTCGGTCGGGACCCGGTGGCCCCATTGGCAACGACACTGCCTGCGCCCGGCTGTGACGGCGCTGTGCTGGTGGCGGTCAGCTGGTCGCGGGTCGTCGGCATGGTTGACGAACGCACGTGCCCGCGTTGCGGGCAGCCGTTGTAGTTATCCTCCACACCGCGGCGTGGACGGCCCCAGCGTTGGTGCTCCCAGGCCTGTCGGCGGCCAAGCTACGAGGAGCGTCGGGTAGCCAAGAACGGCGCTATCGCGATTGAGTACATCGAGAAGCCAGCGCCCCCGGCGACCCTCGACGACCACGTCGCCGCCGTTCTGGACTCCCCCGCCGCCTGCCGCAATGTGCTCCGCCAGCTCCGCGCACCCCACGAAACGGGGAACTCAGGGACGCCAAGTGGAGCAGCGTGAGCGATGAGCTCGAGCGGTTGCGAACCCCGTGGGGTCGGCGATCCGGCGGCTCGCGCTAGTCGGTGCCTCGCTCGAGGAAAGCGTCTACGGGTCATCCAGGAGCCCGGCCAGCACAACTGACAGGTCCGGAACTCGGGTGGAGGCGACTTCCCAGACCAACGGGTCGTCGATCTTCGCGTAGCCGTGCACCAGGACGTTGCGGAAGGCGACGATCCGGGCGAGGTCCGTGATCCGGTCCGCGGTGGCTGGATCGACCTTGCTGAGCCGATTGAGCGCCTCGCCGATGATCTGAAACTGGCGCTCGACCGCCGAGCGAAGCATGACGTCTTGTCGGTAGTCGTCCCAGCTCCGACCCGACACGAACTCAACGACGCGACCTGCCGCTCGTCTGGCGTCCCAGATCAGCGCCGGCGACTCAGGCTGCATACAGCTCTCGACTGGTGCTGGCGACCGACTTCGCGAAATACGGGTTCTCCAGGGCAGCCGTCGAGACGAGGTCGACCGGGCGCCCGAAGAGTGCCTCTAGGTCTTCCTTGAGGCCGAAGTAGGCATCGAAGCGGCTCACGGGTGCGTCATCGAACTCGACAAGAAAGTCGATGTCGCTGGTCGCCTCGTCGAAATGCTCCGTATCGGCGGAGCCGAACAGTAGGAGGCGACGCACGGCGTACTTCCGACAGAGCGCCTCGATCGCGTGGCGATCCAGCACGAGCGGTTCTGCCATGGCTGCCTCCTGACATAGTCGAGCCTTCGCCCCGACAGTCTCCCACCGATGAGCCGCGAAGGAAGGGACTCCCTGTCCACAGCCCGTCGGCGATCGGCTTCGCCGTGGTCAAGGGGTCAATCGCTAGGTCCATGGCCACGCCGACTCGACGCGCCAACGGTGAAGGATCCCGACCTGTGCAGCGTAAGGACGGTAGTTGGCAGATCCTGATCCGCCACACCGACGCCTACGGCGTCCGCAAGCGCGTGACGGTCACCGGACGAACCGCCAAGGAGACCCGTCACAAGGCCGATGAGGTCCGGGCCACACTGAAGAAGGAGCTGCCGGCCCGCCACACCCGCCAGCTCGTCGACCAGTACGCCGAGACCTGGATCGAGACGACCCTGGCGAACTCGGACCGCAAGACGAGCACCAAGACGATGTACGCGGCCGTCGCCCGCCACCACATCATTGGCAGCCAGCTCGGCGCGACGCCGATGCACCGGGTGCGGCCGAGCACGGTCCGCGGCTGGCTGGCAACGCTCCGCCGCAAGGGGCTCAGCGACTCCACTCGGCGCGCGCCTACACGATCCTGCGCGCTGTCTTCGACGCCGCCGTCAAGGACCGCGAGCTTGCCGACAATCCCGTGGCCGCGATCACCCGCCCGCGCGTGGAGGTCAAGGAGGAGGAATACCTCACCCCCGAGCAGGTGAAGAGCCTGCTCAAAGCGGCCAGCGGCACCCGCTACGGCCTGCGCAGTCACGTCAAGGAGGACGACGGTTGGCTCAAGATCCGCACCCTGACGCGCGAGGACGGCGAGCTCGTGATCACAAGCACCAAGACCGCGAAGTCCCGCCGCGAGGTGCCGATTACCGACCGCACGGCCGCCATCCTCCAGGAGCTGCGTGCGCGTCAGGTCACCGAGCCCCGCCGTCGGGCGATGCGCCGGTAGCGTTCACCGAGGAAGGTGTCGGTGCGCCCGGCCGACACCGCTGCCTCCCCGATGACCCGGGCCAGGTAGCGGTTGCCGTGCCCGGTGGAGCCCCGGCCCTGCTTCTTGCCACCTCATAGAATTTCTGCCGACAGCTGCAGGTAGCCCTCGCGAATATACCATTCAATTGGATGGGCGAACTCATACTGCACTGCCGGCGGAATCTTGCGAGCCTCGTAGAACGCAGCCTCAACCAGGCTCGTGCGGATTTCGGACGAAGGAATCTCTCGTAGCACACGGAGGTTTTCTCACCGGGTGCCTTTCTGCATGGTGAGTAGGACGAGGGCGGCCGCGGTGACGGCGCCTATGCGCCAGGGGTCGAGGGTGACGCGGCGTAGCGCTTTCCAGGTGCTCTTGAGCAGGGCGTTGGCGCGTTCGGCGGGGGCGCGCAGTGCGCTGATCAGCTGGTTGCGGGTGCGGTTGTCGGCACACAGCTGGTGGCCTTTGGTCGGCACCAGGATGCCGATGCCGGCGCCGGCGTAGCCCTTGTCGGTCAGGGGTCGGCAGGCCGTTGGCTGCGGCCGGGTACAGCGCGGGCAGGACGTGAGTGCGGGCGGCGGTGATGTCGTGGGTCGAGCCGGGTTCGACGTCACTGACCCACACCGGGTCATCCGGTGGGGTCGGTGAGCACCTGGATGTTGCCGCTGCCGTGCTGCTTGTGCTTGCCGGAGTACCAGATATCGTGGCCGCTCGGCGACGGGGCAGCAGATCTGGAGGTCGCGATCAGGGTGCCGTCCAGGCACACGAACGCCTACCCCTCCCGCCGCGCTGGGGCGAGGATGTCGCGCAAGTCGGGTGCGTGCGCGGCGATGACGTCGATGGCCTCGTGCAGATACCGGTAGCGGTCGCGATGCTCACGCCGGCATCACGCGCGAGCAGTCGGATGTCGGTGTTGTCTTTGAACCAGCGCAGCGTCATGACGGCCTGCACGAACGGGGTCGCCGCACGCTGCCAGGGCGCGCGGTCGTGGGCCTTGCGGTGAGCCGACAGCCAGCCAGCGACCTGTCGGACGGTTTCTGCGGGCAGGTCGAGAGTGGCACGATAGGTGATCACGTGGGGTCCTGCCTCTGGGAAGAGTTTTCTTGGCGAGAACCGACCCTGACGGGTCAGGACCCCACGCCAAGCCACCGACACGCCAACACCCCACAAGTCACACGCGTCACTCTGCTGAGAAAACCTCACGGTACTGCGAGTATCGTGACCCCACGGCGTCTGGGGCCAGAGATCGACTTGCGTATGGAGTGCCCAAGGGGGACGCGTACCTTCCTTCAGGACCCCCAAATCTATCGATCACATCGTTCACGGGCAGCGAGCGTTCGATGACGGAATTCTCGATCGCACCGCCGTTCGGTGCGTAGCGCTCGAAATCCCAACGGGGCGAGCCCACGGTCATGGCGTGCAGGTCCGTGGCGTGCAGGTCCGTGGCGTGCAGGTCCGTGGCGTGCAGGTCCGTGGCGTGCAGGTCCGTGGCGTGCAGGTCCGGGGTGTGCGGCACCGGGGCCCTCGGGCAGGTGTAGGCGTCCCGGGCCGCCCAGGGCCCGCTCCGGTCCCCCGAACGCCGTGTGCAGGGCGTTCGCGGCGTTGTTCAGGCGCAGGTCCAGTGTGGCGCGCACCCCGGCCACGACATCGGCGACCCGGCTGGCCTCCAGGACTCCGGGGACCTTCGCGACCGTGCCCGCGACACCAGCCAGGCGAGATCACCGAGCCACTGCCCGACGGCCTCCGGGCGGCGCCGGGGGCGGGCACCCCCGGAGCCGCTGTAGCCACAGCCTGCGCGTTCGCGGCCATGCAGCTGCACCTGCACCGCACCGCCCACCTCAGCGACGGACACGAACCGAAACCCGGGCAACCCAACATCCCCGCCAGCTTGCCCTGATCCTGTCCCGCTAACTGCACAGACAGCCGACAGCGCACTACCCTGGGTCTCTACCTGGAGCCTCCGGCGTAGGTCGATCTATTTCCATTCCGGAATGTTCATTTTCTCGAGATACTTTCTCCGCACTTCAGCAGCCCTTTCCACCTCTTGCTCGGTGAGGACGTGGACGGGCTCGCGTGCGAAGGCGGCATCCTTTTCGATCGTCCTCGCTGCCCACTGGCACGCGTCATCTTCCGTCTCGAAGTACTCGGGATGTCCGTCGATTCCCTTCTCCGTGTAGTAAATGGTCCAGCGAGAGTCAGCACCGTTTTCCAATGGTTCTATGACGTAGGAATTTGACGGGCGCCCATCACCTGCAGGTCGATCGCTAACAGTCCAGCTCATCGACATGCCGGCAGAATGAGCCAGTCGTCGCACATCCCAGATATCCATCGCGCCACCTAAACTAGTCGAGCGAAATAATGGAGTTGAGAATCATTCGACTACTATCAGATACCCCTCCTTGACAAGTTCGGCAATTTGTTTATCGAAGGAGTACTGGATACTCGGTGGGCTCGCACGACTCTCGTAGAAGGCCTTCTCCACAAACTGGTTTCCACCAAGTTGCCCGGGTGGCACCGGGGGCGGGCACCCCCGGAGCCGCTGTAGCCACAGCCTGGGCGTTCGCGGCCATGCAGCTGCACCGCACCGCCCACCTCAGCGACGGACACGAACCGAAACCCGGGCAACCCAACATCCCCGCCAGCTTGCCCTGATCCTGTCCCGCTGCTGCACAGACAGCCGACAGCGCACTACCCTGGGTCTCTACCTGGAGCCTCGGCGTAGGCCGATCTATTTCCATTCCGGAATGTTCATTTTTTCGAGATACTTTCTCCGCACTTCGGCAGACTCCGCCCGCTCTTCATCGGTGAGGACGCGCACCGGCTCGCGTGCGAAGGCGGCATCCTTCTCAATGATCTTGGCCGCCCACTGGCACGCGTCATCCTCCGTGTCGAAGTACTCGTAACGCCCGTCGATTCCCTTCTCCGTGTAGAAGATTGTCCATCGAGAATCAGCACCGTCTTTCAATGGTGCTACAACCCATGAGTTTGACGGGCGCCCGTCACCAACAGGTCGGTCAGTCACGGACCAGCTCATCGACATCCCGGCGGCATCAGCCAATCGTCGCACATCCCAGATATCTATCTCATCACCCTCACTAACCTGACGTCGTAATCGAGTTGAGCATCAGTCTACTACCTCCAGGTAACCCTCCTCGAGAAGTTCAGAAATCCGTTTTGAGAAAGAGTACTGAATACCCGGCGGAGTTCCACGGTTCTCATAGAAGGCCTTCTCCACAAAACTGGTCTCCACCAGATCACCCGGAATCTCCCGAACAACCCGATACTGGTGATAAACAGATCCAGCCGCCTCGGGTGGTAGTCCGCGGCTCGGATATGGCACTCCTTCGGGCGAGGCGAAGCTTCCTCGAGGATCCCCGAATCGGTCTATGACGAGCCCAGTCGGCAACGGTTCGTGACTCACCGGGTATCTCGCGTCGCCGACAATCTTGCCGCCATCTGGGGCTTGGTTGGCGTAGTCCCATACCGGGCTTCCGTCCCTGTAAGATCCGTTGGAGAGGTCGTGGATCGCCTGGTCGACGGAATGTCCGTGAAGCGGGTCCTATCCGGGCGGGAACAAGGCGCTCGTGCGCGGATCACTGAGGTTCTCACGAAACCCGAGCTCGACACGCCGCTGAAGCGTCTGTGCAGGGTCTCCCGGTACACCTTCAACGTGTCCGCGTTCATCACGGACGACAGCTTCTCGGCCAGGCCCGTGTGGTGGCGCACCCTCGCCCTGGGAGCCAGTCGGCCCGTCCGGGTGGGGGGCCGCGGGCGCGTCGGCGTGCAGGTCCGTGGCGTGCAGGTCCGGGGTGTGCGGCACCGGTGCCTCGGGCAGGTGCCGGGGTCCCGGGCCCCCCCCAACGCCGTGTGCAGGACGTTCGCGGCGTTGTTCAGGCGCAGGTCCAGCGTGGTGCGCACCCCGGCCACGACGTCAGCGACCCGGCTGGCCTTCACCACGTCGGCGACCTTCGCGGCCCTGCCCGCCACACCCACCACCCCGGCGGCCTTACCCGCCAGCGACACGGCCTTCGCGGCCCCCGCGGCGGCACCACCCACCGGGATGAAGAACGTGGCGATGTTGAACACCGACTCCCCCGCCGCCTGCGCAGGAT
>JAABUS010001917.1_pt1 | contig 42099 bp, 36 predicted proteins | sample 5560161 | NCBI WGS metagenome assembly JAABUS01 (sample SAMN10711885, study PRJNA513376) | rock metagenome | isolation source: Antarctica rocks | place: Antarctica: Victoria Land, Trio Nunatak nord | collected 2016-01-04
ACGTGCCAAGTGCTAGAAGATCAGATGATGCAAAGACAGGAAGACGAGACACCATAAATTTGAGTGAATTCCACTGAACCGGATTGTTTGCAATACTTTCGATCAGAAATCAATTCAAAGATCGTTGACGCTCACCAGTCATGCCGTTGAATTGACTTTCCCTATAACTCCTCTATCATCAAATCGCAATGCATTAGAATACTGCTGTAAACCAGTTTTCTTTACCCAAGGCTTACAGCCTCTGCTCATTTCTACCCATGGTGCAAGAGCATCGACCGAAGATTTTCTCCATAATCGCGTTGTCTAGGTATTAGCGTGTGCAGAAAGCTATGAATTCCTTGACATCGCGCCCCCCCCCAAATTTACTATTGAATCCAGACATTCTTGACATTCTCAAACCTTCAACGCTTTCGCATTAGAAAAATCAATCAAACAGATAAATATGAAGCTGATTAAACGTCTCAACTAGACAATTACTGATCTTCTGTGTAGCTAGCTATGACAGGTTCACTGGCTTCGGCCCTTCGCTCGAAGATACTACGCCTTCTGCTTTTACATTGAAGCTCCTTCGTCATCGTCGAAGAGGTTCACTGTCACCGTAACATCGTTTATACTATGCAAGAGAATTTCTTCATGTATGACTCTTCCTTTAGATCTCAGTTTCGAAGAGCGTCCCTTGAAAGATCTTTCCAGTCGCTGAAGACTTCCTAATTACATATCTGAAGCAACAGTCATGAACCACGCAGAAAGAGATGATGTGATTTCTATGAGAGAAGTGAGATATACATGTTCATAGATTCACGATATTCAGAATTCTGAAAAAGAGACACTGAAGTGAAAAGAGAAGACAGCGTGTCGACATCAGACAGAACGATGAGCTGCGATTAAACTGAATTGCCTCTCTTTCTTCTCTGCGATGACGTAGAGTCTCTTCTTCATCAAATTGAGCAATCTCTGCAGATCGAACTCTTTTCTCTTGTGATCTCTGAGCTCTGACACGGTCTGCAGCATCCGTCTGCCGCTGAAGCTCAACGACGTGAGCCTCGCGTGCTTTCTTCGCTGCTTTGAAACTATCAATGATATGTCTCTTGAAATTGCGGAGGCAATTGGCTTTGACAGCAGCGTCTGCAGTGTTTGCTTTGACAGCAACCTCTACAATGATCCTAGCAGCGACGTCAGCCTTGGCTTTGCGAGCAGCGTCTGCTTTGACTTTGTCAGAAGGTTTCTTCGTTGATGAGATGCTTGAGAGGATGAGTGGATTCTCTAGAGGTAGTTTCTGACTTCGACGTGACGACGGCATGATGACTTCGAGAATCGGAGGGGTTCTAAAAGAATGTTAGCACTGTGAATCGTTTGAATAGCTTCATATTTACCTGTTTGATTGATTTTTCTAATGCGAAAGCGTTGAAGGTAGCGAGAATATCAAGAATGTCTGGATTCAATAATAAATTTGGGGGGGGGGGGGCGCGACAATTGCGATGCCAAGGAATCCATAGCTTTCTGCACACGCTAATAGACGGCAGGTGTTAGCGGCTCGGCTCGCGTTGCTTTCCTCTGGTAGTGAAATAACGCGAACATGAAAAGGCTCAATGAGGTTCTGTTATTCATTGTCGAACATCATCTTCTTTCCATGGATAATTCCTCGGCCGTGGAAGCGAGCAAAGACAATTGAGCCCAAATTTTCGCTCTTAAGGAAACCGGTAACTATACCAAGTGGGACAATATGTGAAACCTGGATGGGCCGATCGGGTGTCGAGGGAGCCAACATCGCTCAAAACTGCACTGATCACTACATGTAACCGCACCTTTCAGCGTAAATGTTCCCCTGTATGATTTCTTTTTTTTCTCATGTCGTACATATGTCAAGTGTCTTCGTATGCATCCTCATGCATTGTGCCCAGGCTGAATGCAAAATCGCTGGCAGCCACCCATAGCAATGAGCGCTCCCGGGTTTTCAATACTACGATAGCTGTCGTTTCACTCTAAGCTCGCATATCTATACCTTGAACCGTTCCCAACAATCGCAACTCAGAAGAGCTTTGCGTGCGGGCTCCATCCCGTTTAATAAGGTGGTAAATCGCCAATATAGTAGGTAACTTAGAAGGTTGACACCTCTGTTGATATACCAGCCACTACCACGGTTAGCTACCTTACCCGGCTATCAGAAGTCTCCAGATTCCTTACTCGGATCCCGATCCGAGGTGTGGTATGGATTGTCTACATATCTTACCTGGTTTTTAGTCTATTCTCGAAATGTTGCTCTTGTCCTTGATAGACCCTGCTGGTAGTGTTACGTTCTTTCAATCACAACCAACAGAACTGAACTAAAGATTTCAAGTATAGCATTGCTTCTGTGTGACGTCTGGAAACGAACTTACTGCGCGCTGCCGCCGCCCCTCTTCAATTATCTTCTCATACTCTCCGCTCTCAACACATGACAAGAAAGCGGGGCTGATGATGATCTCACTGTTTCGAGTAAGGGCGAGTGGAACATATGTCCACAGGGTTGGCTCTATTCGCCCACAACCGGTTAAACACATCGCTCCTCATCAGGACCTGCGGAGACCCTTCGAGCGCAATGTGTCTGGACCTAGAGCTTGCAATCCAATGGCTCCTTCTCACGACAACAGCACGGAAAAGCGCGTCCCTTCTACAGGACCGAGGCTTTGATAGCTGCCGGAGTCACCGTACCTCTTTATAGGAATTGTCCTGCCTCGGAAAGTAGACTTTGCGTGCTCATATTTTCAAAATCAGACAGTATACCCTATATCCCAAAAACCGTTGGGAAGCTATAGCACTTCTCTGCTCCTATAAATCCAATTGAGAATATACGGCTTCAATGGCTAAGGACTGCAGTATAGGAGCGCTTGCAAATAACGAGAAGGCTCGTAAGAAGTGGTTCCCGAAAGTGGTCCGGTTTTGGGGACAGAGTGAAACTTCAGAAAAGTCATCAACCTATAACAGAGTCAGCACTTGGGCGAGTACTCTGTCATCAAGCCATATCAGAATCAGCACTTGGGCAACTACTCTGTCGAAGTACCTGCCAGCAATAGGCTTGTCCCTTACCACCTGCATGTCATCTGTACTTCTCGCTTACATCAATCGACCAACATATCTTAACGACAAGCTATATGGCTTCATTAGCTCCAACCGAGCATCAGTTCAGGTCATCCTACATATCTTAACAACTATCTTCGGATGTTTGCATCTCTACGCCTTAACGTCAGCGTTCAATTTCGCGACAAGAATAAAGTTAGCCAAATATGCAACGACCCTCGACCGCCTGAAATGGTGGAGAGCTATATCGTTCAATAGAACTGATTATGGCTTACCACTGAAATACTTCATTCCTGCGCTACTATTTAGTGCCTTCGCAGCTATTCCAGGGACACTTTGGACTGGTGCTCTTACTCCTGTTCTGTCAACGCACATTATTCCTCAGAATATTAATGTCTCACATTATGCGCCTGATCCTGACGAGACATCTTGGAACCAGACATGGTGGCCAGATGCGCCCCATCCCGTATATCGTCAGAAATTAGGAACATTCTCTTACACCCCAGCGTTTGACAGAGGAGAATCCATCGTCAACACTGCTGCTGGAGTCGTTTACGACGCACATAAAACGAAGGGGCTTCCGAGAAGTGACAAAACTGGCTTCACATATACTTCACGTTCGTACGGTGTTGGAGCATCCGTTGGTCTTTACCCGCCCCTTGGCCAAGGCTACCAACATGCCTTTGCGTATAATTATACTGAAGTCGGATACGATGTTAGCGTGTCTTGCGAGTTCAATTCGAGCTCTCAATGGATAACGACACTATATGAAAGGCAATCAGCTAGTTATACTCCTAATGTATACATTTGCAAAGGCTCTACCCCAGACAATGCTATGGATTGGTATTATCAGTACACCGCGACCAATGGCTCCAACATTGTCTGCATGAATGCCCATCCAGAACACGTCAACACCGGAGGAAGAGGCATCATCGCAATCGCAGCAGGTCAGGGTAGCTATTTGCCTCTCAATAATACTCAGTGCAATGTGACTTTTGCGCCTACCGAATTCCACGTCAATGTAGATCTCTCGTCCTTGTCTATTAACGTTACGAGACAAGGTTCCGCCGAAGACATGGATCCTACAGCGCAGACGAACGCAACCTTCAAAGCTTGGAACTGTAATTCATTAGGAGATGTGTTCGAGGAATTGGTTACGGACTGTAGCAATTACACCGCTCAGGGTCAGCCGGGTCTGGGAAACATAGCGACCCGGGCATTACGCCAACTTGTGGACCTATCTATCCTGGGCAACTCAATACACACATCTAACATCGGCGAGATGTTTCTCTCTGATGTTCAATTTGAAACGAGGAGCGGGTCAGAGATATCTTTTGATGCCGGGAGTTCTAGCATCGCGGCTCTCGATCAAGGTCGCAACCACGACCCTCTAATAAAGAGCATTGAAATGGCTCTCGAGTCTCTTCTAGACGACTTTCTTCTTGCCTTTTCCAGTGCGCAGATCGTTTTAGAAAACTCTACCTCAACCCGGAACGGAAATTTGACCGTCGGTGGCATTAGTCTCGGCACCAAAGGCTACGTATACTCCGTCTTCGCCGTCAATTCTGTCATTGTCGTCATTTTCCTCGAAGAATTCATACGGACCAAGGGCTGGCAAGGCTTGCCGAAATTTGACTACACCGATATCAAAAGCGTTGTTATTGCAAGCTCAATGGGTGGGTCCAGTATCGCGGACACGGTTGTGGCCCAGCATAAGAAGCATGACGAGCTTTGGGATGCTGATGAAGATGATCGAATTGCAGGAGGGATTCGTGTACAGTTGAAGCTCAACGGCCATCAAGGAGTCCCTGAGCTTATTCAGCAGAAGGGTCAGGAACATGAAACCGGAGACGTTAAAGACGAAAGCAACAGATACGAGGATTCGCCGTTGCAGGGTCCTGGACCGTGGAAGAGTGGTCCATACGTCCAGCTTCAGAGCACGGAAACGTCTCCGTACTTGTAACCATGATGCTTCCAACTCTCTATTCCAAGGGCAGCCATTTCACCTTTCTATCTAGAGCAATCACCGCAATGAGGACGTTTTATGTTTGTTCACGTCCATTTATTGTTCTGCTTCTTGAAGAGCTGGGTTGTGTGGGCATTTTGTTTAACGGCCAATAACGAAGAACATGATTTGAGGAACATGAGTTTCATCTAATAGCTAGCAATGAATTCAATACTTCTCATGAGAACAGGCTCTACTCCCAAGCTTTTAAAACCACTCTCAACTTGATGCTTACAGACTGCGCTTGACTAATTTGAGATTAGGGTAACTCCTTTGATGGAGATACATAACTCTGAATCACAGTCTATCGGGCATCGACTTCGTTTAAACAATACATTTGTTTTGGCAAATTCGACGCCCCTTGACAGCTCTCAGAGCCAAATTTTGGCCCGGAAGCCACTCAGAGATGTCAAGCATATTCTCTATCTAAGCGACTGAATCTGTGAAGTGAATGAGTGAGACAAAAGCGCATTTTTGACTGAATTCGAAGAAATGCAGAAAAACCATGAATGAGAACGAACTGCATATTTTTTCTCATGTTCTTCATCTTGTTGTCGAGGCTATTGATAATCGATAACGACGAGGTGGCGGTTGCCACCTTCTATGCCTTTTCATGCCCCCACTCCGCTTGCTGATAGCCTTCAGTCAGGCTAGCTCTTCAAAATTATCTTCAGTATGGAGTTCGTCAAAACCGTATTTAATACAGTACCGTAATACGAACCCCCAGATATCCGCCAACGTATTAAACCAGCAGTCCCATACCCTCTACAGTAGCTCAGACACTAACTACAGTACTCAATCCCGACGTCACAAGAAGCTGTCAACGAAGAGAGCAGGATATGCATGGAATGAGAAGATGCCTATGCTTAGAGGCTGATGAAACCGACGTAAGAACTTGGAGTGGATGCAAAATCTGAAAGCAGGAGCCTAGCCATTACTCGAAACAGGGATTTTTTGTTTACAAACTGGTATTGCCGAAAAGGTCGGATATAAGCCACATAGTCTTGTAGGGCCTTAGAATCGAAGCAAGATGAAGAATAACTGGTTGAGCGGAAAGGGAAACTTCTGGAGTTTCGATATGACAGTTGCACTGTTTGAGAATGGTGTTTGTATCGAGACGTATCTTCTCTCGCGGATGTGGGATCGCGGTGTTTACAAGGGCTTTGTGTACGGGGAGCGCATAGAGTAGAGGTGTCATGTCGGCTAATACATATCGTATCCAATTGATGATGCGGGTTCTGAGGGTTTGGGAATCTCATAGACTGTGTATTCGGCTTATTGGCGTCTCCCATCTACATAAAGCCTTCTCCTTATTCCATCCTTCCGTCAAAATTCCATTTCAATCACCCCGTGGTCTTATACTCGTCTCTTCGACACGCCGGGATTGTGTTTCCATAAGCATCTAGTTAGATCAGAAGGTTTCGATCCTATACACAAGACTAGCATCATTGTATACAACGTGTCGGGTAAGAGGAAATCCCACAAACCACCCAATATGGGACGTGGTAGGTATGAGAGACAAAACAAAGGGAAACACTGCCGGAAAATAGACATCTAAAGTCAGGTTACTTCTTTCTACTAGGATTTTCATAAGCTTCTGTCCTTCAGTGTATCCAGCAGAAGAATTGGAGTCAAGCATTTGCGGAAGGCATACATAGCAGGGTCGTACCTGCCAAAAGTGTGGTCGAGTGGGCACCTTTTCGTGCCAGAACCTACTACACTCAACCCTTTCCAATTTTCTCAGATTACATCATCACGAGCTCCCACCGAGGAGCATATTACGGTTCCATACAAATCGATCCTCGAATCTTCCTATTCCCCCGCTCTTCATAATACCCCATCCTCTCTCCAGCACACTCATACCACACCGCCAGCGTCGTCTACACCTATCTCTTCCCCCCCGCCCCAAACAGCACCCACAGCCATACAAGTCAGCAACCCATCCTGCATAAATATCCACTAAAGTCCCAATCCCAGTATCCAACTCCAGCCATCACCGTCTCTAGCGACCAACCCTCCTCTCATCGTCATGCCTTCACCGCTGCGGTATCAACACATAGAAGGCACCAGATATCTTGCTCTTTCTACGGCTATACACCGACAAGACTATACGTAAAGCTTGGATATCGCAGGCTGCGCTTTTTGTGGAAGATAGGGGATGAACGTTATAGTTGATCGAAAGCTTGGGGAAAGGATTTATCAACAGTTCGAAGCTGGCGGAAGGGTTTGAGTAGTGGCAGATGGTTGAGCTAGTACTGCTGGGATATAGTGGTGGAGAGTGAAGTGGCTTGGGAGAAGACGTGGGGTTTTCGGGGCGACTGTGGTATCTGGAAACAAAGGACTGGACTTCAGAGCACGTTATCTTGGGGATGTACTCAGAATAGTCATCAGAACTTATTATCTTAAGTCTAGCAATATAGTGCAATAGTCAAGAAGCGCCTCGTAGAAAGCTGCACTACGAAAGAGATGTAGAACCCTTTAAGCGAAATGCCATAGTTAGATAACGTTGAATTAGCTCTGATCTATTCGACAGTTGTCTGGTGTTATGAGAACTAGCTAAGATCGGACATGGGAGATTGGAGATGTAAATGCGAGTGTTATGTGGGTTTCGTGGTCACTGCTATGTCTTCTATGAGCTGTCAGAGGCGTATAACGTATAGCTCGTAAAAGTGGTATAGATATAATCCAAATACCATGAAAAAAGTCCTCCAAACACCGCGACATACTCGGTAGCTGTAAAAGACCATTCCGATTCCCAAGACTTGTCAGTCAGAATTCCCAACGCCGTATCCAGCCTCGAATTACTCCTTTGCATTGTGACCGAAACAATTGGGGGCTGTAGTCTGCAGACCCAGTGACGCTAATATGGTGAGACGTCAGAATATATATCCTTCTAGAAGATTTTGAGAGCTTAAACTTACCATAGGGACTTCTTACTGCTTATAGTGACCAATATTTGTTCCTGAACTTGCGAAGAATCTGGTCAGCAGGAATGAGACCATCATGCGGGTAGAAGAGATACACAGAGTGAGTCGAATTCTTGAAGGAGTATGTAACATGGCGTGCCGCTGAGCGGATACCAGCCAGGAAACCTAAGAGGGACATCCCGATAGTGACAATCTTATTCGACAGCATAGGCATGTTGGTTTGGTGGATTCGGTCGAGTCGGACCAGCGCACTCGTCGGGCGAGAGTTTCCAAAAATGCTCAGCCCGGGATAAGGTCTTTAGCAGAGGTTATAGAGGTACAGTCTGCTGGTGCGTTTAGCTATGGTTGGATTAGCAGTGTGACTTGGCAGAGAACGATAAACCGATTCACCGTTGTGCTGAACCAGCGAAGAGCTGGTTACTCGAGGATTAATTCTCAGAAAGTGAAAGAAAAGGCTAAGGGTTGAAATGACATGGCGGAAAGTGCAATGCCCTCCACAGGAGGTTTTTATGAAAGGTACGCACAGCTGAGATCAAAGTAGGATTTACAAGAATGAGTCAATACACAAAGTGGATGGAATTGCAAGAATGGGAGCATTCGGCTAGTGATAATGAAGGCAAAATGGCAAAGCTGTAGAAGCAGATCGTTAGTATATCTGATAAAAGAGCTTCTATCGACAGCAAAGTCAAAGAACGAGCCTGCGGCCTATCTTCTATCATGGAATTTCCACGATTCCTCTCAAAGAGCACTCGAAATGCTCTTCCAAATGCTTCTGCCGTTTTCCAAGGCAGGAGCATACCAGTCTTGGCAGCACCTTCGTACCCTGTGCAAGCGTACCAGCTTTCCAGAGAAGTAGTCACATAGCAACGTTCCACTGTTCTCGTTGCCCCTGAGAAGGTTCCCTACTTGCAGGACCGGATTGTTTATAAACCCCATCCCCTCCGTTTTTCTTCCTCTTTCTTTCTTCTTTCCTCATGAAACCAGTACACTGCGTTTCATCTTGTTGAACAATTGACTTCAGTCATAACTGTTCACATCGATCTCACCAACATCACACCTCCTCACCTGCTGTTAGAGTCTTGCTTTGCAATGTCTCAACACAGGGTCGCCCTCTCTATCGCCGACCGCGCAGCAGCTCGTCTGTCTCGCAGTCAACCATGGGCCCCGTCACAGCCCATCTCAGGCAACCGGAACCGGCCGGCCCTGGGTCCTTCCTCTCCAACGCTGACCCAGTCACAGTCAGTCTCCAGCATCCGGATGAATAGGCCGGCTCTGCATTCTAACGCTCCGACATCGACCCAGTCACAGTCGATTACAGGCAACCGGACCCGGCCGGCCCTGATTCCTTCCTCTTCAAAGCTGACCCAGTCACAGTCAGTCTCTAGCATCCGAACGAATAGGTCGGCTCTGCGCTCGAACCCTCCAGCATCGACCCAGCCACAGTCGACTTCTATCATCCGGAACCGGCCGGCTCTGCAACCATCTACGACAACGAGGCGAACGCCCTCGACTGTCGACGTCGCCATTCCAACGACCCGTTCCGAAAAAGTGCAAGCTCGACGGGAGCGCCTTGCCGACGCCAGCCACGTCGGCAACAAACCATTCTCAGAAGTAATAAGCGATGTTCGACGTGTCCAAGCTCGACTCGCCGCTTACGAGGCACGCAAAGCTGAACGCACTCGCGCTCCTGATGCGAGTCGCCAGCCGGGTAAGTTACTCAAGCACTCATTATCTTCGAGGTCTCGTTTGCTAACTTGACCACAGTCACCACTACAGCTGTTCCAACCAGGCCTCCAAGATGCCCCCGCCCCCGGGCAATTTCACCGATGACCTTGCTTGTTGAGAGCTTAGATTTCCGCAATGTGCCTGCTGCTACTTCAGCTCCTCCTGCCTCAGTAGTTGGTAAGTCATCACCAATTGCCGATGTTGACCAAGTCGCAAATCTGACCGCTGATTCCACGTTAGTACCGCCGACCCCATCAGCCCCCAAAGCTTCCAGATTCCACGATATCTGTGCGAGACCCACCAACTTTCCAGCCATTCCCAAGCCCAAAAATCCCCCTCCCCAGCTCAAGGGGATCCTTCGAAAGGCCAACCAAGGGTACAAGCCTAGTGTACGGAAGAGTGTGGCATTTTCCAAGGAGGATGAGGTTCATGTGCATGAGAGATGGATAGGTACCTGGCAGGTAAGTGCGTGCTGCATCTCCAATTTCTAGAGGTCCAAAGCTAATTGTCGTAGTGTCCGATACCGGAATATTACCTATTTAATGATGATGGCCAACCTGAGCACGAAAAGAACTTATTCGTCTGGCCTGAACCATTGGATTATTTGGTCGGCAAATTGCGCGGATGGGAGGTAACACCCGAGGACAAATACAAATACACCTACATCCGTGGTGACAGCTTCAGCGACCATTCCAAGTGTACAAGGGGCGTTCCAGGTAGAGGATGCGAGAGGGGGCTTCGCCATCGACGACTCAACATAGCATGGGACTACACCTACCCAGACGTCTTCTACTCCAATCAACAAGCCGTTGTTCTTCTTAACCAACTGGAGAACTTGTTCGGACCCCCTTGATTATCATGATTCGCCACAGAGTGTCATGACCATATCTTAAGGCTCCGGTTAGCGTAGGTTCGTCAAGTCGCTCGAGCCATTCAACCGACTTCGCATACTAACGAGTCGAGTCCAGTATATTGCTCCATCCGCTCCGCTCCACCAACAGAATTATAAGGATAGTTTAGTGCTAATAATCTATATGGATCTATGCGAGGTGGCATTTTGTGAAGGAGAAATGTCTTCCAATGGAAGATAAGGAGGGGCTTGCTAACCACTTAGGGTGCTGCTGACGATCTGCAAATTTGTGAAGAAAAGGATAGAGGGTGGATGTGGTTACAGGCGACTGGTGGCTAGGTCACACTTACTTCGAGGTATGTGAGCATCAACACGGCAGTCGAGCTTTCCCTAATGAATAGCAGGTATCAATCGTCAGTAGCACGAAGGCGATTAGGATATGAGACGAAGGCGGTATGCAAGAGGAGGGCATATTTGCTTACAGTATATTTGCAGCAAAGAAGCATTTCAGACTTTTTGGGTCCTGTGTTCAGAAAACATAGTTTACGGCTTGCGCCCAGCATAGGTCGTGACTTCCACATTGATGAATTTGGGAAACTTGTATTCAAGCATGCTTGGCCAGCCAGTCAAGTCTCTTAACCCAAATAGTTTATAAGAATGTCGGAAATCTGAACCAGTGACTGGTAAGGCGAAGAACACCAAGATTTGCCTAATTTCTTATTTTACTCATTTAGGTGGAGCTTTCACAGTCTGCGGTACTTGTAACCGGCCTAAGTCACGATACTTCGTTTTCCAACCGACGAAAGGCCTTGTGGGATAGATGCACTAAGCAGCAGTATTCAATGTTGGATTGAATTCAAGTGTCATGGCCTTGAGGAAAAGAAATTTCAGGAACAGCCCGAGTCCTGAGACATCAGCGCAATCCGTATTAGCCGACTCTTCCTCTTCCCAAGCTCTCTCCAAACAAAATCAAAAACAGGTGTCCACAAGACTCGGCCGGTGTTCCTCTTCTTGAACACTGGCATCTCTTGGGGAGCTTTGACCGTGGGGATTTTTAAAGCTTTCCATCAACGCCAACTTATGAGTCTTCTTGATCTTTCGCTCGGTGGCAAGATGCTTTCGGAGTTTGCAAGACTATGTCTGTCTAAGGCACTGTTGTAGAATCGGTAGGAAAACGACACTGATCTTCCGCTAGTCCTGACAGATATTGGTATAGTGGACGGTGAAGGACCCCAGCGCGGGTACTGGCGGAAGCATGGTGATGGAGCCGGCATCGTGATAATAAAGAATCGGACTGTAAGCCCTTTGTGATGAAATTACTCAATTCTCGATCTTATTGCGTTTACCCTTCTTGATGTCAAGTTTAGGTGCGGCGGGAGACTTAAGCGAGAGTACAAGTATTGTAAATATCATGGTAATAAGATACGATAGTAATTTATGTCATGGTAAATCGTGTCACGAGACGGGATTTTACATCATGGTTAGCAATTATCGTAAGGGCAAAGCAAGTTGTCACCCAACCCTAGAATTCAAATGAGTCTACTTGAACGTGTTGCGGTTGATGGTGGGATCTATTCAATTGGAGGGCATGCGACGCGTAGACGATAGATCCTGAATATTGCGAAATCGGCCCGTTCATAGCTAAAACCTATCACACGGTTCTTTTCTAAGGTAGCCCTGACGGACACGTCCCAATTGGGAGAGAACAGATAGCACATCTTCCCAGTATCTCAAGATCTGTCGTCTGCATGTAATTACCCAGCGGTAAGTGCGTCCCAAATTCTGCAGGCAATTGAGCATCAAGGGACGAAGTAGATCAAGCAACGCTTCCCAAGGAGTCGATCGTTTGTGTGGAGGCAGTGTAAAAATATCGTTGTAGCGGCTTTGCAGCGGGAGAAATGAACATTAGTGATTATCAACGAACAACGGAGCGATGTCAAGACTCGAATCTCGAAATCGAATGACGCAAGCTACAACAGGGTTGTTGGCTCCATGTAAGAGGACTCCAAGCTCTCGATCGATACATTCTGGTAGCAGAGCAGAGGATTAGTGATGGATTCATTCAATTCTTGAGCATCATTTCAACAATTAAGACAGGCGTCAGTGATCAGCATGAATATACATCTTGATTTGCAAGTGAGAAAGAAATCGTGGAATGAAACATGCAGACTCACACCGAGTCGGAATTCTAAGGCAAACGCAGAAGCGTTATCCTCGAAATCTGGAATACCGTTGTACGAGTTCAAAGCATCTTTCACAGCCTCCCTAGTAGAACCTTGGCCAGAAAAGGGCGTTCCCTCACATGTCAGGTCTGGGTAGAGCAAAGCACTGAGAGCCGGTCTCTGGATAAACGCGACCTGATTCAACATGGTAGCAGTGTTATAAAAACACTTCTGTTCAAGTTAGCACAGAAACGCGTTATTAAGTCGCGATCATCCATACTTCACTACTGTCCACCTTGTTCATAGGGTATCGAACAATGCGATTGTGAATAATTTGGTGTTACTAGCTCACAAGCTCTCGTAGCCTCAAGTTAGCATACAAAAAACACATCTTCCCTTGAACTTTCATTCCTCACGCGGATCTTGAGGCTTGTTGATCGCTCGGCCATCCTTCAGTCTGAGATCTGTCAGCATGAGGACCAAAAGGAATACACGCAACAAGCTAAATACACAAGCATTTTTTGGTCAATCACCAGCATGTACATGTCCTCACATCCATGGCTCTATTCACACGCCCTTTAATCCAGAGGCTACGACGGGAATGACTTATACCGAAATCAGTCGCCAGATCCACGCAACGACCCAGGCGTTCGGGGCTGCGACGAGGTGTCTTGATGGTACCCACACAGTCAACGAGAACAATGACGTAGAGGTGGCTGCCCGATCAGAAGAAATCGACACCTTCGAGCTTAGGGAGTTGGAGCAGTGTGTGGCCCATTACGATGAGATGTTCCAAGAGTTTGAGAGCGTTGAGGAAAATATCATTCTGTTGACAAGCGAGAAGGTTGATGCTACAGCAGATGACAAGGAAGATATTACAAAAAGGATTGAGGCAATAGCCAAGAAGATTCACATCAGGCAGGCAAGCACGAATGCACTCATAGACTCCTTTATATGCGCCGTTCAATTCTTTAATGTGGAAAAGAAGTTTAATTTCATGATGGAGGGTTTTGAAGAAATTGCACGTCAGCACGAGACACGCCACAGAGTGGACTCGCCCCCGCTACCTTCGCCGACTCTGACGCAAAAGTTCAATGATCCTACAAAACTTCTCTTGGAAGAGGCCAGAGAAAGAAAGGAGCCGAGACCACGCAAACGACTCAGTATAGAGGCGGCCATGCTTTCTATCAAGCGGCAATGCAAGCTTGCGATCAAGGATATTCAAGTAGTGAACAAGTCCGTCAATTACGGATATTGTCCTTCGGTTCTTACAAGCAACGTCGTTACACCACGCAGCGATACTCTAGCAGATATACCGGAGAACGTTCGACGAGCATTATGTGACTTCGAGTTTGTCTACGACGAGATCGTCGATTCGAGAGAAAAGACAACAAGGCTGCGAGACCACGTACGCTGTACCATGATGATATGGGTAAGCACGGGCAAAGACGCTTGGGAGTATGGCAAAACGCATATTCATGAATTCCCGGATATGAGATATTACGAATACTTGAGGGTTGAGCTAGGCGCCTTGTACGTTGTGTGGTTGCGTGAGGAAGCAACGATCCTCCGTTATTGCGAAGATAAAGGGGGTCCTCAGAGCCTAGGCTTGACTCCAAAGTTGGAAGAAGCTTTGGACATCCGTAGGGGGTCGAGAGAGACTGGGAGGCAAGCTCCCAAAAATTAAAGACCTTCTTAAGCTCAGTGGAGGATATGGTAAAACAGCTAGAAGGCATAGATATAGAGCTAAAGATGGAGACCCACGAGTCTGGGGATGATTGGTGGAAGGTTTTCATGCCCGAATGCAAGAGATCTTAGGTTTTCGAGTGCCCCGAGCGCGAAAATCCGTCCTACTTTCCGAACATGGTGTCAAGCCAGGATGACACATTTGCAACGGCTTCGCTCCTTGGAAATTCTTTTGCGCTCAAGACGTCCTTGAATTGGTGGATATCCTGGAGATTTTTCCCTCTCAAGGCGGTATCAAACTTCTCGACCTCGTCACTGGCCTCACGATGACGCGCTGAGAGGCTAATCTTGCTCGAGGTGACTGCCCCAGCTCTAATTTTGAGATACACACGAGCCTGTATTCGTCGTGATGTCAGCTTCCTTGTCCCAGACTGTCTCAAAGTTACGCTTCTGGAAAAAGCATGACAACGGTAAGAGGGTGCATACCGATGTTGGAATTCCTTTAGGCAACGTTGGACGGACTCTATCATCTTCTTCGGATGCATGGCTTGATAAGATAAACTGGGGTGTTTGTCCAAAGATCCAGTCTTGAGACTACCGCCGTAGGCACTGTCAGTTAAAACCCAATGGGGAACTTTTAGTCACGGACTCCTGACCTTTAGTTCTTCAATTCCGTTATGTATCTCGGGAATTCTTACCAGCTCATCGTTGACATAGCCACTAACTTGATGGCTACACAAAGGGCTATAGCTAGTACCTGGCAGAGTGATCCCAGCTATACCCTCTTCGCAAATTTTGTACATTTTAGAGAACGCTTCTACAACTTCAAACTGAAGTTTGGAAACAATGCCCTCCACAACACAGTCGGGTTCATTATACACGTTCCCAATAGGCGAGCGTACACTTTCCACGCCCCTGGCTTTCATAAATGGTTTCGCTGGAGATTTCAAAAAGCTGGATATTATCTCGAGATTTGGAGACGCAAGCAAACATGTTCCATGATGCAATGACCTCTGCCTTGTCAATTTATAGGCTGATCCTGAAACTTTCAGGGGAGCCACGTCTCCGGAAGCATATGCAGTTGTATGCATATCACTAGGGTGAGGCCGCTTTCCTTCCGCAAGTATACCGCCCTGATCAATGACAACGTCATGTCTCTCGTTGACACGAGCTCGGGGATTGACTTTTCGGATTGCTTGCACTACCATCTCCACGTGTTTGTCGCGGGTAAACTCTTCTGTAGGACATATCACGCTATAGTTGACATTACCCTCATCGTGAAACACTGTGCCACCCCCAGATCGTCTTCTAACTAGCACTATTTTACTATGTTCGTGCTGTCTAAGGTGGTCTTGGGCCGGAAATGCAGGGTGATCTCGTACGAGCCTCAGGTCTGCCTCGAGCCATGGATTTTGATTTCTTCCGATGACTATACACGGTCTGTTGACGTATAGAAAGAGAATTGTGGAGTCTGCCGGTGAGTTTTGCAGGAGAAAATGCTCGATAGAAAGGTTAGTATACGGGTCCCGACTGCGAGAAATATAAGTCTGGTATTTTGAAGTAGGCCTCGCGACTGATTCTCGAAATTGGGAGGCGCTGAGCGTCGACTGGTACCTTAAAATAGCAGATGGATTGGTAGGAGGCCTTAGCGAAGAGAGCACTTGAAGAGTATGTGTCTTGAATGGGGAAAACCTCAACTGATACATGAAATAATACTAGAAAGCTTGAACGACTGCTTTAGACGAGCAAAAGTTGGCCCACAATTTGCTTAGTCACTGCGGAATTGCCCCGCCCTGAAAATTATCAACATGACGGACTTTAGATAATTCTGATCAAGTCTATTGTGAGACCAGACAACGACTCTCGACCTATTTGATCGTATGCTAAGTATTCAATCCTTACAACGTTCAAGTTCCTAGGTCGTTAGTCGAAGCACCTAGCCAATTACCCTACTTATCTCATCTCATTGGTTCAATATCTCTGAACTATTCGGCCGGGAACGCTCGCCTTAGAAATCACCTTCTTCACCGCTTTGGGCTCCAGCTCTCTTTTATTCCCAGAACATTACTTACTCGTTCGAAGAAGCAGCGACCAGTTGATCGTACCATACCGCCGAGCCCGACAATAACATAGGGAAAACTTAAGAATGGATTGCGCCTTCTTCGGGGCTCAACTGATATCAACCTTCTCACTCACAACCTGAGTATCCACTCATAACACTAACACTCTCACTTCACCAGCAAAGCATCAAGAGCGAGCTATCTGTATCAAGCCCATCTCCAACTCTCCTGTTTTCAGTTTTCTACCCATAATCTTACCACCTGTCAGCATCATAAAGCACAGCATGTCGACATTCGGGCAGCACTTCAGGGTCACTACGTATGCCTTTTCCTACCCGCGGTTCAGAAGCATAAGCTAACACCTAGAAGCTACGGAGAATCGCATTGCTTGTCGGTGGGATGTATCGTCGACGGCTGCCCTCCAGGCTTGAAGCTTACAGAAAGCGATATTCAGCCTCAACTCACTCGACGACGCCCTGGTCAAAGTGCACTCACTACCCCTCGAGACGAAAAAGACCGGGTACAGATCCAATCGGGTACAGAGTTTGGCATAACATTGGGTACACCTATAGCATTGATGGTCAAGAATGAGGATCAACGCCCGAAGGACTATGGTGGAAATACCATGGACAAATTCCCAAGACCAAGCCATGCGGACTACACGTACTTGATGAAGTATGGTGTCAAAGCAAGCAGTGGTGGAGGAAGGAGCAGTGCAAGGGAGACACTTGCCCGTGTAGCCGCTGGGGCTATTGCAGAAAAGTACTTAGCGGTCGCTCACGGCGTTGAGATAGTTGCATTTGTTTCATCTGTGGGTCAAGAGCATCTGTTCCCTCCCACACTTGCGAATCCCACCGCCGCTACAAACCCTGCCTATCTTGAGCTTCTAAGTAAGATCACCCGTGCAGACGTTGACTCGTTTTTACCTGTTCGCTGTCCGAACAAGGAAGCTTCGGACCGCATGGCCGAAATCATTGCAGCACACCGAGACCGGAATGACAGTATTGGTGGTACGGTGACATGTGTCATAAGGAAGATGCCTGTTGGGCTAGGCGAACCATGTTTCGACAAGCTGGAAGCGGTTCTGGCCCATGCTATGCTGAGCATTCCATCGACAAAAGGTTTTGAGATCGGGTCCGGTTTTGGCGGTTGCGAAGTACCTGGATCGGTCCATAACGATCCATTCACCCATTCTGCTACCTCTACATCCAGCAAGGTCGGCGGTGAACGCGTCCTAAATACCAAAACCAACAATTCTGGTGGGATACAAGGCGGCATATCAAATGGAGAGAGCGTGTATTTCCGTGTGGCGTTCAAGCCGCCTGCAACGATCGGCCAATCGCAAAATACCGTTACCTATGCCGGTGATTCGGATGTCCTTGAGGCGAAGGGGCGACATGACCCCTGTGTAGTCCCGCGCGCGGTCCCCATTGTGGAAGCAATGGCGGCATTGTCGATCATGGACTCCTTGGTTTCGCAACTTGGAAGAGTTGCTTGTAAGGCTGGACTAGCGAAAGTCATCCAAGAAGAAATTTTCCAATTGGAGAAACCGAAGGACCAACCAGCTCATGATGGCGTTCCTGAGGTGACCATGCCGAATGAAACGTTCAATGTACCACCCGCCGTTTGACATTGAGAACTATCGGTAAAGAAGCCTCAAATAGATATTATCTTAGTCATTTCTGTTGTGTATAAATGCATGTTGCGCAAGTGAGTTTCAGTACAACTGGAGATGACTACTCAACAGGTTATTCTACTGACCAACAAGATTTATATTAACCAACTTGTAAAATGTTTCATCTAATGATCTAGCTAAGTACAAATCAATCGCATCTTCTTTTAAGTAGCTTGGTTTTCTATTAGCAAAAGATTGATACTCGCTAGCGTTCTTCTAAGCTTGTTTTCTTTGCTCCTCTTGAACTGGCTCTTAGCAAGTCCTGCGTTTTCTAGTCCCTGCTATTCTCTCTTTCAACTGAGTTCTGTACCTTTAATCCTTTCCTTGTGTTGAGAATGTTCTTTCGCCTACCAACCAGTCATCTACAAGATTATATCTCAGAACATACCTCTTCGTTAGGATTCCGATGACGGGGAAACGACGGACAGGAAGGCCAAGATCGCCTAAGTCGGTTCCCTCATACGCAGGAATACTAGAGGCAACAATTTTGTCGGAATATATGGGGTTGGTGATGACAGCGTCAGATTCAGCGTGAGGAATGTAAGCTATATAGCAAGGGGAAGGGTGCGGACAGATGTTGGTGGATGTGGAATTTTGACACGCAGGGATCTAGATATAGGAGGAAGCATTGACGAGAGATGGAAAGACGACGAGAAATCGACGTGAAACCTCCAGTGAATGGTCATTCGACTGCTTGAAAACCTCACATACTAGCAAATGATAGGTTGTAATAGTACACGTGATATCAGAACCCTCGATGACCCTCAACGACTTACTGATCCAACTTTACTGAAGGTGCTAATCCTGCCCTTCGCCATGTCTTCATTTGATCAGTCAATATTGTGTCTCGTTCAACCATCCCGAAAATCCACGATAAGCAGCACGTGATTCCACCAATGGCGCAAAAGCCTCATAACAGAGCCCTCGTAACCGCTACTTGCCACAACCGTCTTACATCATTACATGCCAGTCTCACGAAAATAAATACCTCACCTCTGTTCCTTCCTCCTTTCTCTCCAAAACAAGACCCATCGTATTGCTCCAAGTGACTCCTCCCTCTAAGGAATTATCGAAACGCAGAGATACCTTTCGTAAACGCACGAGCTTTTGAAGGAGAAGTTCTACGAAGATGGCAGACACCAGCGCGCCGCACCATTACAAATTCAATATCACGATGACCTGCTCTGGCTGTTCCGGCGCTGTGGAGCGTGTGCTTAAGAAGACTGAAGGTTAGCTCGCCCTTTTCTCTCCCCCATTTGCCCAACAAAGCCTATCTCTTCCACTTCACATCCCTCCCTTTGTTCTCCCCCTTCATCCTTTCCAAATATCCCTCCCCGACCCCATCCCGCGAATGCATAACCACACCACTAACTCCCTCCACCTTCCCACAGGCGTCAAAACCTACACCGTCTCCCTCCCCGACCAAACCGCCGACGTGTACGCGGATGAAGGAATGGGGTACGAGACCGTGCTAGAGAAGATAAAGAAGACGGGGAAGGCCGTTACGGGTGGGGAAGCGGATGGGAAGGGGATGGATGTTTAGATTTTGGGGACGGGAGGGGGGAGCGTGAGGGTGTGGGGTATGGGGTGGTGTGTGGTGGGCGGATGTAACGATATTGAGGTACGAGGGTATGGTGTATGAGATGCATTGGGTGGAGTTTCCGGAGCGTGTCTGGGGTGGTTTCATGAGATCGGGGGAGGTCGAGCGAGTTCTAGGCATAGGACTCCATGGTGTATGACGGATAGGTACTCTAAAGCCAACTTCCGGAGATAAGTTGTGCTTATGAACATCCAATAAGCCAGTTTTCATGGCTTTATATTTTCTATCTACCTCCCCGTCTGCATTCGCTCGGATGCTACACGAAGACAAATTTACCCAACCGTACCAGAACTCGGCATCATCAACCCCCATGGAGGTATCCATTGCCCACTGGCTCCATTCCATGCACGCTCACCTCAACGTTCTTATCTTTATACTCCTCTACACTTTGCTCCAACACCCACAGCCTTCCCCAACATCTACCACCAGCACACCCCATTTCCCTTAACCAGCGCCAGCAAAGCAACATCGCTACTGCGGAGCTGAAGGTAGTAACAGCGGACTGCCCGAGTCAGGTTCCGCTGGCAAAGTGATCTTTTTCCCGGGCTGTTCTTTTAAAAAAATGCTAGCTTTCGTACATCTTGGCTTGTGGATGCGTGGCTCGATGTCGGTAATGAGTCAAGTTTTGACTGGCTCCCCGTGTTGAATCAGGATACTTTACGGGAGGGATTGAGGTAATCGATTAAAAGAGGTATAGTAGGTTTTGTTAGTGCTCTGGTGCCTAAATCTTTTAGGGGAGACATTGTTGAATCATAGTTTTGAGGCTTGTCCTAGGTACTTTACGGTCCATAGTCTCCCAAATACAGAACGTTTTTGGGAAAGCTTCTTGTAACGTGGCTTTCTTTCTTGATCCATGGAAGCAATCCCACTATTGCAGTAGAGCAACCTGCATCAGCGGAAAGACCACCGAAGGTAGCGGAAACAGAGGACCTTGGAATAAATTCCATCAACAGATACAGCTTCCGAGGAAATTCTGATGCGAAAGGGAGCTTTGGATACTGCAGGAGATTGTATGCGGCCGTTGATGCCTGTACTTATGGTTGGCGACAGAGTCTTGAAGGGATAGGAATCGTAAAACCACCCGGATGAGTCTGTCCATATGCCGCTATTCCCAGGAAGCGACATCTGCGATTTTAACAAGCACAACTCAGGAGAAATTAGATCAGAGAGACTTGGTAGAAAAGACGGTCCACTCGGGAGTGGTCTGATCAAAATGATCTTGGCCAAATGGGGGGAAAACGGGAAATGAGAGAGAGAGTCCTTTTGATACAGAAGTCGCTAGAAGAACAGTAAGCAAAGGAGGAAATAGAACTATCACGGCCAGAGGACTCCAGCCACAAGAATTGGACAGAGACGTTCTTACGTTTGTCTGCTCCACTTGGATAAATCGTGGACACACCGAACGCATGTGCTGTATTAAGGTATAGATATACGGCGTGACGAATTGAATGCAGACACGGAGGATAGTGGCCATGAACTTGACTTCCTCGGGTTTACCGCCAAGGAGATGTACTATAAGCCCAACCAACTTTCAGAGCTTAGCTCAGAGATACCAATCGCGCAAAGCAGTTCCGACGACCATAAATCCCTGTTGACCCTGGTTTCGATCATAGAAATCCTGAGAGACTCCTTTCCTGTGATTTGACTTTGTGTCATGCAAACCCACAAGGCTTGGAACTCGGCTTTTCTCTATACCCTGATTCCAAGCGGCTGGTCCCTAGATTGACTTTTCAAGCACAGAAACAGACATACTGAGGTATCTCACTGGACTATAAAGGAGATGTCTAGAGCGGAACTGTTCGTTAGGGCTGAGGAAGTCATTAAATGGAAATATAGAGACATGGGCGAAAAGTCAATGCATCATGTCTTGCTGCTAAGAAATGACGAAGACCGAATGTAGAGCGAGGCGCTCTAGTGGAAAGGGAGAGATCACAGATGTGGTGAGTGGCTGGTACAATGCCTCGAAATAGACCTAGTAGAACAGCAGTCAGGGTGCATGATTTACTTTACACATCTTCTCATGTTATGACAGGTACCGGATACTAGTCTAAAATGCTCATCAGACGGCTTGCCGACTTCGCTAGACTCGTTTACAGCTGACCATCGTTAGAGACCCCAATTCTTTTAATGCATCCCCCGAATCGACTTACTAACAGCAAGGGTATTCGTTCGAGCTCAAGCATTTCGGCGTCGCTTTTCACTTGAAAATCCAGCAAAGTGGGTCCACAGCTTGATCGATAGCTAAGACTATTGGCTGTACCAGCGTAGATGGTAGTTCGCTTCTGGCACAGCGCGTAATGGACCCAAATGTACTCGTCCTGTGATAGGCCGTATTCGAATAGCGGTGGATACCCAGAAAAGCTTTTGCTGCAGGATTCCCGGACTCATATCATCCTTACGCGAACATTACACACATGAAGTTATGTGTCAATGTCGCCAAATAGTATACCAGGGAGACCATTCGCCAGGGCCAAAAAACTGTTGGTGAACGAGAACAGGCACATCAGTACCACAGGAGGTGATCCTAAGAGCTTTCCCTGGACTGCCTCAACAGATGTTAATTGCTGGTCGACGATTGGTAAGACCAGTAGAACCACTAAAGCCTTCCCAAGTCTTTCACGATGTCGAAAATTGTCCATAAGGAGCCCGCGTATTCCAGAATTGAACTACAGACTCGTTACGAGGTACTGTGCGATTCAGAGATCCGCCTTGATCGAAGGTGGTTACGCTTTTTTCGTAAGATGGCGAATTGGAAATTCAGCGATGGAGCACAACCTTCTAGTTTGGAGGCTCAAGCCTCCCTAAGTAGTAGACCGTATCCACCTATTCGTTTGGGGAATGAATGTGCACGATTGAGATTTTTGTGCATTGTTATCGGATATCGAGCGTCCACACCTTAACGACACCATCGTCTCCTGTACTGACAATGACTTCTTCATCCCCGCTTTTTCTGCCCTTATCTGCTCTTCGAGCCCAGCATACGTGATTGATCTCAAAGACACCGTGGGCATTGTCGAGTTTTGTAAATACCACCCACTCCGTAGCCGCCAAGTCCTCTTCAGACGCCTTAGCCTTTTCCGGCTGCGTGGTCTCTGTTTCCATGGCCCCATCACCATTCTTAATGTCTGGCATGGCATCGCTGTTGCATTCTGTATGTGGTTGCTCGACGTTTGGCTTCCATTTTTCTTCGTACACAATGATTGAGCCATCTCCGCCTGTGCTCACTATCCGGCCACTCCTCTTACTCCATGCCACGGAGTAAATTGTTCTCTCATGCTTCTGCGGTAGTCTAGCTTCTTCCACCCAATCCTCCTCGATACTGCCCGTGCGGATAATGCTGAGCTTATTTTGCTGTGGCCCTTTCTCCTTCGGCCGTCTCCTCCATATTCGAATCGTCATATCGTCCGAGCAGCTTAGAAGCCTCGGTCCTGCAAGCTCTCTTCTCTTCGCCCAAGCTTGCTGTTTTAAGGTCCTTTCACTTCCGGTATCGCCCGCTATCCTTAGTGGCACACCCTCCCACTCAACTGCCCAGACCGTACTTTCATGGCCCCTTAGAATCCCCACACACCCCCAGTCATCCACATCCTCCCTCCATAACCTGATATCATCGTCATAACTCCCACTAGCCAGTAATTCTTCTTCCGGATGCCAAGCCACACACTTCACATCCCCTTCATGCTCCTGCAGTACTGCAATCGTCTCGAAATCATCTTCGCCTACCTCCTCCCATATCCACACACTTTTGTCCCTTGAGCACGTCGCTAGAAAATTACCCCCAGTTGACCATGCCACAGACTTAACCTCGCTCTCGTGGCCATCCAGCACAATCGCGAATCGCCACTCCTCCGCATCATCCTCCTCTTCCGCATTATCCCCTCCAGCTGTAAGGTTCACTTCCTCTCTACACTCGGGCTTCGGGTTCATGTCCCCATCCCATCGCCTCCAAATCCCCACACTGGCATCAAAGCTTCCCGTAGCAAGTACACTCTCCCCTTTGAGATTCGGTTTCCAAGCGCAGGTACGAACGCTACGCTTGTGGCCGCCGGTGATTGTAGAGAGGAGAGTGAAAGATGTGAGGGAGTAGATGCGGACGGCTTTGTCAGACGAGCAGGTCGCAACGATTGGGAGGGTGGGATGGGCTGAGGTAAGCCAAGCGCGGGAGAGGGAAGGAGGGGTGAGAGTAGAAAGGAGAGCAATAGTCCCTGCGAACGGGGAGGTCATTTCTTAGTTGGCTGGGGGAGTATCTGAGTCAATGAGTAGGATAGAATATCAATTGAAGGGAGGAACCGTAAGGCACTCGATGAAATGGAGAGATGACTGGGGATTGAGCTTCACAGCTGATTATTTGATTAGGTACAGCTCCTTTAACAAGACATGACACTAACTAAGAGCGATATTAAAAGTACTCGAATACTCGTACCTACAACCTCGGAAGGGCTACACTAGCGATAGGGCTGACCAACAAGAGCTAAGCGAGGGGAAGAAGGAGGGAGATTTCGCAGTCACAACTTTTGTCTTTTGTTGATAGTGCCTCAATTGTTTCAAAAACGATGCAGTACAATCTGATGAAGAGAAAAGCTCCATTACTGTCTAAAGCTGGTAATGGATAAGAACACGATTTGCTGGGTACAAGCAATACACGGTGAATTTCGGTGCTTTTTCGTATAGCCCAGCCGTCTCTCTGCAATCATAGCACAAAAGCACAACGCCATCATTTCTTCTTTAGTCGTCATCATAATCATTATAGATCAAACATAACCGTGCGTCCCAGCATACCCACCGACATACCCATCGAAGCAGCCATCAATGCAATAATCCATAGTAAGAAACAGATAAGTACAAGCCAGTGCGGTTACAGATGTAAGAAGACGCAGAAGCGAAACAAGAGCGAAGCATAAAATGTGAAATCAAAGAACCTCCAGTGAAGCAAAGTAGCGTACATAGCGATTAGAAAGTGATACATTCGATGCACTGACTGAGTAAGCCAAAGCCAAGCGTGGATGAAAAGAATTGACTGTCGAATTGCCGATGTTCCTGCTGCTTGACCTTGTCGGGCTTTATCAAACGCCATCAATTTTGACCTGGTGACGTGTTCGAAGTTCATGCCGGTGGCGTCAGTATGAGCGATCAAAACCGGGCGCTTCAGCGGGACAAAGCCTCAGGTCGATTACGGCCATCGATTGTAAGGGCCAGCAGGCGATCCATCCACGTTTCGTGATCTCCGTCCGTCACTTTGACGCCAGCTTGGATACGATTTCCCATTGTGTGCCCCACGGGGACGCGCAATTTATGCCTGCCGACAATCGTCATCTCGATCCCTGAGCTATCTTCACCTAGCGGGTTGTCACTGATGTCAATCGAGACTTCTTTGGAGACGTGGATCCCTCCGTATGATTGCGAAGACCTGTCCGACTCTAGATTCTTCGTCGATGATTCGCCAGAGCTCACTACATCTTCGGAAGACGCCGCCCGGCTTCGGGACAGGGTACTGGGAGCGGTCTGCTGGCGAGAGGATGGAGATACAGACAAAGTTTGCGGAAGCTCGATGACCTCCAGCAGCCCAGCGAACTCTTTACGAACTTGACGCACGAACGTGTCGTTGTCTGTAGCGTCCTGATACGAACGTTGTTGGCACAAGAACAATTTGGTGGAAACAAATTCTTTGTTTGGGCCGGGCACAATGATCTTATGTATATCAACGATCACCTGGAATGCTATCACATATGCCCTCTCAGGGTTCAGATTCGCAGGGGTGCTACAGCAAGGCGCGCGGAACGGACGTGCCATAAGCCGTGCATCTGAACGGAGTTCATCTGGGACGCCCTCAAAGAGCCTGTGTACGCCCGCGTGTAGCTCCTGGAGAACATGATACTTCTCGTCGCTTTCGCCGCAAGACATCAAGGCGATGAGTTTTGCCTTACACTCGACGCTGTTCATGTTGTCTAGAGTGTCAAGGATGTTCTGGTGCCATTTTTCATCTTGAGGAACAAATCTAGGAAGTCGCAGTCGCGTTGCATGGAGCAAGTTCTTCGCATCACTCCGGACAAGGACTTCAAGCCTCTTCGGCATAGCTCGCAGAGCGAAGAGAGCCAGGTGGGCTCCTGGCTCGAGCATATTGGATTTTCCCGCTTGGGCTTCCATTCGCTTAAAGCATGGTAGTAATTCCCTTTGAGTAACCTCCATACTTCCGGCGAGGAAATCCATAACGTTCGAGACATCTGCAAAGCGGTATCCTGTGGACTGTATCTTGATAGACTCTTGCCTCGAGGCACGACGAACGAGGAAGAGGAGCTGCCCACGACCGAATAGATCTGTTGAGGGTCCTCGCTCGACACGGTCCAGCACATCCATCTCTGGGAATCTTGAGCACAGTCTCCTTTTCCTCTTTCTCACTGTTCCTGTACTCATGATGTCCTCGAAAAGAATTCCTATGTTCTCCAGTGGCTCCTGAAGTTCGTTGGCTAGGTCGCCTGCAGCAACAAGGAACATTTCTTTGAATAATCGAGTATAGTCCTCGGTATCTTCGAACAGGGTCGACGCTCTTTCATACGGCCCTAGTTGATTACTGCTGGTCCCTCGCCGAGATACTTTCGGGCTGTGACCCCGCATATGTTCACGAATGGCTGGGATGAGATTGGCTATTCCTGACCAGCATCGAGATGCCCTATATATCCAGCAGAAGACAGGATGCTCAACATCGAATGTCCCCTCAAAGGACTGAGTAAGGATGGTCAGCTATGCATTAGAGAAGGGGCATGACCGTGCTCACGTGCTTGCCGTAAGCGTTGGTAATTTTCCGGCATGGCAACAATCCTTCGTGAGTGACCATGAGTTTCCCGTCCATGTCGAAGGTAGCACATGCCAGTACAACTTGCTGAGCTCGATCGGCTGCCAGTTTCTTTGACCATCGCCCAATTATGGCCAAGACGAGGAGGGCAAAACAACATCCAAGTGCCTACGGAATATGTTAGTTCGAAGGCTGCAGCTACAGGGCCTAACGTTTCTTACCAGGCACAGTACGACTATGACCGTTGCTTGTCTAGATAAGCCATTGTTAGAGCTTCCAGCACCTGCTTTGAGCCGATAAGCAGTGCCGACTGCCGCGACCCAGTGCATTCCGGATACCGAAGTTGCCAGCAAAGATGCACATGCCATACGTTTGATCCAACTGTTCGTCCAAGTGGATTTGAGATAGAAGAATATACTCAAGGCGGCTGTGCTTGCAGTAACGGAAATGAGAGCTGATCCCAAGACATATCCCCATATATAGACTGGAACATAGTTGGAAATACCTCCTTGACCCATGTAGTGCATGCCACAGGCAGCAGCACCGGTCAAAACTCCACCAAGTAGAGTGGCGAACACGCTCACCTTTTCGGTCGTGCTGAAGAAGTAGAATGCAGCTCCGACAACGCAGATTGGCAAGAAGAACGACCCAGCAGTGTATCCAGGGTTGTACTCTATCTGGTACTTGGCTTGGCCACTGGCCATTTGGATGGCCCTGTTCCCTATAAAATGCATCGACCATATTGCTACTGTGCCCATTGATGAAGCTGCGGCCAGGAGGAGGTACCTTTGGGAGGTTAGCAGGAGTGTGCAGGTAGGATGGTCTATAGCACACTGTAGCGTGCGGGGCTCTGGTAACACGTACCAGTTATACAATCCACGGGCAGACGTCCTCCTGTGAAGGAGCTCCAACGCCGTCCAGGCACCAGAGAAGCTAACGATGTATGACAGGACGACGTAGCCAGCATTATACGAATGGCTAACGGAATGGCCTGCCTGCAAGCTGAAATCCATAGTGGAGGGTGGTGTTACGTTGCAATTTGAGGTTGTTCAGTGGTGACGGGATGAGATGAAAGGAATTGGCCTTGAGGACGTCCCACTGTACCTTGAAGCCTCCAGCGTTGGATTTTGGACCTAGAGTTTGCAGTCCGACCAATACCTGTGAGGAAAGATGGCTGTGGCCTTGGTATTGTCCTGCGATGTGCTTCGAGAATTCCTGCTGTGTTGCGGTTCAACAGTGCAATAGACCGCCCAAGGCGTTAACGGTGATTCGAAGGTACCTCAGTACGAACCAACAGAGTTAAGATGTCAAGCCGAGCGTGATTCAATTACGAGAACCCTTGATATCCCATTGCAGTCTCTAATAAGATTGGACTCAGGAGTTGGCGTACCCAGAGTATAGGAACCAGAAGACAGATCAATGCAATGGTTGAGAAGGAGACGGCTTAAAACACCAGGAAAAGGCTGCCAAGTTCGGGAGAAAGTACAATACGCTCTCCGTCATAATCTTACACAAGGTACATGGAGCTTTAATTACCTTGACGGCAGAGTAATGGTCTCAATCGGCCGATCTAGCAACCTACAGACTCGAGGTGGGGAAATATAGTTCAGCGGACTCGGAGGCTCTTGCGGTGAATTCATCTTGCCGATATCGCCTGCCTCTACAAGTACATTATGAAGTCAAAGTTCCCACGTTGGTAGGGAGCTAGAAGCTGAGACTGCCTGTCTGGACAGGGCTTAAGGGAATGTGGCTTCAGGGACAGGCCATATTCTTTTACTCCGGTGTAAGATATTGTGCTGAGATACCCTCTCGGTACCGGAACTCCTGAAGTGAGGGCGCTTGTTTAAGTATGCAGATGGCAAAGCTACATCATATCCTACAGAAGATCGGAAGATCTGCTTCACCATCGCTTACATGATCCTGGTCTGGCCATTGGCTTTCTGTCTAGAGTCAGACAGCATTCACCAGAGATACACAAAGGAAGGTGCGAACGCGTTCAGCGCAACATGTACTTACCTCCTAGGTCCTGCATACAGAAGCCGACTCTGCCATACTGAGGTAGGTGCATTACTCCTGAAGTTGGGAAGCCAAGGATCTGCAGCCGCATATACTTCCTGATGCCAGTACCAAATGTCTTTGTGAACAGATGAACACGATGGAAAACAGCCGGACCGGGACGGCCCTATGGTTTCGCTTATCGATCTGTGGGAGCCTGCATCATCTCAATTCCGGCCTCCGGTTCTCAATCTAGCCATTAGGGGTCTTCTGCTTCAGTGATTGTGAATACCCATACCTCAGAGAAATCCATTTCCCCGGCACGACCAGGCATGATGGAAGGTCTTACAGCAGATCAACAGACGTCTCCTTACACCCGCCTATGTCGGAGCCCCTTTTTCGCCGCACACAGAGGGCCTGTACTTGAATATCTCCTATTTTGATCTTCGCACAATCAAAATGGAGGCTCTTCTGTCATACTTCGGCGCTAGAACAATTGCCGAAACACGTCCAAGCCTTTTGTTAAGGTTATGGTCCGGTCGGCCCTACAATCCCGTTCCACTGCAGACATATGTGGGAGCTCCTGTCTAGTGGTATGTTGGGTCAGAACTGTTGCTGTACCATGGATTCACGGTCAGTTTCATGTGGTTGTTTAACCTCACTTGGGATGTGTTCAAGCTTGGGTGAGATGATAGGGAAGGGGTATATGGTATATTCTAGAGTTGCTATCGGTACAAGCTACAAATGAAAACTCGTGTCAAGCTTCCATTTTGAGATCTCTGTTAACCACGAAGCATATCGATGTCATTATGCGCAAGGCCTTCTACAGGTAAGCAGAGCGATAAACGTATTAAGACGCTGTCAAGGCAATAATTCACCAATCGTGAGAAAACCCCGATGGAAGAGTGGTAGAAAGTAAAGCCATTGAACAACCATTCCATGCGTTGTGCATAAATGCGTGATATTCCGACAAATAAACCAAAGAGGCATCACCTTGAAGACAGCGATGCTAGTCATCCATCTCCTCCGCCTCAACCTCTTCCGCCTCGCTGCCCAGCTCTCCCTGGACTATGTCCCCATCTGCTTCCCCGTCACCACCCTCTTCCTCCCCGTCACTAGACCCACTCCCTTCACTCTCACCCTCACTCCCAGGATCAAAGTTCTCATCCTCCTCCTCATCCTCATCTTCCAAATCCTCAACCTCTCTCGCCGCTTTCTGCAGATCCCCTTCCTCTGCTTCCGGATTGGCGTCTTCTCCCTTCTCTCCCTTAACTCCATTAATATTTAACTTCTTCGCTCGCCGCTGTTCGGCCATGCTTGCGTCTTGTAGTTGGTGTCGCTTTATGTAGGCGTCAATGCCGGCAAAATCCGCTTGGTCCAGCATTGAGAATTCGAATTCTTGGGTTTCGGTGGATATAGTAGTGGTGATTACTAGATTGAATGTTCTTTGCAGAACGGAGGTGTATGAGACTGAGTCGATGGAGTCGAACGCAAAGAATTCGAGGGGTTTCTTGAAGCCCCATACGATGCCTGTCGGCAGAAAGAACAGGAAGCCTGGATGAAAGACGTTAGCTTGGAGACGAACGTACGACCAAAGCAGTAGGGTATTGGGTTAGACTGGTCACTAGCCGGATCGAAGAGCTGAAAGGAGAAGGTACAACTGGACAGAGCGGAGGGTCGATCTCATGGGAAGTAGGCGTTAGGGCGACCGGGCGACTTAACGAATACACAGCAAAGATATTTGATGAGAGACAACAAGGTGAATGATGCTTAGATGATAGAAGACTAGGTAGATGAATTCTAAATGACGAAAGACACACCGTCTTTGCTTCCTCGGAAAGCCTTGACATGTACTGCCTTTTCTCCCTTTCTATTTGCCTGAGCTGTCAGGCTCACAAACTCCTTCTCGTCCGGTACTATTACTCTTGCCTTTCTACTCTTTAAACGCTCATTCAGTAGTCTTATCAGTATGTCTTTATACGTCTCCTCAGGTTCAGCGTGTATCTCGGATCCGACAATTCCCGCCTTTGGGACATTGCCAGGCACAGTCCAGAGTACTTGCTCGGCCGTAGAGTCCGTGAACACGCAGAAGTTGTGCTGCACTTGGGCCTTTTCCGGCACCGGTAGACAGACAACATGCTCAATGTCGCTCCACTGCACTTGAAATTCCGTTCCTCCAGTTGACGGGTTGGATGCGCGGAGACCTTGATTTTGTAATTTTCCAATCTCCAGAGTGAGCTTCTTGCGCTGCGGCACAGAGAAAGATATCTCTTTTATCTCGCTATATGATTGGTTCTCCCAGTGTCCGTTATTGACGCCGTTGCCATGCATGCTTCCCTGCTTTGTCTCCTGCTTTGTCTCCCCATTCTCATTCAGCTTTCTCTTTTTTGACGCCTGAGTGTATTCATCGGTGCCAGTAGACGACTTTGCAGGGCAAATGTATGTGGAGATATCGTAAAACAATCGCTCCAATTCCGGATGCTTGGCTTAAAAGCAGCTCTGGTCAGCTTTACCAAATCGAAGCGGTTACGCAGATGACCGTACCAATAGCCTCGTAGGTTCTCTTCTGCAGATCAGGTCGCTCAGCGAAAGCTTGGTCAATAGCAGACATGCCCAACAACCAATGCTCGTAAGTGTTGGAATTTCAGCTGTGGATTGGTTGGTAATCTCCACCCTAGGTTGTGGCCCGTTAGTAGAGCTTTTACCTTCCACCTCCTACCACAGTACACATAGAGAGTACACAGTAGATGAACCCGAGTAAAAGTTAGCTTATTCGGTCTATGGGTTGTTCAGTTTCTACTACGGAAGAGGTCAACTCCCAGTCCCGCCCCCTGCTCCCGGAAGAGTACTAACAGGATTTATCCGTACCTCTTCCGTAGGTAGTGAGAAACGGATAGCGTACAGCCTTGCACTCCTTTTCAAGCAGGGCTCAGTAAGTCGTTCTTCACATACAACGAGATGGATCCTGTCTCGGTACTTGGCGTTGCAGGTTCAATTGTCACCTTAGCAGGAGTTATTTCCAAAAGCCTACAGTCTTTACTTGATCTACAAACAAAGTATAAGAAAGCAAACCTAACTGTAAGCCTACTTATCGGACAGCTGTCTACCCTTAAAGCTGCTTTAAATCAAATTTCTGCTTGGATTGATACAAGTCTTGTCGATGCGCCCCAGCATCAACAGCTGGTGGCAGATCTTACGACGTCCCTTGATGGCTGCGAACTGTTGATCCTTCTACTAGATGACCGACTAAACCATCTTAAGAGAAGCTCGACTGTGTCACTCAATACCTTGGGGAGAGCTCAGTTGCTACGGGGGGAGAGTGATATGCACGAGTACCTAAACCAGTTGAATAACCAGATCAGTGCTTTGAATCTTCTTCTTACAGCTTTGCAATGGTTAGATCATAATCATCCTCTTATACTCATACTGATGTGTTTCAAGTCGATCTCTGTTCGAGCAGGGAAATTTGCTACGAAGTGAGAAAAGCCGTCGCCTGTTCAAAACGATTCAAGATGATACCTCATCCTTGCTCTGGCTAAGGGACGTTGAGTCAACCTACACGCCGAGAAGCGTTTTGGTAGATAATTCCGAATTAGTTGATACGGATTTCGAATTTGACCGAGAGATCTTCACTTCTAGGGCCTATAGGGAGGCCATGAAGTCTCATATGAAGCGAGCAATCACCAGCGGGAGTACGGATCAGCAAGATAACGGACAATCCTTGGCTAAGGATATGGTGGTCCGTGATCATGCTATGGCTCATAGAATTATTGAAAACTACGATGTGGATTCGCGGACGAGAAAGGAACAATTTAGAGAGCTCTCGCCCGCTGGTCATACGTTTGAGGATGACGTCTGGGATCCCGGTGATATTCGACCACAGGCACCTATGACTGAACTTGGATCGTATCAAGACCAGGGTACGCCCAGACACCAGGACATGATCTCGATTCCTAAGCCTCTCTCCAAGCCGGAAGAGGACCCATGGATGTTGCCAGAGTTGACGGTCAGGACGGTTGAGAACACCCAAAGCCGCGTCCAGAGAAAGCTACGTCGCGGATTGATAACCATTCCCCACGCATTAACCCGGATGAAACATATTAGCTCCCTGCAACGCAATTTGAAGAGTACTCTCAATACCTCAGGTGGAATCGTGGCCACGCTAGAGGAACATAGACAGAAAGATAACAAGGCCAAGATTCTACTGTTGGGCACATCAGATAGTGGCAAAACCACTCTTCTGAAGTCGTTGAAGTTGTTGCTTGAAGGTCCTTACACTACATCAGAACGAATTTCCTTTACAGGAATTATCTTCGGTATTGTTATTCAGAGTATGCGTGTCATATTAGAGGCAATGGAAGGACTGGAGATACCTTTAGAAACTTCACAAAACGAAGCACACGTCTTAACCATATTCATGCAACCTCGTTGCCTTGAACAGTACACCCTCTCTCCAGACGTTACAGAGGCTATAAAAATTCTCTGGCAAGACACTGGGGTGGTCACATGCTTTCAAAGATCTCGAGAGTACCAGCTGCCTGATTGTGCAGAATAGTAAGTCTCCTGGACAACGTAAGGGTATGGATCATCTGTCGTTTGTTGGACACTGAAAGATTGGGAGACAAAGTAGCTCAGGAATTCAGTGTCCTGCTGATGACTTACGACCTATAATCTTATATTCAGTGGACATATGCTAAATGGTTTTGCAAAGCTTTTTCGATGCCATAAATCGTCTGGCCCATGCGAACTATCTACCCACGGATAAAGATATTCTATACAGTCGCGTTAGAACTACCGGCATAACAGAAACGTCGTTTTCTATGGACTGGATGTCTTACTCGATATTCGACCTGGGGGGCGCACGATCGGAGCGAAAGAAATGGATTCATTGCTTCGAGGGTGTACATACCATCCTTTTCACGGTCGACATAGCAGCTTACGACAAGCTACTCTTTGAGGATGAGACTGTAAATCGAATGCAGGAACAACTCACTTTATTCGACTCTATCTACAACTTAAGAGGGTTTTCCAAGACAGACATCGTTTTGCTCTTCCACAAAGTTGACGTGCTGAGGAACAAATTGGAAACGTCTCCCATCGGTAAGTACGTCCCTGGTTATTCTGGTGGAAAAGATTTCGACGCGGCGAAGTCCTACTTCAGTAATTTGTTCTTAAAGCCCAACCAACATAATGATAAACCAATAAGCGTATACTTCACAGATATCGAAGATGAAACAAGATTTGCGGAAGTGGCTCATGCCTCTATCTTAGAGGGTATTAACAAGCGCCAAAACTCCGCTTCCACATCTATCTCAACTCCGACTTGACAAGATGTTGGCTAGTGTGGTGACCGACATAGTCAAAGGACTCACTCGTCAGCAAGAGTACACCTTAACGTAAAAGCTATGATCGAGGGAAAATTTCTTGCTAAAAGTCTTGTCCTTATCGTTGTTGGCTGCTCTTGTGACAAACCTGTTTACCCAGCTCGAGAATCTGAAGCCCACAATGCAACCGCATACAAGATCTGCAAACGCTTTACTCGATTGGTGTCATACCCGGGGCAAAGGAGCTTGGGTCCTGCCGCTGTCTATACGCTAACATCTACGGAACACTGCGCATACACCCCCCCTTCCCTGTCGACTGGCCCCTTACCGCGGAGAGCGCAATGCATCCTTCAGACTATGGCATTCAAGAGAGTCTTGGCGGGAATTCTCTGCCTCCAGGACTACAGGATGTCACAAGGTGAGAGCGGGAGGATAGGTAAGGGATCACCAGCTCTAGCAAACATTCGACACAATATCACGCGAGTTTGAGCTGATGGCTTGCCTTGCCAGTACACCTGTTGCGGGAGGTTGGAAGAAAGTCAGGAGAGCTTATCCGTTGACACATTCCTCGTCACATAGATCTCTTATCTTTTACCATATCGAACACTAGTACGTCCCTCGTGTACTGTACTACCGCTTTTTCAATGAAGCAACGATGGTTTAGGTATGTAGAGTTGTGCCCATCCTAACCTATGTGTACTCGCCACATTCCAGTACCCAAATCATGAATCGATACGGAGTACTGTTCTCGCAACTCACTTCTCAGAACTAGTAAAACCCCCTTCCGCCCGGTCTCCTCGCTGATCCTCATTGTGACCTACATAGTTTATAATCTCAAGAACGAGCCGTCTTTACCTCGCGCGAGACCCCCGTGACGTTTTCCCTCTACGGTGTGAGTGACATATACACGCATACTTCTGCGCCATCGGCGCTTTACTTACTACCAAAAGATCAGATGCTCGAGACGTCAGGCATGAGATACGCATTATCGATTCGATCTAGAACGATAACGATAACGATAGGGGGTTTTATGTAACGTGAGGTTTGCGCAAGAGAGGCTGAAGGGTATCCGCAGAGGCAGGGGCGCTGGAAGTAGGGAAGTGGGGAGATGGCAGGGGAGATGGGATTTAGGAAATAAGGGGGTGGGGGGTGGGGGGTGGGGGGTGGGAGATGGGAGGATTTCGGTAGTAACGATCAGGGTTTCACCTCGGGCGTTTCGTGGCTAGGCGGGAGTTCAGGAGCAGGGTTTCCCTTAAGAGGAGTGGAGAAGAGTACTATAGAGGGAAGTGGGGGATAGGGACCGTGGCGGGATATGGGGCGATAGGGTCTTTTTGCTACGGTCTGTCAATTGCCCGTTTTACACCTCAGGAGAGTAGGTTGGGTAGTGTCGAGCCGTTTCAAGGGCCATGTTCGGTCTTTGAAGAGAGTTCCCTTGTGATATGATAGAATGGCATTTTGACGGTCTTCGGATGAAAGCCAATGTATTGGATAGAGGCTATGGCAATCTCCGCATAGGGCTAGGGCTAGGGGATCCAGAGTTTTCACCTCCTTCCTTCCTTCATAGCTTCCTACAGTAGTTCAACCAATACATACGAATGCACATATGCTCACTTCTCACCCTCATACCTCAAGACTTAACCTCAACCTCAACCTCCTCGTTCCCAATCCCTCTCTTCTTCGCCTCCTCCAGCATAGCCACAGTAGCCGTAGCCCCCACTCTCGTCACCCCCAGCGCCTTCACCATAATTAACTCATCCAGCGTCCTGACGCCTCCTGCAGCCTTGATTTGCACCTGGTCGCCGCAATGCTTTCTCATGAGTTTTAATTGGGGGACCGTGGCACCAGAATAGTTGTACATGCCGTTGGATTGCTTGACAAAGCCGTAGCCTGTGGAAGTTTTGACGAAGGCGACCCCGATGCGGGTGCAAATCTCGCAAAGCTTGATTATGTGTTCGTCTTGAAGGTAGTCGTTCTCGAAGATTACCTTGAGGATTGGGGCCGAGCTGAAGATGTATGGTTAGCATCCAGCTTTCACAGGCTTTAATGGGAACAGTACATCAAATATTTCAAGCATGATGCCAAATACGTAAGACGCTCAATATGAGTAATCAGGCAAGCAAGTTCGTATATTTCGTGGATTGCATATGTAACTAAGAAGCCATGCAATAGGCCCAAATCGAAGTGGCTTTAAGACTACAAAAGCTCTCCCACAGTCCGCAACATAAACGTCCCTGTCTAAGGGAGCTATCTTCGCAAATTGTGTGGTGAGTGCTCACAAGGACAGACTGAATGGAAGTTTCCCAAGATAGCATAAACGGCGTATACTCCTATTTCAGTGAAAGAACTCGCTCCGTAGTTGTAGGAGAATGAAAGTAGTATCCGGGCAGCTTCAACGATAACGTAGCACACATAGTACAAGCCAATCGAGACCTGAAAACTTCCTACAGGAGAAATCACTCACCCAGACTGTGGACCACTCTTTGTGACTGCCTCGTTGACCCACGCAATCTCCTCCTCTACATATGTCCATTCCCCACCCAAGACCTTCCCCACGTTAACCACCATATCAACCTCCTGTGCCCCCGTCTTTACTGCTTCGGCTGCTTCATGGACCTTAACAGCAGTAGTGCTATTTCCGTGTGGAAAGCCTATAACGGCGCAGATGTTCACCGAACTGCCTGCCAGGGCATCCCGGGCTTGTGGTATCGAGAAGGGTTTGATGCAAGCGGTAGCTACGTTGTATTCCCGGGAGATCTTAAGGCCTGCGGCGACCTCTTTGTCTGTCATGGTGGGGTGGAGGAGGGAGTGATCGATCATTTTGGCAAGGGAGAACAGAGAGACCCGTATTTTCAAGGGGCGATTTGTCGTAGAGGAAGCCATTATACACACAATGTTGAAAGTCTTATAGCAAAGGTACTGAAGCCGTGAAGGTTTTCCAATGGCAACTGCATAGCGCAAGTATCTAATCGCGTCCTGTAAGCGAGGCGGGAGCTTATCAACCTCAATTACAACAACTGCTTCTACGTACTTTCGAGTTAGTTTTTAGTGTGTCAACCGAGCATAAGCGGGAACCCCGCACCTCCCACATACAAATTTGAGCCTACTCATCGCCTCATTCCCATCAGAATTACTATTATCGCTGTCGCTGCCTTCCTAAATTTTGAAGCTATTCAGATCACATGGCTTAGAGGTTTCAATTTGTTTGTAGACTCATCAAAATCCTTTACTCCTCCTCTCTCATCTCTTCTGACATTACTGTATATAAACTGTTCTCGCAACTTCTCTACCTCTCATCAACGCTCTGAAGTTCACGATATCGTTCATCTTGAGCAACGCCGAAGCAATACGATCTATGAGAAGAGCGTGACTTTGATCTATGATTATGACCTCGAGGCTCTGTTATCTGGATGGATTAGACGCTGAGACAGAGACAACGCTGTCTCCCGAATGCAAGATCTATCTGATCGCGAGACGTCTTCGAAATTGCGTTAATCAAGAAGCTTTCGGTTGTTATCTTCAGCTTTCTTCTTTGCATCTTTGACTATATAATGCACTGTATTCGGCTTGAGATCTTAAGATTTTCCTATAGAAAGTAAAGAGTTTCCCGAGATCTCGCTCAGGATCGTTGCTGCAGATCTAAATGTCGAATGAATTTGCTGATGATCTGACTTGCTGACTCGCGAGGCTTCCGTTTTAGCTGTTCCCTTTGTAAATCTCTTCTTATGAGACATGATAGAGAGTGTGTAATGAGGTAGAATTAATAGTAGTTCTGTTGAGTAGAAATGTGGTTTGTTTATCTAAAATTAGGCCGCTTATGCTCGGTTGACACACTAAAAACTAACCCGAAGGTATTAACGAACAGCTACAACCAAAGTACGAGAATTTCCCAGCCCCATGTCGTGTACGCGCGGAAATCCCTCATGACCTTCTTGCAGCTGCCTTGCATATGCATATCCAAGGCCCTAGGAAAGCGAGACAGTAACATCGAGGCGGCGTGGGCAGCGGTGCTTTTGTGTGTCCGCAATTGGCTGCAGTTGCAGCAGTGTAGCTAACCTGCATGTTAGCTAAATGTTTCCTATCAGCCCTGATAGCAGCGCTCTCTTTTATGGGTCGGATCGTCCCCTCGCAACGGTCTAAGTGTACAACCTTGGCTTCAGACTTCATTTAATACCCTCATCTCACCCTCTGGGTTAGAACATGATAGGCTCTGGCCGAGATCAATTCACCCTATAATCATATAGGGTTCAGCCTGTATCATGACGGAATTATCTATACAAGGCTATGGGCATGCGGGAACTTATTTTTGGCATCCTTGTATTATCCCACGTTCCACCAAGCATTTCATTTCTGGAACACATTTCTATGTTTCATCACTAGGCAAGAGAAGCTCCGCCTCGACACTACAATCTTCAGCTTGTGTTCCAAATAGCTATATCGGTAATTTCACGTTTCTTAGTATGCTAGGCAGTTACTTGCTTTGTTAAGTTCTTCTCTCTAAATACTGGGAAAACGAAGGTCTAAGGGTCAATGCCTCTCTAAAAAAGGTTTCTTTGTGGTTGAATCTTTCTTAGAGCATGCTGCTCTTCTGGTTACTCACACACGTATGTCATGGGGGTGCATCTCCGATGCAAGGCAGCTACAGTGTATTCAATACTTCTCAATACCCTCAACACAGCGACCACAATCTACAGCCAACTTCAACTATGCAGACAGTATCTTGGCAACAAGAACCGCAATTTCGAGGAACGTTTCGACTCCTTGTTAGCTGTGTGATAACATTATCATTGTGTGTTTGGACAGCTATCCACTTGAACATTGTACGTCTGAAACGGCCCAAAATATGGTAAACTAATACCAGATTCGCAGCCAAGGCAGCATACCTCAGCTTTCAAGCACTATATGACGAAGACACGATGGGTAATGATGGGTTTGTTTGGTCCTGAAATGGTTGTCTACGTCGCATGGCGTCAATATAAGTCAGCTTCTCTTCTAACGAGCTCTATGAACGAAGTCTTCAAGGAAACTCACCAGAAGCGCAAGCATCTCTGGACCATCATTCATAGCTTCTATGCCGGCATGGGAGGATTCGTCATAGAAACCGCCGATCCTCTTGAAGAATCCTACATAAGTGGCTCACCCCGTTTGTCATTAGGATCTAGAGGCGTGCTTTTTGTTGCTAGACACGGAGGTCACATCCCCGATGTGTCGAAAGCCTTCATTTTTGACCGGAGCAAAGCGGATAAGGTCGGAAAATGCCTGGTCTGTCTACAAGCTGGTTGGGCCATTGTCGAATGCATAAGTCGGCTTGTAAACCATTTACCATTGACTCTACTTGAGATCAATACCCTTGGCCATGTACTTTGCGCTCTTCTTATGTACTTGTTCTGGCTCCGGAAACCTCTAGATGTCAACGAAGCGACGGTACTTACAGGGAAATGGACTCGCCCTATGTGTGCGTGGTTACTTATGAGCAATTATCTTAGTTGGGGTCCGAAGAAACCGGGGATTGAATTGTCGGATCTATACGTGTACCCAATGAGCACAAGGGAGAAGCCTCCCCCAAATGGTCTATCTCCAATACCTGCTTCAAGCAACTACGGAGAACACGAGGCTGGCATTGGGCCGGATGGTACAGTCTCGGAAGCCGAAGCCGATTCTAACGAGGCTGAACCTGTTTTGGCCACAGTGTCAGGAGAAGTTCACATTGATCTAGAAAATGCTCATACAGCACCTGTACCTCTTCAGGAATTCGAAATCCTTAGCGGCACAGTATTTGCCCTGAGACCGGATAGTTCACTAGATGAAAGCTGCCTCATTGCAGGCCCTAGATCGCCAGTGAGAACGGTAGACCTGGATCAGCTCACCATTACACGATGGAAACTAGCATCGAGTTTTATATCTGACCATTGGGATGTGTTCGGAATCGACCCCGCTGAAGGCCTACCAGAAGGACCTCTGAGACCTAACGCAAGCGAATTTAACAATCTTACAATGCTAGAGGTCCCAGATTGGCCAGGCCTCGATCAATTATCTGAGCATACAATGTTCACATTCGCGAAACTATGTACAGCGACAGCTTTGTACGGTGGATTGCATGCAGGAGCTTGGAACTCGGCCTTTCCCTCTGCTGCTGAAGGTTTACTTTGGAAGATATCGGCCGTCCTCATCACCGGCTCGGGCTTGAGCATTTCCATGGTTGCAGTGTTCAAACACTTGAACAACCAAGGCAATTGGAAGCAGGTTCTGAGAAGTTATGCTTGTCGATTTTTGGCCATGGTCCCCGAAGCAGAATGGGCGGCGATTATAGAATTCAGTGAATGTACGGCCTGTGCCTACGTCACTCTAATAATCGTCCCCGTATTCATTGTAGCACGACTATACCTCATCGCGGAAGCATTTGCCAGTCTGCGTGCGCTACCCATCGAGGCATACCAGACACCGATATGGACGCAATGGATACCTCACCTGTGAGAACACTCAGTAGAGTAGTTGAAAAGCTTGCAAAGCTCCACACCACTACCATTGTCATTGACAGCTAAGGACCGCGGTCAATTTTGCTCTTACTTATCCTGTCACGGTGCATCACCTCTTTGGGTCTCGCAGGGTCGATTTCGGCAGCACCACTGTATCCTAGCAGCAATTATAACCAGGTTAGGAGGGGGCTGCAGCAGCGCAAGCATTGAAGCTAGCTATCCGGGACAGGCAAATCTTGCGAATGTCGGCTTCAATGATATCGCAAGCTCGTTCCACTGCTTCCTCAACTTGGTATTAGGTTGGCTCGTGGTGAGTATGGCAAGGTCGTGTGATGAGGAGGTGGTATGGATAGGAATGGTTGATGGAGGGAGTAAACGGTTGAAACATGTGATAGATTGGCCTTTTTGATAGTCTAGATTTCAAGTCAAAGCAATCGATTCTTCCAAACCACTTGTGCTTTCCACACGAGCGGACTGATTATCAGAATGTTGGCAGTGAGCACAGTGAGCTTTGACTCAGGCAAGACTTGAGCACCATCTCCGGGCAAGATAGACGTGAGCACGAGCTCAATGAAGGGGTTTTGCGGCCATTATGAAGAACAAACACAACTATCACAAGTACTCGTACACTATGCGAACGCGTGAGCAATCTGCCAAGCCACAGGCGCGCACCCAAAGTCGCAGCGTACTTGCACACAGACTTTAAGGAAAAGCAAAACTTCCTGTAATGTGAAAGGACAGTTAGAAGTGTTAAAGAATCATTTTTTTTTTCGATTGTAACAGACTTGTTTTGACTGGCAACGAGATTCACCTGTACGTGATGTCGACTACGAACCTTTTGATTCTATTCTGTGTCCGAATAGAAGTCAGAAGAGCCAAGAGATCTCAATTCGACGCAGTTCAAACGATGTTAGAACGTTGCGTGACTGTGAAGACTGTCGTGCAGAGTTTTCATCTACGCGACAACATCTCTTCTAACAGTCACAATCGATCTATGAAGAAGATTAATGACATGTCGATGTCAATAAGAGATGAAAAGATACTATTAGTATAATAGTTGACTCAAATGAAGAGTCTGAGAGTCGTGATTACAAGTGATCAAAGAATTTGCGATTCATCGACTGCGTCGATATTGAAACATCTTCATCACATCGACAGTGTCGTTGAGTAATTGATGAAAAGATATCAGATAGAATAGATGAATCAGATGATGAGTCTTGAGTTTGTGACTACATGTGCTCGAAGAAGTAGTGACTCGTTAATCACGCTGATATATTAGCGTGTGCAGAAAGATTTAGAATTCTTGACATTCATTTTTGCGCTGTCTCACTGTGATTCTTTATATGAGAAATTTGAAAATTCAATCTCATCATCTATTATTGTCAGGACCGTGCCTAGGTGAGTCAACCAGCGGAAGTCAGGGTTGAATAGTGCTTGATCTTTAGAGGTAGCTATAACTGAATATTAAGAATACAGAAGAAGGTTGGTACAAGAGCTTCTATTTATGTAATGTTCAGAGGCTGCGCTAGGCCCGAAAGGGATGTGTTTGTGACACGGGAAGGATGTGATGTAGGTGAACAAGGTGTTGGTGAAAGAAAAGGGTGTTGGGGAAGGAAAAGGGTGTTGGGCCATATCTGGGCCATATCTGGGCCATATCTGGGCCATATCTGGGCCATATCTGGGCCATATCTGGCTAGCTCGCTGGTTAGCCCTAATCATTACGCAGGGAACTCGCTAGCGTTCACTGCGAATTGATTAGGGCTTCAGCCTTGT